>Ga0163155_10001833_pt1 | contig 24846 bp, 18 predicted proteins | sample OliLakLV19SP4G1_FD_148611 | JGI IMG/M metagenome (GOLD analysis project Ga0163155, IMG submission 148611) | Freshwater microbial mat bacterial communities from Lake Vanda, McMurdo Dry Valleys, Antarctica - Oligotrophic Lake LV.19.SP4.G1 | ecosystem: Environmental > Aquatic > Freshwater > Lake >... | reverse complement strand
GGCTGCAACCAAGTGGGCAGAGGCTATGCAGCCGCTTTTAAAAAAACAGAAAGGCAAGCGCCATCCGCTTGATTATCAAAACAACTATCAACTGCTGGTGACTCGTGCTTTGCAAACCGGTAATTGCAATATTTGATTTCATATTACCCTGCGAAGTAAATTTGAGTGATGAAACACCTCCGCGAAATACTCAGCCTGCCTGTTAATGAGCGTATTCATCTTGTGGAAACGCTGTGGGACAGCATCGCTATAGAAACAACGCAAAAAGATTTTCTCACAGCCGACCAGTTGCGGGATTTAGCGGCACGCAATGAAGAGTTTGAAAAAAATCCCAATGAAGGAATCGGTTGGGAAGCAGCAAAGCGCCAAATCAGAAATGGCAAATGGCGCACACTCTGAAACTGCGCAAGCTCGCAATCAAAGACATCGGTGCAGCCTATGAATGATATGAAGAAAAAAGAACAGGCTTAGGCGAAGAATTTCTGCTTTCCGCTGACGATGCCTTTGATACAATCAGGCGCAATCCCGAATTATTTGAGGAGTGCTATCCCGGAATCAGGAAGTGTAATCTCAGAAGATTTCCCTATTCTGTTTACTTCAGGATATTTAAAAAGCAGGCGGCAGTATTGGCAGTCTATCATCAAAGCCGTAATCCAAGGCGCTGGCGAAAAAGAAAAAGTTATTAAAAATTTCAGCAGCGCAAGCTACTCGCGCTTCGCAAATCATTAACCTTCCATCTCCAAATTTTCTCCATCTTTATCTCTCAATAAAATCTTATGCTATGGCTGCAACCAAGTGGGCAGAGGCTATGCAGCCGCTTTTAAAAAAATACAAAGGCAAGCCGCATCCGCTTGATTATCAAAACACTTACCAACTCATGGTGATGGTGGTGCTCTCCGCACAGGATTCCGACAGGCATATTAATTCTATTGCGCCTGCATTGTTCAATGCGTTTCCCGACATGGCAGCGCTCGCAGGCGCAGTGCAGGAAGACTTTTTCCCCTACATCGCAAAAGTGAGAGGCTCTGCAAGAAAGTGCGAGTGGCTGCTGCAAATTGCGCAGCAACTCAAAACCGATTAAAACATTCCCCTCACGATGGATGGACTCGTGAAGCTGAAGGGCATCGGGCGCAAATCGGCAAACGTGATTATGCGCGAAGCGGGCATGAAAGCCGAAGGCATAATTGTTGACCTGCACGTAGTGCGCGTGGCGTCCCGCCTCGGCATCGCCACCGGAGAAGACCCGAAAAAGATTGAACTGCAACTCATGGAGCAGATTGCGAAAAAAGACTGGGGCGAAGCAGGCATGGCAATCTCTTTTCTCGGGCGCGAAACCTGCCGCCCCACCAACCCGAAGCATGATGAATGCGTGCTGAAAGATGTGTGCGCGCATTATGCCGAAAAGAAGAAAGGCTGACGGCAACTGAGCGTAAGCCGTCATGTTGAGTTTATCGAAACATGGCGCGGGCAATCACCACCCTTCCATAAACTCAGGGTGACTGCCCTCCCGCTGTTCGGGAATTTGAATTATTTTTAAGGTATGAATCTTTTGAGCAGAATCACAATTGACCCGCAGATTTGCCACGGCAAACCCTGCGTAAGAAATATGCGCTGGCCTGTTGAAGTGATACTTGATATGCTGAGCGCTGAAATGACTTTTGATGAAATCCTCAAAGACCATCCCGAGTTGGAGAAAGAAAATATTCTGGCTTCGCTCCAGTTTGCAAAACTTCTCTCGTCAGGACAGTCGCCCAAAGAAGTAAGTTGATAAAGGCGCTGTGTGACGTTCACATCTCTTACAAAATTGTAAAGTTTCTCAATGAGCGCGGCATTCCTGCAACGCATGTAAATGATTTGCCTGATAAATGGCATACAAAAGACAATGTGGTTTGTCAATATGCAGATATGCACGACCTGACAGGAATCACAAAAGATGAAGATTTTAGAAATACCCACTTTGTGCAGGGCACTCCTAAAAGACTTATCAGAATTACACTTGGAAATATTTCTAATGTTGAGTGGATAAAAATCTTAGATGAGCATCTTCTGGTGATTATGCATAAGATGGATGCAGGGAAATGTTATTTTGAAATAGGGAAAAATTATACGGAAGTGATTCCATAAATCAAGTAGCTTCTTTTTTCTTCTGATGTCTGACTACTGTCATCTGCCGACTTATTTCTTTTTATATCTTTAGCCCACACAAAATAATTATGGAAACAGCAAAGATGCCGAAGGGCATTCCTTACATCATCGGCAATGAAGCGGCAGAGCGGTTCAGCTTCTATGGCATGAAAACCATTCTCGTCCTATTCATGACCAATTATTTGCTAATGAGCGAAAACAAATCCACGATTTGGGTGCATACGTTTCTGATGGCGGCATACCTGCTGCCGCTCATAGGCGGAATGGTGGCTGATATTTTCTGGGGCAAATACAAAACGATAATGTACCTCTCGCTTTTTTATTGCCTCGGTCATGGCGTGCTGGCGATTTATGAAAGCCAGTTCACGCTTGCGCTCGGGCTTGGCTTCATCGCCATTGGCGCGGGGGGAATCAAATCGTGCGTGTCAGCCCACGTAGGCGACCAGTTTGATAAAACAAACAGCACGTTGCTGGAGCGCGTGTTCGGATTCTTTTATATCAGCATTAATCTTGGCGCGTTTATCTCCACGCTGCTCACACCGTTGCTGATGAAATATTATGGACCATCTGTTGCGTTTGGCGTGCCGGGTGTGCTGATGCTTCTTGCCACGTTTGTGTTTTGGCTGGGAAGAAAAAAGTTCATCGCCATTCCCGCTGCGGGCTGGAAGAATTTTAAGGAAGCAGTGTTTTCAAAAAACGGGTTGCGGATTATTGGCAAGCTGAGCGTAGTGTATATCTTCATCAGCATCTTTTGGGCGCTGTTTGACCAAACGGGTTCCACGTGGGTATTGCAGGCAAAACGCGAGTTGATGGACAAAACTATTGACCTCGGCTTCGTGAACTTCACGCTGCTGCCCGACCAGATACAGGCGATGAACCCCTTTTTAATTCTCATCCTCTCGTTGTTGTTTTCTTATGTCGTCTATCCGGTGGTGAATCGTTTTTTCAAATTCACCTACATGCGCAAAATAGCGGTGGGACTTTTCATTGCCGTGCTTTCCTTCGTAACGATTGCTTATGTAGAAGGAAGGATTGAACAAGGAATTCCAACGCATGTCGGCTGGCAGTTGCTGGCGTTTCTTATTATCACCATTGCAGAAGTGTTAGTTGCAATCACAGCGCTTGAGTTTTCCTACACGCAAGCGCCCAACGCGATGAAGTCGTTTATCATGGGCTTGTTTTGGCTCACGGTTACAGTGGGAAATCTTATCACTACGGAAGTGAACAGGTTCATTGTGCGCGAAGTGAACTTGCAGGAAGTTACTGTTGGTGAAAGAACTTTTGCAAGCGTTGCAACATGGGAAGGAATTGAAACAGGCTTGAAGCTCGAAGCTGAAGAAATAAAAGGCGTGGGCATGATTCAGCAAAACGAAAACAAAACAGATTCCTCAAAACTCTCCGGCACATTTGTGATTGGACAAGTGAATGTCGCAGCGAAATCGTTTGAGTTGCTGGATATTGATAAGCAGCCTGTGCACACGTTTCAGCAAACGCCTTCAGAATTTCCGCAAGCTGTTTCGGTGAACAAGCTGAAAGGCTCCGGCTACTTTTGGTTTTTCGTTTACCTGATGCTGGGCGCAGCAGTGCTGTTTATTCCGGTAGCGATTTGGTATAAAGAGGAACAGTATATTCAGGGATAACGGCTACTGAATAGAAGCCAGCTTCTTATTGAGGTTGTTAATCAGTTCCTGCTGCTTGTCCCTGTCACCTTGCTTAATGATTGCGGCATTTTCATTGTTGCTGATGTCGCGCTCATAATCGCGGATGTCGGCTTCGCTGCCAGTAATATCTTTATGACATCCGTCTTCGTTTTTTTGCAGTTTGGAAAGTTCGCCTTCCAGGCTTTTCAGTTTCTTTTCTTCTTCTTTCAGCAGCACTTCGTTGCCCCCGCTTTTTGCTAATGCAACGGCTGCTTTCTGTTCCTGTACTTGCTTCCTTACACGCTCCTGGTCAAGTTCGCAGGTGGAGATTTTTTCTTTTGTATTATCAATCGTCTGTTTCTCCTCGCTGATTTTCTTTTGAAGATTATCATTTTCTTTATGGATTTTATCCAACTCCGATTGCAGGTCTTTCAGTTTGTCTTTCTCCGCGTCAATCTTTTCCTGCACCGCATTTTGATAAGCTCTCATGGCATAGTCTCTTGTGAATTTTCTTGCCGCGATATATTCCGATTCATTTTTTTCTTTCGTGAGGAAAACGCTGTCCATCTCATAGAAGGTGAGCATCTCCACGCGGTCTTCATATTCATTGAGGATGATATAGACATTCAGCGGCTTGGAGGAAATGCTTTTGATAATATTCCCCATAATGGAATATTCATTATTCACCAACACCACTTTTGATTTATTTTCTTCCTTCATCACTTTGCTCACTGCTTCAGTGATGCCTTTTTTCGTGGCATTATGCACGTCAATCTTAAAGCCCGGCTGCATTCCCTTGCTCATGTTTTTTGTGATGTCTTCAATCACGAGCGGTTTCGCAACAGCGGGGTCTGTTTTCGTTTCTGCTTTTGTTTCTGCTTTTGTTTCTGGTTTTACTTCTGTTTCCGTTTGTGCTGAAAGGTGAAAACCTGTTTGCAACAGCAGGAAAAAAAAGAAGGAAAAAAGGTGTCTCATAGTTTTGAATTTGAAGGCGAAGGTAAGAAGAACAGAAATTATTTCCCATTGTATGCGATGGTTTATGGCTGCCACCCAATTAATTTTGCACTAATAGACTATCCGTGGCAGCCGATATTTTACTTTCAAACGCATTTGAGGATTTCCAGCCCGATGTTGCATCGCCAACATCAGGGGGCAAAGATTCTTTTGGCGGAAGGGTTAAGCGCATTCTGACTTCGGCTGTACTGTTGCTCGTGGCTTATATCATCGCTTTTCTCCTGCATCAATATGCAACTGGTTTATTGTGCATCGTTTATGGCTTTCACCCCGTGATTTCTTATAATCATATCAGCAACCTGCCAAATGATTACCGGGAGTGGACACTGTGGAGCATTACCATTATTTTTTCTTCCGGTCCGTTAATCTGTTTGATTGTCGGAATCTTTTTTTTGGATTTTTTTAACAGCATGAGCGGCAGAGGCACGCTGCTCCGCTGTTTCACACTTTGGTGTTCCATCTGTTTTCTGAATTTGTTTTTTTCTTTTCTTCTTGTAAGCCCCATCGCAGTTGAAAATTATTCCTCCAACCTCTACACCGGTTTTTCCATCGTAGGCGCGTGGTGGCGATTCGGCAGGTTGATGATGATTCCGCTGGCATTCGTGGCATTGACTGGTTCTATCCTCGTTGGTTTTCTTACGGGCACCATGTTCCTGAAATTTTCTTTTTCAAAAACATTGATTGAAACTTACAGCGGCAGGCGCAATATCCTTTTTCAGCTATACTTACTTCCGGTGTTACTCGCTGCACCTGTTGTTCTCTTCCTATCAAACGACAAAAGCTATTTAGTGCATGTTTCCCACCTAATCAATTTGTTCTTGATGTCGGTCGGCATGATGATGGGCGTAGAAAACATCAGTAAGGAAATGCGTGTTTATGGGAAGGACATTTTAAATGCCATCCCCGTATTTTGGCTTGCGCTTGCGGGCGGGCTTATCAGCCTTATTGTGTTTGTGCTGGAATCCTGAGAGAAGAAGTTTACTTCAACTTCAACTGACCGATATCTTGTTTGTCGTTCAATTTCAGGATAGATTCAAGTGGCTTGTTCTTGATGGAGATAATTGCATCTTCCATAGTCTTGCCGTATTCTTCAGGGTGAACATATTTTCCAACTTGGTGCGGAGCTTTGTCTTGTATTGCCAATTTTTTTTCAGGATGATTAGCCGTATAAGGATCGTTCCTCTCTGCCGTTACTTGCCATGAAATTTTTTGCCCGGGCTGACCTCCTGCAATAATGAATTGTTGATTTTGAATTTCAGATTTTACAAATAATCCAGGTGTAGAAGCGCCAATAGGAGTTAATTGATAAGAATAATTCTTGTTTACGCTTTCAAAATACACGGGCAATTCAATTACTGCTTCGCCATTGGCATCAAGTGGAATCGTACCACGGTAAAGATTTAACACCTCATCGGATTCGATTGCGAAATGAAACAAGAATTTATTTGCCGGGTCAAGCGGATAATCAATACGGAATGGTTTAAATCCTCCTGCCGTTACATTGCCTGCTGCAATAATATCTCCTGTGGCTCCAATATCTCCACCGGAGAGTACCCCAAATCCTACATTGGGCGTATTTGTTTGTCCCAGCACACCCGTAAATCCTTGTCCTTCAACACCAGGGTTATCAAAAGTGCCGTTGCGCGTTGCTCCGAGGTTTGTACCCAAAACGCCTGCTCCGTCATTGATGGCAGTTTGTCCGAGCACTCCTACAAATCCAATGCTTCCTACGCCTGCCGCAAGTTGTGTTCCGCCCGTGCGTGTTCCCGATGCTGCAAGATTATTTTCACCAAACACACCAAATCCTTGTGTGCTGTTGCCATCGCCCGCTACTCCGTTAAATCCTGTTCCTTCCACGCCAACACCGCCTGAAACTCTCAAATTGCTGCCATACACTGCTGAGAATGCTGTTGCAGAAGATTGAACTTGACCCGCGATTGCATAAGCTCCGCCTGTTGTGCTTCCGATAACTGCCGCAACAGTGCCGGTTGAACTGTTTGTTTCCGCCTGAATCGTAGAGAAACTGTTTGCTGCGTTTGTGCTGAGCGCTTGCACGGCAACGCCTGTATTGGAATGTGTTACTTTAAATGCTGCTGCGTTGCTGCTGCTTGTAGTGATTTCAACTGCGCCAGCATCTGCCGTGATAGTGCGTCCTGCGCCAGCTCCGCCAAAGTCATACGCCTGATCTAATGTGCCACCGCTGCCCGCAGGAAGATTCACAGAGCCGCCACCGTTTGAAAGTGAAAGCGTGTTGCCGCTGAGAGACAATGCCTGAATTTCATTTGCCGTATCGCTGTCGGCATCGTTCACGCTGAATGATGTTCCTGTTCCTCCGGAAATATTAACTGTAACATTTGCGCCAACTACCGAAGAAGATAAATTCTGAATTTCATTGGTAGGGCTGCTGTCGGCATCATTCCCAAGGCTGCTCAAATCCACAGTCTTGCTGCCGCCTGCATCGGTTACTGAAAGTGTTGTTCCGTTTAATGAAACGCCTGTATTCAATTCATTTGTCGAATCAGAATCTGCATCGGGCAAGCCGCCTGAAGGAAGTATCACAGAATTGCCATTGCTGAGCGCAAGCGTGTTGCCGTTGAGTGAAAGTATTTGCAATTCATTGGTCGGGTCGTTGTCTGCGCCAATGGGCAACACCACGGAGCCACCGCCATTGGAAAGATTCAGCGTAGTGCCGCTAAGCGACAACACTTGCGGAACTTCTGAAGAAGTAATCATGAAATTGGGGTATGTTCCTCCAATTGTTGTAATGCCTGCACCTGTGAGCGTTACCGTTTGGTCGGGCGCAGTGTTTGAAATTGTTGTGCCTGTAATATTAATCCCTGTTCCTGCTGAATAAGAGCCACCGCCTGTTGTAGGAAGCGTAACAGAGTTGCCGTTGCTGATGGAAAGCACGTTGCCGTTGAGACTTAAATTTTGCGCAGGAGAATTTACTGTGAATGTTGGATAGGTGCCGCTTACTACTGTTTGTCCCGTGCCGATGATTGCTACCGTTTGGTCGGGAGCAGTGTTGGTGATTACATTTCCTGTAAGGTCAATGGCTGCTCCAGCGGTGTAACTGCTGCCGCTGCCTCCGGGAATTGTAACAGAATTTCCGTTGGTGATGGACAGCGTGTTGCCGCTGATAGAAAGCGTTTGCGAATCAGTTGAATTACCCGCTGTGCCTGATTTTTCGGAGTAGAGCGCATAAGGAACCGAAAGGAGTTGCGCTGTGCCCATATCAAAATAATTGGTGCCACCGGAGGGATCAAATTCCACCTTTAAATATTTTGAATTGATACCCCAATTGATGGTTGCAAAAACACCTTGTTGAACCACACCCTGCCCGAGTGATGCGGTGAATAATCCGTAGTCGTTTGTGTTAAGCACTTGTCTTTCCACATACAGCGTTTCACCTGCGGCAACACTGTCAACGACAGTGAAGCGCACTGCAATCTGGCGATTCACATAGAGGGAGCCGCTGTTATCACGCGCTACCGCCTGATACTTGATGCCTTGGGGCGCTTGTGCAAAAAGAGAACATGCGAACAAAACAAATGAAAGGGTGAGGATACTTCTCATAGAATAATGATTTTTAAGGGCGGCAAGATAGGCTGTAATCTTTTAAAAAAGAACACCTGCGCGCCACTTTCATCGAAAAGTAATTTACTGCCGAACGCACAACTGTAGCAAGTTGTAAGGAGCGTGGCTTTTCCCGTTTTAGGGGAAATACAAAGGGGTATCAAAGTAAGTAGCATTACCCCTCTGTGTCTTCCGCCTAAGGCGGAGAGAAGTCAAACGCTCAATGCGCTTCAATGCAAGTGTCCTACACGGTTTTCGATTAGCTTTATTTCCCGTTTCAAAAAAATAAATTCAACAGGATGTTTAAATCAATCAACATGAAATCGAAAATAGCCGCCCGCTGCGCGTCCCTTTTTTTCTTGCTGCTTTCTGTAAATGCAATTGCGCAAATCACTCTGCCGTTTACGGAAACATTCAATTCTTCCTATTTGTCCAACTTTTATTCTTCAGCCGGAACATCGAATGCAGGCGCAACCTACACCTGCACATCATTTAATGGAGTCGGACTTGTTTCAAGCTCAGATTATCTCACCACGAAAACGCTCTATGTTGGTCAAGGACAAGGCGTTTCTTTGAGTTTCAAATTAAACAAAGGCGGCTCTTATACAGGTCCTGTGGAAGTTTACCTGCGTGTGAGCAGCGCGACTACGTTCAGTTCTATTTCACCTTCTGATTATGGTTGGGTGAAATTGGGAAACGCAACTTCATTTGCCTGCGGAACAAACACATTTACAATTCCGAGCGAAATCAGCGGTGGTCAACGGCTTTGCTTCACGATTGATTTTAACAACCCATCATCCACCAATTGGGTTGCCATTGAAGATTTGAGCATTATCGAAGTTGCAGGGGCAAGCGTTCCTACTTCATTCACAGAAAATTTCACCACAGATGATTGGTATCCAACTTCGGGTTATGTGAAAATTCCTTATCACAGCAATACGAGCGCATCAAATGGCTACACTTGGTTGTGGAGCAACGGCACAGGCGGTGCGTTTGATTACTGTGCTGCATTCTATACCGGCTTTGATGGTTCAAGCGGCACACATTTGATTACGCCTGAAATCAACACGAGCGGATATGCAAATGGCGAATTGCGTTTTGCATTCAGAAGTCAATATCCGTGTGGCGGTCCCACGAGCTTCACGTTTGATGAGAGCTATGATTTCTATGCGCCTGAAGTATATATTATGGAAGGCGCGGACAACGGCTCCAACTCCTGGGTGCGTCTTCCCGTGGATTATTATTTCCCCGATGCTACGTGGCGCTATGCAACAGCAGATATTTCCGCTTATCGAAATGCAAATGTGAAATTCAAATTTGAGCGCGGTGGATTTTGCAGCAATCCCGCTGAGTCAATTGACAACATCAAAGTGTTTGACCGCAACTGCACGATTAGCAGTAATCCTGCCGGAACAATTTCAGGACCAACAAATATTTCAGTGAATACGAATTTTCAATATTCTACCACAGCAGTTGCGGGCGCGAATTATTACAAATGGTTTGTGCGCAGCGGAGGTACAACATACACTGCATTGCCTTACATTGTTTCCGGACAAGGTACTGCGAATGTGACTGTGAACTTCGGCAATCTTCCCGCACCCTTGCGTGTATTGTGTGTTCCTTATGATGCCGACCCAACTTCAAACACTGATGCGTGTTATGCAACCACAAGTTATCTCTCCACAAGTTCCTGCACGCCTGATACGGCTGATGTGAGTATTGCGGCAAACATCACTTCAATTTGCCCGGGCGAACAAATTGATTTCACGGCAACCCCGACAAACGGGGGAATAACGCCAATCTATCAATGGAAAATAAACGGCATTGATGCCGCAACGAACAGCGCAACTTTCAGCACGACAGCATTAAATAATAATGATGTTGTCACTTGCGTGATGACATCAAGCGAAAGCTGCATCACCAATTCACCCGCAACATCCAACACAATCAATATCACGGTGACATCAAACGGCACAGCATCGGTGAGCGTTGCTGGTTCCGACACTGCGATTTGCACAGGCGACCAAATTGATTTCACCGCAACACCAACCAATGGCGGCATCACGCCAATTTATGACTGGCGGGTAAACGGCTCGAATATGTTTGTAAACAGTTCCATCTTCAGCACATCAAACCTCGATGATGGCGATGTAGTGACCTGTATCATGACATCAAGCGTAACGTGCATCGCTGGCTCGCCCGCAACATCCAGCGCGATTACAGTTTCTGTTACTGCAAGAACATTAGCATCCGTGAGCATCGCTGCAAGCGCAACTACAATTTGCCCGGGCGCGCAAGTTGATTTCACGGCAACGCCAACAAACGGAGGCAACGCTCCCACTTACCAATGGAAAGTGAATGGCGGCAATGCAGCAACAGGCAGCACATTCAGCAGCACAACTTTGAATGATAATGATGTTGTTACTTGTGAAATGACATCGAATGCAATCTGCGTGAACGGTTCGCCAGCCACATCAAACGCGCTTGCGATTACGGTAACTTCAAACATCACAGCCTCTGTGAGCATTGCAACAGCATCAACTACCGTGTGCCCCGGTGAGCAGGTTGATTTCACCGCAACCCCTACAAACGGAGGGAATGCTCCAACTTATCAATGGAAAATAAATGGCAACGATGTTGGAACAAACAGCCCGGCATTCAGCACAGCAAGTTTGAATGATGGCGATGAAGTGACATGTGAAATGACTTCCAATGATAATTGCGTGTCAAGCGCAACCGTAATTTCAAATTCGCTTACGATGAGTGTTGTAAATAATCTTACTGCATCGGTGAGTATCGCGACACTATCAGCAACAACTTGCCCGGGTTCGCAGGTTGACTTTACGGCAACACCAACAAACGGAGGGAATGCGCCCACTTACCAATGGAAAATAAATGGCAACGATGTTGGAACAAACAGCGCGACTTTCAGCAGCGCAACTTTGAATGATGGCGATGTGGTGACGTGCGAAATGACTTCCAATGATAATTGCGTGTCCAGCGCAACAGCACTATCAAATTTGCTCACGATGAGTGTTGTAAATAATCTTACAGCATCCGTAAGCATCACTGCATCGGCAACAACGATTTGTCCGGGCGCGCAAGTGGATTTCACCGCAACACCGACAAACGGAGGCAACGCGCCCACTTACCAATGGAAAGTAAACGGAACGAATGCCGGAACAAACAGCGCGACTTTCAGCAGCACAACTTTGAATGATGATGAGGTGGTGACTTGCGAGATGACATCAAGCGAAAGTTGTGTTTCAGGCTCGCCTGCTGTTTCCAATCCCATTGCTGTCACCGTTTCTTCAAACCTGATTGCATCCGTAACCATCGCAACTTCTTCCACAGTGATTTGTCCGGGCGCGCAAGTTGATTTTTCAGCATCGCCAACCTTCGGAGGCACCGCGCCAACTTATCAATGGAAAGTGAATGGCGCAAACGCGGGAATAAACAGCGCGACTTTCACAAGCAGCGCCTTGAATGATGGCGATGTGGTGAATTGTGAAATGACATCAAGCGATAATTGCGTTACAAATGCAACGGTAATTTCTAATTCCATCACCGTAGCGCTTGCGACAAACACAGCGGGAACAATCATTGCCGACAAAGACACGCTGTGCGCATGGCAAACAGCGCAGTTCATTTTACTTGGAAGTTCGGGCAGCCCCATTCGCTGGCAGTCATCCTTTTCGAGCGCGAATAATTTCAACGACATCCCGAATGCAAGCAATGATACGATTGACGCGCCCATCACCATTCAAAGCACTTACTATCGCGCCATTGTGGGCAGCGGTAGTTGCGCAGACACTACGGGCGTGCTATTGATTGTGGTGCCGCAATCGCCTGTGGCGGTGTTCACGGGCATAGTCACGGACAATACGGTGGAGTTTAATTCAAGCAGCAGTTCAGGAGCAGCCGGATACAGTTGGGAATTTGGCGATGGCAACACAAGCGTTGATGCAAACCCGACACACGTGTATGCCGATTCGGGAAGCTATAACGTGTGCCTCACAGTCACAAACAGTTCCGGATGCTCGGACACGCTGTGCGCGAATATTATTGCGGGATTGCCTGTGGGCATTAATACGATAAATGAAAATGCGTGGAGCGTATATCCCAATCCGGTGGAAGATGTAGTGTTTATCCGAATGAATTCAAAAGAGTTGCTTGCACAAATCACCCTGCATGATATGTTCGGAAAAACAGTGCTTGCAATGGCTGCTCCGCAGGATGGCACATTTCAACTCAGCATGGGCAAACTCACGGCAGGCGTGTATTGTATCAGGCTGCAAACGACTGACGGAAGAAAAGCGACAAGGCTGATTGTGAAGGAATAGTATTTCACCGCAAAGGCGCAGAGGCGCGAAGTTTTCAACCTCTGAATTTTCTCTCTAATAGTTTTCACGCAGAGACGCGAAGGCGCGAAGTTCTCCTTGTCTGAATTTTCTCTCTAATAGTTTTCACGCAAAGACGCGAAGGTGCAAAGTTGTTCAACAAATCTTCTCTGCGTCTTTGCGTGAAATAGCAGCCGATGGAAGCAAAGTTTTTCAGCGACAAATCTCCTCTGCGTCTTTGCGCCTTTGTGGTGAAATAGCAGACGACTACTTCAATAATTCTACGGGAAAAATCGTAGGTCTAAAAACCTACCCAAAAATGGCGAGATCAGTAACTTTAGGTTATCTTAGAAGCAAGGTTATTTTTTCGTTACTAAAATCGTTTTTTATGGATAGAACTTTACGCACCGCGATTTTCATTACGTTTTTTCTTAGTTCAATTTCATCAAGTGTGTTTGCTCAATTGTTATCAATAAACTTTGGAACAACAGTGCAAAACACCACAGGGGTTGCAGCATCTTCCAATTGGTCAACAAATGCCGGAGCAACGAATGCGTGCACAACAGGAGATTATGTGTACTATACAACTGTAGCTGGATATTTCTATACGAATACTTTTCACGTGCCGAGAGGAAAAGGTGTTGCAATCAGTTTTTCTGTAAAGAGGCCAAGCGGCACTGGAACATTAATAGTTTATGCCCGCATTGGAGGCGGTTCCACTTTTAACACTACCAACAGAGAACGTAATGGCTGGATGCAACTTGCAACTGCTGTTGCACCTACAACATCCTGTGTTACCAATACCTCATTTGCTATTCCCGGAAATATTTGCAGCGGTCAGGATGTAAGTAGTCGTCCCTCAAAAACATTAACAAGTATTGATTTCATTGGGCTTTATAGCAAAAGCAGTGGATAAAAATCTGCCAGATTCGGAGGTTAAAAGCAAAAAATCCGGCAGATTTGTTGCAGGATAACAAAGCCAAAAAACACCGCTCAGTTGGGATTCTATTCCACCTTTGAGGAGCAACCGGATCAGCAGCATCCGCTTTACATTTTATTCAAAAAAATAAATTGGCTGCAATTTGAAGGCGCTTTTGCAAAACACTACAGTCATAAGATGGGCGCGCCCGCCAAGGCGCTTGGTGATGGGCGCTACGTGCTGTATTGCTTAATCAAGCGGATGCCGCTTGCCTTTGTATTTTTTTTAAAGTGGCTGGATAGCCTCTGCCCAATTGGTTGCAGCCATAGCATAAGATTTATTGGGCTATAAAGATGGAGAAAAATCTATTATCACAGCTAAGGAAGGGAACAATGATTTTTGTCAGCAAGCGAATGAAAGAATCCTGACAGTTTTGTTCCTTGCAAAGATTCTGAACGGATAAACTCTATTCCAAGCCTGATGAAGCGCAGCCCTTTTTTCCGCCTTTATTTTCTGCTGCTTCCCTTTATCGCCATTTTGATTCTCGGAATGGCAGGGTATATGATTCTGGAGGACTACAATTTCCTTGAATCGCTTTATAGGACAGTGATTACGCTGGGGGCTGTTGGGTTTATGGAAGTTCGTCCGCTGAGTGATACAGGAAAGATTTTTACCGTGATCCTGATTGTATTCAACCTTGGATTAATCATTTTTGTTATCGGCAGCATCTCCCGCTTTTTTCTTGAAGGGCAATTTCAAAAAAATTATAAATCCTATAAAATGAAAAAAGCCATCAGCCAACTGAGCAATCATGCAGTCCTCTGCGGTCTTGGGCGCAACGGGCGCTCTGCCGCCATTACTTTGCAACGCAGCAATGTTCCGTTTGTGGTAATTGAAAAAGATGAGCAGAAGTTTGAAGATTCAGGTCTTGAACTTGAGTATTATCGTCAGGCAGATTCAACACATGATGAAGCGCTGATTGCAGCAGGAATCAGCCGTGCCAATGCATTGATTACCACCTTGCCTGATGATGCAGATAATGTTTTCATCGTTTTGACAGCGCGCGAAATGAATCCGCAACTCCGCATTATTTCCCGGGCATCAAATGACAGCTCGGTTAAAAAGCTGAAAAGCGCGGGTGCTACAAACGTGATTATGCCTGATAAGGTTGGCGGCACGCAGAGGGCAACGCTCCTCACCAGCCCTGATATCAATGAATTTATTGACATCATGACCACACAAGGCACCGAAAACTTCCGAATCATCGAAATAGCTGTTAGTGCCGGCTTTCATTTGTTTGAATTAAATGCATGGGTGAATACCGGAGCTACCATTTTGGGGCTGAAAAAAGCAAATCACCAATATCAGTTGAATCTTGTTCCAAACACACAAATCCAATTGGGCGACCGATTAGTTGCGATGGGATCAAAAGAACAGGTAAAGAAACTTTCGGAAATGATAGCTCAAAAGTCTTGAATTACTCAACATTGCAACACTAACCTTATGACAAAATCAAAAACAGATTCTTCAAAAAAACGTGAGAAGAAAGCAGAGAGGACTGATGCGGAGTATATAAAGAGAGGCGCTGAAAAAGTTACCGATAAGGAAGTAGAGCAAGTGGCGGAAAATGCGGAAGAGATTGAAGACAAGTTCAAATCAAGCGGGCGGCTGGGAAGATACATCGAAGATGCGCGGCTGATGCTTTCTCTTATCAAAGATTACTGGCGTGGTGATTACCGGAAAATATTATCGTTTACCGTTACCGCCATTGCTTTTACGCTTCTGTATGTGCTGAATCCATTAGACCTGATTCCCGATGTGCTGCCTATTGTCGGCTTTGTGGACGATGCGCTTGCCTTTTCCGTTGCGTTCAAGCTGGTGGAAAAAGATTTGATGAATTATAAAAAGTGGAAATTGCAACAGAAGTAGTGATTAATTCCGGCTTCACTCCACGTATCTAAATCTCATACATGCTCCTCAGATATTTTTCTATCGCACTCGTGGTGATGTGCTGTTGCTCCTGCGCACGATTACCCGTTGCAGAAAGCGGAAAGCCGGTTGAGCAAGACACATTCTTTGTTATCAACCAGGATGAAGATCCGATGCAAGACCCGGTTGTCGTTGTGCAGCACGACATCACCGTGAAAAAATATTTTGCGTTCATGGACAGCATCGTAACGCGCTATGATACTCTACCCGGACACATATTGTCAGAACATATCCTTGTGCGCGTAAACCCACGCATCATTGACACACTCGCAAGCTTCGATTATTATAAACTGATGGAGCAGGGAATTTTCATCTATGACCAACGCGACCTCGTTGTGCTGCATCAAGGCGACTCCATCCGTATTCCTGATGCTTCCGAAATTGCGGAAATACAAGACCGCCTGAATCATACCGTCATTGATGTGAATATTCCTGAGTTCAAGCTGAGAATTATCGAGCGTGACAGCGTGAAATATACATTCTGTGTGCGTGTGGGAAGAAATGAAAGCAAGTACCTGAAGACCGCGCAGCGCGTTGTGAGTTTGAAGACTCCCATTGGCGAAGGAGAAATTGTGCGCGTGGAAAGGAATCCGATTTTCGTGAATCCGGTAACAGGAGAACGCTACACCTCCACCAAGCGCGATGATGAACGATACACGATGATGCCGCAAATACCGTGGCTCGAACCTGCGATTGAAGGCAAGCGATTCGGCTCGCTCATTCATCCCACCACCAATCCAAAGACGCTTGATAAAGCCTATTCCAACGGCTGCGTGGGAACGGGCGAAGGGGATGCTTGGATTATCTATTATCATGCGCCCGTGGGAACAAAAGTGAATTTCAGATACGAGTTGGATGTGAAAGATGAAAACGGAAACCCCGTGAAGCTGAAAGATATTTACAAACTTGGAGAAGTGGGCTTCAATCCCGATATGGAATTACCCGAAATAGATCCCTTTATCGAGCATGAGTTCTCGGAGTGTCATTAAGAACAGATGCAGCAACAGGAAGCGCCTTCAAAAAAAGAATTCATCAGGAAAAACCTGATGAAAACGGTTGTTTACCTGCTCGCGGTGATTGCTCTTATTCTTGCCGGAAAATATTTCTTTCATGAAGAACTGGAAAAACTGATTGCCCTTGCCCGCCAGAACCTGCCGGTGTTCTATGCAGTTTTCTTTCTGTTTGAAATATTACCGGGACAACTGCCGCCTGAAATTTTCTTCATTCTCTATTCCAAAGACACCACTTCCTTTCCCGCGTTCATGGGAGCCGTCTCCCTGCTCGCATGCCTGTCATACCTCGCAATCAATATCTCCTTTTATATCGGCAAAATCCTGCCGCGCCTTAGCACAGGGAATTGGTTTGAAAAAAACAGCGAGCTGGTGTTGAAATACGGCAGTGTGATTATCATTTTCGGAATGTTCACTCCGTTGCCCTCGGCCCTTATCAGTATGGCGGCAGGCTATTTAAATTTTCCTGTGTGGAAATTCAGGTTCTTTACGCTTGCGCGTTTCGTGCGTTTTCTGGTTTACGGACCTATTGTTTATTTTTCTACGTGAGTATTGCGGGTGATTAGGGTACGCTTCCATTTCCCAAATTATCAGTAGCTTAGAGGTTAGTTTATATGCGTTTACCTCTGTTTAAAATCGCTGTGTGCGCAGTAGTGCTTGCTCTTTATTCGGGCAGCGTGTTTGCGCACGGAATTCCGGCTGCTGATATTAAAAGTAATAATGCTCCGCAATTTTCTGAAAACAAAGGACAGTGGAATGCCAATGTGCTTTATAGATTGCGGCTCACTGCGGGCGCAGTTTTTTTTGAGAACAATAAACTCACTTTTTCGCTCTCTGAACCAATTGATGCCCACAGGCATCACGCTGCCGTTCCCGCTGAGGGGCGCAGAAAGCACCATGCGTTCAACGTGCATTTTGAAAACAGCAACGCGCAAGTGAACGCAACAGGATTGCAGGGCTACAAGCATTATGAAAATTATTTTCTTGGCAACGACCCTGCAAAGTGGGCTGCGCGCGCGCGCGTGTACAAGGCGGTGCAATATGAAAATATTTACACCGGCATCAACCTGCAATACAAAGCCGACAGCGGACATTTGGAGTATGTGTTTTTTATCGCGCCTCATGCCGATGTTGCGCAAATCAAGTTGCGCTACGAAGGCGTTGAACATCTTTCGGTGAAAAATAATGCGCTGCATTATTCCACTTCGGTGAATTTTATTCGTGAGGAAAAACTTCATGCGTATCAAATCATCAATGGAAAAGAAATTACGGTTGATTGCCGCTTTGCATTAAATGGGAATACTGTTTCGTTTCAATTTCCCAACGGATACAATCCTGACTTTGAATTGGTGATTGACCCGACATTAATTTTTTCAACTTACACCGGCTCGCAGGCTGACAACTTCGGCTTCACTGCTACTTATGATAATGATGGAAATCTTTATGCTGGCGGCATCGTGCAGGATGTCGGCTATCCCACAACTGTTGGCGCGTATGACCGCATCTTCAATGGCGACTGGGATGTGAGCATCACAAAGTTTGATTCAGCGGGAGCAAATTTGATTTACTCTACTTATCTCGGTGGCGTGGAGAGCGAAAATCCAAGCAGCATCGTGGTTGACGACCAAAACGAGTTAGTTGTGATTGGCGAAACAAGCTCTGCTGATTTTCCCACCACCAGTGGCGCTTATGATCGCACGTTCAATTTCGGAACGCAGGTGATTTATCCCAGCAACGGACAAAACTTTGTAAGCGGCACCGACATTTTTGTAACAAAGCTGAATGCGCAGGGCGCAGCATTAATCGGCTCTACGTTTCTTGGCGGCAGCAACAATGACGGATTGAATGACGACCAAACAGTAGCGCATCCGCTCTACTATAATTATGGCGACCAGTTTCGCGGGGAAGTAGTGGTGGACGCAGCGGGAAATATCTATGGCGTTTCGTCCACCATGTCAACCAATTTTCCGATAACAACAAGCGTGTTTCAGGGAACATCGCGTGGCGGGCAGGAAGCGGTGGTGTTTAAGTTTAATGCCACGCTGCAAACATTAGTGTGGTCATCCTACCTTGGCGGCAGCGGCAGCGATGCGGGCTACAACTTAGTGGTGGATGATGCAACAAGCAATGTGTATGTGAGCGGTGGCACGACAAGCGCAAATTTCCCAGCAACCACAGGCAGCGTGAATCCTGCATATCTTGGCGGCAGCGCAGATGGTTTCGTGGCGCAAATCAGCGCAAGCGGGAATGCCCTTCTCAGCGCAACCTTTATCGGCACAAACGCTTATGACCAAAGCTATTTTATTGATAATGACGGCAGCGGAAAAATCTATATCATCGGATTGACGGAAGGAAATTATCCCGTGTCGCCCGGAGTTTACAGCAATCCAAATAGCGGACAGTTTCTCACCGCGCTCACACCGAATCTTTCTTCCATTACGCTTTCAACGGTATTCGGCAGAGGCGATGGCGACCCTGATATTTCGCCCACAGCATTTCTCGTTGACAACTGCCGCAACATCTACATTTCTGGTTGGGGCGGACCGGGGCTGATTTCGCTCATCAATAATTCTCCTCCCGCAAGCAGCACCTTCGGGCTTCCAATTACGAATGATGCCTATCAATCCTCCACTGACGGCAGCGATTTTTATTTCATGGTACTTTCGCGTGATGCGTCTTCGCTTGCTTACGCCACTTACTTCGGCAGCCCCAGCGTAGAAGACCATGTTGATGGCGGTACAAGCAGGTTTGATAAAAACGGCATTATGTATCAGGCGGTGTGTGCCGGATGCGGGAGCTTCGATAATTTTCCTACAACACCGGGCGTTTGGTCGCGCACCAACAACAGCCTGAACTGCAACGAAGGATTAATCAAATTCCGCTTTGAATTGATTGGCGTGGATGTGAGCGTTTCAGCAAGTCCGGCAACTGTTGGCTGTGTGCCGCTCACCGTCACCTTCAATGGCAATGCGCTGAATGCAAAAGATTATTTGTGGGATTTTGGCACAGGCGATACTTCTACGCTTGCTTCTCCTACTTATACTTTTAGCGATACAGGCACGTACATCGTCACGCTGATTGGCATTGATTCTACCTCGTGTGATAATATCATCTTCAGCGATACTTCCACCATTCCCATTCGTGTGCGCAATGACAGCGTGTCCGCGCAATTCACGCCCGTGATTATCAGCAACTGCGATTCGTTCATCGTGCAGTTCAACAGCACGAGTATTAATGCAGTAAACTTCTTTTGGAATTTTGGCGATGGCACAACCTCTACGCTTGTTTCTCCTTTGCATGAATATGTGAACCCCGGAACATACAATGTTTCGCTTGTTGTTACGAACACTGCGAGCTGCAATGGAATAGATACGCTTGTGCAGGAAATTACTTTGCAACCGTTGATTGACGCGGGAATTATTGTGCCTGATTCATTTGGTTGTGTGCCGCTCACGGTTGATTTTATGAATAGCAGCGTGGGTGGAGTAATCTATGATTGGAATTTTGGCGAGGGCAATGTTTCTTCGGATGAAAATCCTTCGCACACTTATCAAGACACGGGAACATTCACGATTCAGCTTGTGATTATTGATTCTGCATCGTGCAATATCATAGATTCGACAACGGCAACCGTGCGCGTATCAGACGACCGCGTTACAACGGCATTCACAATTGACACGCTTGCGTTTGAATGTGATTCATTCGTTATCAGCCTTACGAACCTGAGCACGAACTACACTTCGCTGCTCTGGGATTTTGGCGATGGCACAACTTCCACATTAGAAAATCCAACGCACATTTATACGACTCCCGATTCATTCATTATCACACTTGTCGCATCAAACCCGAATGCGTGTAATGCAACCGATACTTCCGCGCAACTGATTTTCCAACCAAATAATGTTGTAGCGCTTTTTGAAGCGGCAAATGGCTGTCCGCCTCATGAACTTTCTATCACCAACAGCAGTATCAACGCCACAAGCTATGAATGGACATTTTGGGATGGCACAACATCAACTGATTCCATCCCGACATTTGGCGAACTCGCAACAGGAAATTATTCACTCACGCTCACTGCCTATAATCCACTCACGTGCAATGATAGCAGCACAGCAACAGGCTCGTTCACTGTGTTTGACAGACCAACAGCCTTTTTCACCACCAGCGATTCAACGTATGCTTTGGATGAAGACATTCTGTTTTTAAATGAAAGCTCACCGGGCGTTTACCTGTGGAACTTTGAGGATGGCACAACCTCTGACCTTCCCGATTCAGTGATTCACGCATATACAGAACGCGGAGTTTACAATCCCTGCATCACCGTAACCGATTCAAACGGCTGCGACAGCACCTACTGCAAACAGTTGCGCATTGACTTTATGGGCGTGATTGACGTGCCGAATGCTTTTTCTCCGAATGGCGATGGAATGAACGATGTGCTTTTTCTGCGCGGGCTTGGTGTTACTGAATTGGAATTTAAAATCTACAACCGCTGGGGCGAATTAGTGTTTGAAACAGACGACATCGCTATCGTGTGCAATGAAATTGAAAAGTGCATTCAAACAAAAGGCTGGAACGGAACTTACAAAAACGAAAAGCAGGAAATGGATGTGTATGTCTATACGCTGCAAGCAACTTTTCAAGACGGACAAGATACGGGTGTGAGAAAAGGAAACATTACATTGATTAGATAATTACGAATGAGGAATTACGAATTACGAATGGAAGTCGGCAGTCGGCAGTCGTCAGACATCAGTGTTGGAATGTCCCCCTTGTGCGTAAGACTTGCGCGTGTGCGAAGGGGGAGCGCGTTTGCTTCGCGCGTTTGCAGGGGGATGATTCATCTGTCTCGTAACCCGCAGCCCGCAACCCGCAACATCATCATCATTCTACTGTTGACTGTCGTCTGTCGTCTGTCGTCTTCCGCGCAAGACCTCCACTTCACACAATTCTTCGCTTCGCCTTTAACAACGAGTCCATCAAACACGGGTTTCTATAATGGCGATTGGCGCGTGGGCGGCAATTTCAAAAGCCAGTGGCCTTGGGCTACTTCACCGAATATTTCTAACTACCGCACGTTTGCCATCTATGGCGATGTGACTTTGCTGCGCGGCAAGCTACCCGGCAAAGACTGGCTTGGTGTCGGCTTAGTGATTTTAAACGACCGCTCTGGCGATGGCGAATTGAAGGTGAATAAATTTCAAGCATCTGCCGCTTATCACAAAGCGTTTGGCATTTCAGGAAAATATATTCTCTCCGCAGGCATCGGTATTGGCTATGTTGCAAAAAGCATTGACTACGGAAAACTTCATTTCAACGACCAGTGGGACCCGAATAATTTGTTTTTCGATCAGGGAGTTGGAAGCACAGAGCCTGCTGATGAAGATGCGCTTCGCTTCATTGATTTATCTGCGGGAACACATTTCACCTATGTACACAGCAAGAAATTCAATGTATCAACAGGACTTTCATTGTTCCATCTGAACAAGCCGAAAGAAAGTTTCCCCGGGCGGGATAACCGCCTTGGTATGCGCCCGTTGGTGAATGTGATTGCTTACACAAAAATTTCCGACCGTGTACATCTGGAACCCGGCTTCATGTGGATGTATCAGCAGAAAGCGCAAGAGTATATTCTTGATTTGCTTGCAGGTTTCACCTTCCTCAATGAAGGAAAATTTAAGGGCAGCATTGTTTTCGTGGGCGCGGCAGGTCGCCCGAAAGATGCCATCGCGCCTATGGTGGGCTTCCAATACAAAACACTGCGCATCATCATGAACTATGATGTGAATGTTTCCTCGCTGCAAAATGCGAGCAACAACAATGGCGGGTTTGAAATATCGGTGGTTTACACCGGGCAGCGCGACAAGGGCGGTCCCCGCATGATACCATGCCCGCGTTTATAATTTCAATGTTTGAACTTGCTTGTTAAAAACCTACGCTAAATTTGGCTGCAATTTTGTTTAAGCAAAACTCTTGATGAAAAGCACTTTCTTATTTCTTGCATGCTTCTTACTTGCCTCAAATGCGCTGTTCGCACAGTATGACTATGAAGATGAGGATTTAAAGAAGAAGCCGAAAACGGAAACAAAAAAAGAAAAAAAGGCTCCCAATCCTGACAGAAAATTCGATCCCAATAATCTTTCGGTAGGCGGATTTTTTGGAGCGAGTTTCGGGAATGTGGTTTATGTAGATGTTTCACCTGTAGTGGCGTATCGTTTTCACAAACGCTTTGCGCTGGGAGCGGGCTTCATTTATCAATACCTCAACTACAAAGACCTCTACCAACCACCGTGGCAAGACTTGAATAAGACGAATATTTTTGGCGGCAGAGTTTTTCCGCGTGTTTTTGTATGGGAAGAATTATTCGTGCAGATAGAATATATGCCGCTCAATGCTGAAGTAGCCTTCATAGATGGAAGCACCGGTCTTCCCATCGGAGAGATTCGCGAAACTTTTCACAATGCTTTTGCCGGAGCCGGTTATAATATTCCGATAGGCGATAGAGCATACTTCACGATTCTCGCCTCCATTAACATTACGACAAACCTCTTGTACCCCACGCGGCAGCCGGCTCTAAGTTTCGGCTTCGGAATCGGGTTGTAAGACCCCGCGAACAGTATTCGCGGAAGCGCGAGCAAATGAATTGTAAATTATTTTCATTATTAAACAAAGCAGCGTTTTTTATTTCATTAACAAGTCGCAACTTGCCGCTGATTTTACGCAACGAAGAATAGCCCCATGAATATCATGCTCGACATTACGGTGGTGCTTGCCATTGCCGCATTTGTGCTGTACATCTGCCTGCGCCTGAAGTTGCCGACTATCGTAGCATTTCTTGTGGCAGGAATGTTAGCTGGTCCGCATGGACTTGCGTTGGTCGGCTCGCCTGAGGCGGTGCAGATGCTCGCGGAAGTGGGCGTACTGCTGCTGCTGTTCACCATCGGTATCGAATTCTCTTTAGAGAAAATGATTACCTCACGCAGGTTCATTTTTTTAGGCGGCACTATTCAGATGGCGCTCACTATCATTGTCTTTTTCGTGCTTTCGATGTTCACGGGCAACGCATGGAATCAGGCGTTATTCATCGGCTTTTTATTCAGCCTGAGCAGCACCGCCATCGTAATGCAGCTTTTTCAGGAAACAAATCAGATTGAATCTTTTCACGGGCGGGTTTCACTTTCCATTCTCATCTTTCAGGATATTGCCATCGTGCCGCTCATGCTCGTGCTGCCGTGGATTTCAGGGCGACCTTTCCGCATTATTGATGTGCTGAATTTGTTAGCGGGAATTCTTGTGGTGGCAGTGGTCATCGTTGCTTCGCGCAAATTTGTGCCGCGCCTCATTCACAATGTGGTGCATACGCGCAACCGCGAATTGTTTCTGCTGTTCATCATCGTGATGTGCTTTGTTACGGCAATGATTACGCACAGCATCGGCTTGTCGCTGGCGCTGGGCGCGTTTCTCGCAGGACTGGTTATTTCCGAATCGGAATTCAGCCTCGAGGCGATGAGCAACATTCTCCCGCTGAAAAAAATCTTCACAAGCATCTTCTTCATCTCGGTAGGCATGTTGCTCGACCTTTCATTTTTTATTCATCAGCCATTTAAAATTCTCGGAATAACTGTCGCGGTGATGGTGTTCAAATTCCTTGTCGTATTGCTCGTAGGCGCATTCCTTAAACTACCGGGACGCTCTGTGGTGATAACAGCTTTGGCGCTATGCCAAGTGGGCGAGTTTGCATTTGTGCTCGCGCAACAGGGCATGGAATTCAAATTGCTTGATAATGAACTTCGACAGATTTTCCTTGCAGTATCAGTGATTTCAATGGGGCTTTCACCTTTCATCATTCAATTAGCTCCGCGTATTGCCGCGCGATTCACAACTGTTCCTGCTGTTGCTGATGCAGAAGAACTGGGACAACATAAGAAGGAACATCATCACGAATTGCGCGACCATCTGGTGATTGTAGGCTTTGGCACCAATGGCAGAAATGTGGCGCGCGCGGCAAAGGTCGCGGAGATTCCCTACGTGATAATTGATTTCAATCCTGAAACCTATCGCAAGGAAAAGATGAAGCGCGAGAGTTTTATTTATGGAGATGCCACAAACGCAGAAGTGCTGCACAAGGCAAACGTAGATGTAGCGCGTATTGCAATTGTTGCAACGCATGACCCTGTCGCCACCGAGATGATTGTCTCCGCCATTCGCAAGGC
>Ga0163155_10001831_pt1 | contig 24857 bp, 30 predicted proteins | sample OliLakLV19SP4G1_FD_148611 | JGI IMG/M metagenome (GOLD analysis project Ga0163155, IMG submission 148611) | Freshwater microbial mat bacterial communities from Lake Vanda, McMurdo Dry Valleys, Antarctica - Oligotrophic Lake LV.19.SP4.G1 | ecosystem: Environmental > Aquatic > Freshwater > Lake >... | reverse complement strand
GCAGCCGGCGCAGCGTTTCGCGCCGGAAGCGTTCGTGGCGTGGGTGGCCAAACAAGCGGCGCAGGCCGACGTGGTCCATTGCTGCTATGAAGCCGGGCCATTCGGTTTCGTGCTGCACCGGCGGCTGGTGGGCCTGGGCGTCAAGAACCTCGTCGTGCGGCCGCGCAACTGGGACCAATACGGCACAAAAGCGAAGACCGACCGGCGTGACGCGCTCGCCCTGGTCTCGTGTCTGGACCGGTATGTCGCCGGCAACATCGAGGCGCTCGCCAGCATCCGGATTCCGACCGAGGCCGAAGAGCGCGCCCGCAGCCTCACCCGTCAACGCGTGCGAGCAACAGCGTGAACGTCACGGTATCTCACCGATTTGAAAACCACGGTCGAAACGGAGTGGTAAAACGAAGCGGCCGGCGCTTCGGAGGGAGCGCCGGCCGACTGACGGACCGGCCGACTGACGGACCGGGCGAGGGGCGGAGGAGCTGGCGGTTTAGGTCGGCGGCTCGATCTGGTCCTTCATGCGGTAGGACGAGCCCTCGATGACGAGGGTCTCGGCTTGGTCGAGCAGCCGGTCTAAAATCGCGGAAGTGATGAACCAAGTTGGCGTTGTCCGTTGATCGACTGGCTGATGCGCTTAGTGTCTCTACTTGGGAGCTTCTCCGGCCACCTTTCGACGAACCGAAGATACATCGGACAGGGAGTTGAGCGTGTAATAGGCCCCGCGATGCGAGTAACTCGTCCGGTAGTCCAGTTCGGCCAGCCTGCGAAACACGGTCGCCGTTGAGCAGATCGGCAATCGCCTAGAGGAAGCTGACGACGTTGTTGAATTTAGCGGGTTCGATCATGGAATTAGGCGGCTTTTATAAAGGGGGTGGAGATGGGAAAGCGATTGAGAGGTCGCGGCGGAAGGTGTCGGCGTTCACGTCTTTGCCTATGCTATCCGGACGGTGCATGAATTGCTCGGGCATGAGAGCGTGGAGACGACGCAGATCCACACGCATGTGATGCAAAAGCCCAAGCTCCCTCGGCGACAATTAGACCTCGCCAGCGTGTTGCCTCATAATTCCGGGTTACCCGGGCTGACTCATAAATTTGTTACCAGATAAGCGGCTTGGTGGGATGGGGAGGGAGGTGTGGAGGGAGGGGGCAGGCACCTCTGCTTTGAGAGGTGCCGGTTCAGCCCCCTCCCTCCACCGTTGGTCATGGTGGAGTGGGCGCCACGGGTTTGGCTTCTACGGGAGGTGGGAGATGCAAGTCGCGGAAGACGAGTCGATGCGAAGCAGACAGTCGCCAATCTGCGAGCCGGCGTTGCAGGGTGCGTAGTTGGCCATCGGGGAAGCCGCCGGGATGGGCTAACTGGATACGCGCAAGCAAATCGGCTCCGTTTTGGTCGGGCTCGGCGTCGAGCCAGCCACTGACTTCGGGCCACACACTTTCAAAGGCATCTTTGTGGGTTCGCCACGTCCGCGCCGGGCGCGGCTTGGGCGCATGGGTGGGCCGGACCTCACCCGCCTTCCAAGCCAATGCGAGACTGGCGAGGAACTCGTTAAGATCCGCATGTCGCGCTGCCGGTGTGTGCACTTGCTCGCCTTTGGCCAAAGCCGCCAAATGGTGCTGCATGGCGCGGATTTCATCGAGCAACCGTAATGGATCGAGTTTCTCGGCGATTTCTTTCAGCCGCGTCTTGATCTCGACGGAGATCTTTTCCGACTCCAGCAGCCGCGCCGCCGGGGTCGCCGGTGCGAGGTAGCGTTTATGGATCCGGGCGCCCTCGCGGTGCTTCGATACCAGCTTGAACGACGGCTGGAAAAAATTCACGAACAGGCGGGTGCTCGTGTAAAGGCGCGCCAACGCCTGGGCGGCGGCGACGCCCTCCAACCGGGCGAAGCCGACCATCCGTCGCACGACGGCTCCGTTCTTTTGCTCGATCCACGCCTGATCGTTTTTGAGGTAGGGGCGTGAGCGGGTCAGGCCAATCCCCCGTTTCGCGCAATACGCCACCAGCACCTCGTTCACGAACTCGGTCCCGTTGTCGGTATCGAGACTGATGAGCGGAAACGGCAGCGCTTGGCGCAGACTCTCGACCGATTCGGCAATCAGCTCACGCGACTTAACCACCACTGGGATACATTCTGTCCACCCGCTCACCACGTCGGTGATGACTAGAGTGTTGACGTAACTGCCCCGGTTGGCCGAACCGCAATGGGCAACACAATCCATTTCCATCTCGCCGATCCGGGCCTCACCCCAATCGGCGAACGTGCGCACCGGCATCTTTTGTTTCGGTAGCGAGGGGGCCCGCCGCTTCCTCGGCCCCCCAGCCACTCGTTTGGTCGGACCGAGCAGCCGGTCGATGGTCGCCGCGCTCAACGCCAGGAGTTGCTTCCTCAGCTCGGCATCCAGGGCGAGGTGCCCATGTTTTTCCAAGGCTGCCACCAAGATCGGCAACAGCGCCTTCAGTCGCTTGCCGCAAACCCGGTCCGATGCCTCCCACAGCGTGATCAGCGCTTGTTCCACAGCCAGGACGTAAAGCCGCGGCCGACCGCGCCGTGGCGCCGGCGCGATTTCCACCTCCGCATTCAATACCCGGATCGCGGACTTGCGATGCAGCCCGCTCACCGCCGCGAACTCCGTCAGTATCCTGACTTTTTCTTCCCGAGTTGCCGCCGCATACCGCTGGCGCAACGCCTCCACCAATTCCCGGCGCGCCGGCGCCGTCATTAAGGGGTTCATCATCGAACCCTGATTTATTAACCGCCGTGGGTAACAATCTTTCTGCGGCAACGACCCTCGTTCGGTAACAATCTTTATGAGGCAATGCGTGGCGGGGTCTAATTGTCGCCGGGGGTCCTTGGTCGTCAGATTGAGCTTCGGAAATCCCAAGTGCCCGTCATAGCCCTCCCGCGCCGAGGCCGGATGGGCGGCGGCGCAAGCGGTGAGAGTTGACGCCGGGGGCTTCACTTCAGAATGAGGTCGAGGTCGGCGTTAATTTGCCTGGCCTTGCCTCCATCCATGTTCCCGCAGTGGCTGGAATGTTCGCTTGGAGCATCCAGAGATACCTCGAAGCAGCTAAAATCCAGTAAGACATGAATCGGAAGGCCACCCTCCCGATATGGGCAACCGAGAGATTTCGGCTCAGGCAAGAGCCACCCGTCGCAAACGCTGTGCCGCAGGTTGGGGCATGAGTCTGATGCAGCCTGCAGAGTCTTGCGGTCGAAATGCGCGTCGTAGTCCAGCAGGCGGCCCGGCGCGAATCCCCTCACCTCCTCCACGACCATGGCTCCACCTCGGAGATATATAAAATCGGCCCTAAACTGGGGAACGGTCATCGCGACGCCAAGCCTCCTCCCCACCCGCCTGACGACTTCACGGAAATGATCCATGCGAACCGGCTTGTATAGTAACGCCCCAGTTTCGACCAACTGCGCCACGCGTTTCCTTTCGGTGTGGGAATCGACGGGAACCACGTTCACGGCGTCGAGGTAGATCGGTAACAGGGCCAATTTCACCACCAGTCCTGTCCGATCGGTTGCCGCCACATAGAAATACGGGCCCACGCAGCAGCGACCCAGCATCCTCACGGAAGCCCAGGCATCAACCCAGGCCCAATCGCCCACCGGCACGAGCATCGCCGTCATTGCCCCTTTAGCCTGCGACCAGGCCTCGAAGACCATCGGCGCCGCCGTGTCATCGGGCACGTGATCAGGCGGGGGGCAGAGAAACCCGAACGTCAGAGCCAACCCTCGCTCGGCGGCCGCCGCTTGCAACGAGTAGAAAGGGTAAGACCGCACACTCTGCGCCCGACGCCCGATTTCGGCCAGAAACTCAGCGACTGAGGGCCGGTGGGCCGGGTCCGCTAGGGATCGCGCAAAGAGCATTGAATGGGACGCGGAGAGAAGATGGCGGGCGATATGCCGGAACGCGGGCGCGCTGGCCTCTCTCCGCCCACTCACCTCGAAAACGAGGTCCGCCGCCGGCGGCTGGGCCTCGAAATCCTCCGGTAGCCGGAAGACACAATCCTCGCGGTGCGGGTCCGTGATGCTACGCCGATCGAGTCGATACCGGCCATCAGGCTGCTTGATGACTTCGAGTGGCAACCCGGCCAAGTGCGGGAATCGGCAGCAGCAAGAGATTCCGGCCCGATGGTGCAGGTCGCCGAGGATTGCCTGCACTGGTTGGGTGAATACCTCCGAGCGTGCCTGCAGAGAGATGAAGTCCATTTCTGGCGTGAAAAATCCGTTCATGACATTCCCCGCGTATACGGGACGGCTGCTCTGCTGACGATGGTGCCCACGCGCCCTGTGCGGACCGACTCGCGCAAGCTGGCGTTCACAGCCCCGAGCTGGCCGGCCACTCTTTTAAAGTCGCTTCGAGCGTCGTCACCTGCCTGCGCAGGTTTTGCATCTCTGTCATGTTGAGCGTGAGCAGTCGCTCCTTCTGCTGCGTAGCAGAGAAGAGCCGGCTCATTTCGCCCCGCAACCCCTTGATTACATCCGCTGAAACTGAGCTCGATTCCACGGCGCCGAGGCGCCGATCCAATTGCTGCACAACTGGCAGAAAAGAGTCGATTGCTTGCTGCAAGTGCTGCATAGCTGTCAGAGGAGAGTCGATTGCTTGCTGCGAGCGCTCGAAATGCGCCCTCAACTGCTCGACCGCAGCCTGCAATGAGCGCAATTGCTCCGGCAAGGAACTCAGCAACTCGCTGCGACCGGTCTTGGATGGCTCGATATATTTGTTCATAAATTTGCGCCACGAAGCCCAGCCCCAGCTGACGGTGCCTCAGCCGACGACGTAACGCCCGGGGCGGGTCCGTAGCGGGCACGGTATCGTGATAGGTGCCCGGCACGCTAAGCGTGATGTATTCCTTTTTTTGGCGTTCGTCGCAGTGACCGAGAACCCTTTTCCTGGGGGCGGGGGGAACTGCATGGGTTAAGTCAATTGTAGCGCCAGAACCAACATCAGGACGAGCAGGAGCAGAACCATCGTCCCCCGCCACAGCCAGCGGTTCGCGCGTGCTCCCCTGAGGAGAACCCGCTTGGCCGCCGTCCATTCTTCCCGGTTGATTCCCCGGGCGTCCTGACACATGGAGGCCCAGGTTATCTGCAGGCTCGCCAGCTGGCGCTGAAGCCAGGATTGCGCCAGCGACTGCTGGAGTGCCTCGATCCGGTTGCCCAGCCGGGCGGCCTCCCCAAGCAGGGAATCGAAGGCGCAGTCCAATCGATTTAACTTCGCCGCGCTTGCGGCCGCTGATTCGACGGCCCTTGCCGATTGGTCGCCAAGAGCCTTCAGCATGGCCGTAATTTGTTTGTTGGCGTGCGCGTCGCTCTGCCGTGAGTCGTGCCAACTCTTCCTCAACTCTTCCAGTGCGTGCCGCAGGTTTTCCTGCAATGCGAAGGCCGCCGTGGCGGCCGTCAGGACCGTGGCCAACTGGGTCGGCGGCGAGGTCGCATTGGAAGCCGGCGGAGTATTTCGGCCCGCGGAAAATGTAGGATTTGTCGGCATGTTGGATAATAATTGAAGTTTTGGACCAGACTCTCGCCTCGTGACCCTCCCGGCGGAGCGCCGCGATCAACTGGTCCCGATTGCTGGCATCACCGCTTAGGTAGTAAGCGATCGCCGTCTCATCGAAGTCCTCCCAGATGAGGCGCTCTTCGGCTGAAAGATCCGTCGGCGCCGCGGTCTTGAGGTTTACCCGGCGGGGATCATTCGGGTCGGTGAGACCGTGCCGTAGGCTAAAGGCGGAAGAAAATCGCGCGAACAAGGCCGCGTCAGGACGGGAGATATTATGGAACTCCGTCGGTTGCCCGGTGCGGAGATTCAATCGCCCGACCGCGTAGTGCACGTCGCAGCCCCGCTCGCGCTCATGGAGCACGACACAGCATTCAAAGTCGTGCCGGTCCAGCCCGGCGAACAACAGCGCCTCAAAATCGGCTACCGCCCGCTCCACAATGACCATCCCGACCTGCGCGGAGGGCTCTTGGAAGCTCAGCACGAAGGAGTCATAAGCGGGCGTCTGCGGGATCAACTCCCGGCAGATTCGATCAAAGTCCCCGGGGGCTCCCCGCAGGACCTTCGGCGGGGCCGCGCGCTCGCGGCCGGACGCATCCACCGGCCCGGTAACGTAACGCCCGAACGCCGCTGCCTTAACTTTAACGACACTCAAATGCACGGGGAGCCTCAGGGATTGATCGGCTCGGACGCGTCCGGCTCCGCCGGGGCCACCTCTTCTTCGATTTTGCCGTCGGCGACGCCGGCGAAGAGCGCGAGCAAGGTGTCGAGAGCCGCTTGAAGATCGGTGGCGTCGCGCTCATCGAGGCTCGCGCGTTCCAGCCGCGCGCCGAGGCGCTCCAGAAAGCGGACACTCCAGAGGGCCAGCCGCTTCAAATGCTTCAAATCGTCAGACTTCACGGCGGCCGTCGAGCGGACGCGGCGATTTTCCATTGCCTGCCGGATCAGGGCACCCAGGTCGATACCTTGCCGATCTGCGTCCCGCTGCCACTGCGACTTCATCTCGTCTGACAACCGAAAAGTGACCCGACCAGACAGCAGTGCCTTGCCGGGTTTTGTCTGACATCCGTTTTCTTGCTTGATGTCGAGCTGCTTGGTTGCGCGCGTCTTCATCATGCATCCTTCCCATATGGCACCGCAGCCAATACCTCTTGCGGCGCCCCGAGACCCAACGGCAACCGCGCGTGCGCCGACAAACGAGAATCCCGTCCCAACGGCTGGGAAGTGCAGACGCGTCGGTTGAAACGGCCTGCCGGTCGCTGCCACAATGAGTATCCGCTCTGGCAGACCGCTGTGATGCTCCGCTCGCCATCACCTTCCGGTGTGACCAATAGCCCGATCGACGGCATGACCGGCTCGACCAGCAAGATCGGCCGAGCCAAGCCCGGCCGGCTGCCGGCAAAGCGGGCGTGCAGCCCGTCGGCCGATTCCTCGAATGACTGATCGGACGCGTCCATTGTCAAATCGGGAAGAGGTCAAGTTGGACCTTGGTGATCGCCGGGGCCTCCCCAACCGGCTTCTGGGCGGCTCCACTTTGGGCTGGCGACGCGTCCGCGCGCTTCCTCAGAATTTTCGGCTTCACCGCGGCGGCCGAAACGGGGCCAGCCGCCGGTGCAGGGGTCGACCGGTCGGAGGCTAATACTTTTTTGGGCGACCGCAGGTCCGATAGCGACGCCCGGTCCATCACGGCATACAGCCGGTCGCGTTGGTCTTGGGTAACGAACAGACGGATCTCCACCAAGCCTGCCTCGCGGCGAGCCTTACGCTCCCGACGTTTCCGGTCGCGGTCAATTGCGAGGGCATGGGGAGAGGCGGGGTTTAGGGGACGACGGCGTGAAGTTCTCATTGGCGAGGAAATTCTAGCACAACGCTTTTTTGGGTGTCGCGACGTGCAAATTTTGAGGCTCGGGGCTGACAGCGCCTGACCCGGAAATCGGACGCGTCCGACTCGCTCCCCCACTCTGTCTGGTCATTATGATGGCATAACGGTGGCGGTGTGGTGCAGGCCATTCCTGAACGTGAAGACACGGCCGCCGCGACCGCACCGGGGATGAGTGGGAGAGTCGGGGCTCCACCGCGTCCCGAGCGAGGCGGCCTGCCAGGGGGGCCTTTAGAGCGACCGTGCTAAGATCTAAAAAACAACCGGCCGATTCACTTTCCCGCCCACCTCGCCATCGCCACCAGCTACTTCATTAAGGAGCTCCGGATCCCCCGTGTCCGCCCGGGCGAGCTGCACATAATCTGGGTAACGTGCAGCTCATGGGTAGACCGCCCGGTGCGGACGGGCTCAGGCCACGGCGGCGAGCCCGGTCGGCCATGCCGCATCCCGATCCGGGAAAAGGAAGAGTTGCTGTCCCGGAGCGACCCGGATGATCGGCTGGGGGACCGGCGCCTCGGCTACCCGTGAAGCCTCGACGGGCGGGAGCTTGCGCGGAACGCGGGTGAAGTCGCAGGCCGCGAACGCCGCCCGGACCTCGGCCTCATCGGCGGCGAGATAGACCTGGGTGGTGGCCAAATCGGTGTGGCCGAGAAGCTCCTTGACGATGAGCGGATCACGGCAGTGCCGATACGCGTTTTGCGCCATGGTTTTCCGGAGCGTGTGCGTGCCCAACCGACCGTCGTCCGCGATGCCCGCCGCGGCAAAGGCTCGCTTGACGATAGAGTGGGCCTGCCCCCGGGTGATCGGCCGGAGGTTGCCGTTTGTGTCGGACTGGCGGCTGGGGAAGAGGGGCAGGTCGGGGGTGAGAGCGAATTGCAGCTGAAGCGACCGCAGATGGTGCCTCAGGGCGCGCCGGAGTTCGGGAAGAATCGGCACCCAGCGGGTGCTGCCGCGCTTTCCCTTGAGGTGCCGGGGCGGAATGCCCATCTGGGGCAAGATCTCCCCTTGGCGCCAAACCTGACCCACGGTCAGGCGCAGAATTTCGCTCACGCGACTTCCGCTAAACCAGAGCGCGCTCACCGCCGCGCGATCGCGGGCGGGCAGAGAACGAACCACGCGGAGGAGTTGTTTTTCTTCGGAACGGGTGAGGGGGCGGCGGCCGGACATGGGTCAAAGATACGCCGCCGCGAACACTCCTCCGCTCCGCCTTCATGCGCATCCCGCATCCGGGGTCCGGCACGCTTGTGTCCCTGCTGGGCAGGCGCAGCCAATCCATCGGGCTGCCGCTGCTCTCCGGTTTGGTCGCAGACTCGGACAAGCCTACGGAAATCACCGTCCTGCCCTGGCTGGACACGGCCCGGTTCATTCTCGACTCCTATACGCATCTGATTCCGGCGTTGCGCGCCAACCCGCCGGCGGCGTGCCGGCTCAAATTCTTCAAGATACAGGAGGTTCCCCGCAATGTTGCGGCAACTGGGCGCGAACAGCAGCTGCAACTCGCCGACCATGTTTTCGAGCTCGATCACCTCACCTTGATCGCAGAGCGCCGGTATCGGCATGGAAAGCTAGGACACCCGGCCGCCGAGCCCGGGACCGACATGCTGCCCCAGACTACTCGCTCAGGGAAACCCAAGAATCGAACAAGCCAGCGACATTGGGAATCGTAAAGACCGGTCGCGGTTATTTTGACAAGACCGAGCCTAGTAGCAGCGCGCCGGACTTGAAGGCGATGCGAGCAACGACGTGAACGTCACGGTCGCCCAGTAGTAATTATTTAACGGCGCGACGCGTTCGCCGCACACGGGTCCGCACCCGGGCTATTCGCTTTTTTCGGTGCACAATCACGACCTTTTCCCGCTTCACCATTGAGGTCGTTACACGGATCACGCACTCGACGACGCACGCCAAGATTTCCCCCTTCATAAATACGGACAAGACGGTGTTGATCAGCGGTTCCATAATGATCGTTTCCAGCGGGGTTAGTTCGGAAGTTTCGTGAGGGACCGATCAGGGGGAAAGGCCGCATAGTGCCCGTGCAATTTGTGATCGATTAGCATGTGCACGAAGAGATACGGCGAATGACCGGCCCACCAAAGATACGGCGGTTGTGCGTATCATGGTTCAAACGACAACGGGCCTGAATTGATTTCCCTCCAGCAGCCCTACGAAGACCCCGCCCGTATCGAGGCACCAATTCACCGACGACCAGTCTGGTCCCGGCCGCGGCAGTGAGGTCATCCGCGGCCACCGGGACGGTTCGGCCAGTTCAAATTGGCGATGCGCTCCGGCGGGCGACAGACACTTCGCGCGCGCCACGCCCTTCGCCGGGCTATGTCCCACGATTTGATTGAGGCCCGCGATAGGTCGGAACTCCCGGGACCAGTCGAGCCAGAGCGGGCCGCCCACCCGGTCATATCCACCGCGGCTGGGTCCGACGTGGAGTAAGTGGCTATCCTTCCCGGAAGCGATGCGATCGAGTTCGCTTTCGGCCATGAGCACGATCTCACCGGCCGATTGGTCGTGGGCGATAGCCGCGGAGAAACCGGCGTGGGCAAGCAGCCAGTCCCCGACGTGAGTTGCGATCCGGAGAGCGTTCGGCGCAATCCCCGCCATCTCCTCATCGAAGACTTGCTGCTTTTCGGTCGAGTGGCCCGGACAGCGACACTGCCTGTGCTCGGGGAAAAAGTAGGAAATATCGTGATTACCGAAAAGATGCACCCGATTCGCCGCCGCCATCGAGGCTTTGAGCCACCGGCAGGTGGTTCGCATCCGCTCGGGTGTGTCGCCGAAGTTGTCGAAATAGTCCCCCAAGAAGACAATTTTGTCGCAACCTCCGCCGAAGCGATAGAGCGCCTGATCGGCCAAGTCGGTCCGGTGATGAATGTCCCCGATGATGAGCGTTGTGGGGTGAAGGGTGGGCATGGGATTGCGGTGAACGGATGTTTAGAAAGATACGGACTCGGTCGGGCTGTTGGGGCGGACGAATTCCGCGGTGCGGACGCTGAGATCGATTACGATGTGCGGTGGCCGAGGGCCGTCGGCGAAGCCCGGATTCAGCGATAGAGAGTTTGGACCCATGACATCGTTCCAGCGGCGGCGCCGATGGACATGACCGCTCAGGATGAGCTCGGGCGCGTGAAACCCGAATAGGAGGGTAAGTGCGAGTTCGTAGTCGCCGTAATCTAAACCAGATTCCTCCTCGATCGCGGTCTGACCGCCAGCCGGGGGGCAATGCATCAACGCGATGCTGCGAGGACCGCAGGGCTGGGGTTGTTTTCCCCAGCCGACACATTGGACGACAGTAGCTCCCAGCGAGGTGATGTCACCGTCCGTGGCGAGGTGGGGAAAGTCCAGGTCGGCCATCCAGTGCTGAAGATGCGAGGGCAGATCTTCTCTCTCGTGATCGTGGTTGCCGCTGCAAATGAGCAAGCGGGAGTTCGGAAAGACACGGATCCAGTCGATCAACCATTCGACTTGCCTGGTGATGGGGGTGGCGGAAGTCGAATCGATGACGTCGCCGGTGATGGCGATTGCATCAAAATCCTTCGCCACCCGCTTGGTCCAGGCAAACCACTGCTTGTTGAAATGAAGGTCACTGACGTGAAGCAGACGCATAACGAGGAGTTTGGAGGGGTGGCGGCTCGTTCAATCCATGCTCAAGGCAATCTGCTGTTCGGTCAGGGGCGGTCGTAACGCCAATTCAGAAACGGCATTTTCGACGGCGCGATAGTTCAAGCACTCGGCGGCGGCGGCGGCCGGATCGAGCACCCCCGGGGCAAGGTTCAGGTCGCGGCTGATCCGCGCAAAGTCATCCACGGTGTAGGGACGCAGTATCAGCCAGTTTTCGTTAAATCGGTTTAACAGTTCCGTAGGGATCATCTGGGCCGCGCGGATGGACTTCTTGAACGCACGTTCGTCAAAGACGTGGGCCTGCTCACCGGCAAAACCGACTGGCGCCTTTGCCTGGGACTGCCAGATATCTTGCCAGGTTCCCGCGGCTATGATGAAGACCCCGTTCTCAAGTCGATCGGAATGGGTCTGAGTCCAAGGCTTCGCATCCGTGCCCCGGTAATTGACCTTCCGATCAAGAACGGAAAAGACCTCGGTCATGACGCTGCGGGACCAGCCGGTGTCATCGAGCCGAAATTTATCCAGCTCATCAAGGAACAGGACGATACGCGGGGATTCGTCGAGATGTCGCTGCAAGACTTGGAGCGTGTTGGGATCATTGCGCGAACCGGCGACGAGCCAGTCCCCGACTGTCAGCCGGCAGAATGGAATTCCCATCTTCTTGGCAAGCGCGCAGGCCAAGTGAGTCTTGCCGGTGCCGCTCGGACCCAATAAAAGAGCCAGCAAGCGCAGGGAGACTCCGAGGTGCTTGCTCCCGCTAAAGTAAACTTCGGCCATGTGATCGACCCGCTTGAAAAGTTCAGCTTGCCCGGTCGTGAAATACCCGGGTTCTTCGAGTTGCTTCCGCCTGAAGGGCATTTCCAGTTTGAACTTGAGCGCCAAGGCCTTGATCTCGCGACGAATTTTGTCCGTGGAGGCGTGACGGAAGGCGTTCTGGACCAACGCCACGGCGAGCTCAGGCTTTTCTCTGATTATGGTGGAAATCGTGAGGAGGTGATCGAGCATGGTGGGGTCTTGGAAAAGGGAGTCGCAAAGCGACTCCTGGTTTTTGAGGTAGATGAATTCGGTGGTGGATTGATCGCAGGCCTTGCGCAGAACCTTTAGAAGTTCAGGCTGGCCGAGGGTTTCTTGAATTTGGCGGGCAAGTGACATGGCGGAGAGATACGGCCATCGCGTATGTCGCCCCTAACTACGGGGGCCGAGGCCAAGTTACCACTTGGTCTAGCGCCTCTCGGCGCGGACGCAGGTAGTGCGCGGTGGTGAGCGGGCTGGCGTGGCCCGGAATAGTTTGGGTGGCGACGAGGTCGTAATTGGTGGCCGCGTAGACATCCCGGGCAAAAGCCCACCGCAGGGAGTGTGGCGCCACTCCCTCGGCCAACCCCGCGCGGAGCGCCGCATCACTGACGATCGTGTGCGCCTGGCGCCGGCTCAGGACTCCGGGATAACGCTTGCGCGAGGCGAACACCACCGCGTCGCGGTCGACCGGCCCCGAACCGAAGCGGGCAAACGCGAACTCCTTGATCGCCGCAGCCTCCGCAGCGTTGAGCGGCACCCGCCGGGAGCACACTTGTTTTCGCGCTGGTCCCCGTCCGCCTTTCTAAAACCGGCGCGAGACCTCCAGCAGAGCGATGGGCTCGCCGTTCCGGACGAGCTGGTGCCAACGGAGCGTGAGGAGTTCCGAGATCCGCAGCCCCGTATTTAGCCCGAGAATCACGAGCAGACGGTCGCGCGGGTTGGGCAGTGTCAGCAGCAGCTCCCGTTCTGCCGGCTGAATATATCGCGTGATGCCCATGCCATACGATCGTTAATCGGTATCTGGTGCGAAAGAATGAGAAGGTTCTCCCCTAGGCTGGGTGCGAGTTGCCGGACTTTCATTTAACGCATGTGCAATTCTAGATCAGTCGAACTAAGTTTAATTCGCACCATTCGCACCATCCGCACGGGCTACAGGTGTGCTGCGAGCGGCCGAAACGGCGTTGCTGGGCCGCGAGGTTGGCCGAGGGCGGCTTGATGGCCTCGGCTTTCAGGTCGCGGTGCATGCGCTCGTGGGAACCGTTTTCCTGCGGCGAAGCAGGATGCATGAACTCCACGTCGATGCCCTGTTCGAGCCACCACAGGCTCAGGCTGGAGAAGCGGCCCAGACCGAGGGAGGCGAAGGGCGGGCCGAGATCGCAGCGGATGATCTCCGGCCGACCGTGGTGGCGCATCAAGGCGCGAAAGGCGTGGAGCGTGCCTTTATACTGCTGGTTGGGCAGGGCGTCGCAGGCGAGCAGGTAGCGGCTGTAGCGGTCGCAGACGGTCAGCGGATCGCAGCGTTGGCCGTCGCCGAGCAGGAACCAGCCTTTGAAGTCCACCGTCCAGACGTGGTTGGGCTGCGTCGGCACGGTCAGCCCGTCGTTGCCTGCGGCAAACGCGCCGGGCCGACGTCGGCGCCGCACACTCAGCCCGTGCCGGCGCAGGATCCCGGCGATCGTGCTGCACGCCGGCGGCGACTCGACGCCGTGTTTGCGCTCCAGCACCATGCGGAGCTTCTTCGGCCCCCACGTGCGGTGCAGCCGACGTTCGGCGAGAATCAACGCGGCCATCGCCTCCTCGGTGCGTTGCGGACAGTGGTGCGGCCGGTGGCTGCGCGGCGTCAAGCCGGCCAGTCCGTGCGCGGCGTAGCGCTCCAGATATTTATAGCCGGTCTTGCGGCTGATGCCGAACTGCTCGCACAGGTCGGTGACGCTAAAGCGTCCGCTTTGCGCCAAGACTACGAATCGGTTGATCTCTTCCATGGGTGTTAGGTTTTGCCAGGGCATATCCCCGACCAATACTGTCACCCATCACTCCGGACAAAGTGTTACCTATCTCCCCGGATCATACCTAGTGCCGAACACCCCATTGAGGGCCGTAGGTATTGCTGCGATACTTCCGGGCATGTCCCTACGTCGTAAATCCAAGTCGGTGCGCGGAGTCGGCTACACCTGATCCCACGTCCAAACCCCTATTCACTTAAACGTATGCTCCCGCCGGTGCCAGCGGAGGTGGTCCGAGTGCGGGCGCAGCTTCGCAATTGAGGGTAAAAACAAAGGCCGGCCGGTGAGTGCGCGGAGGGAGAACCCGTCAGCGGGAAATTCCTCGGTGAAGACGGCGTCGGGTTTCACGAGCACGCGGAGATCGTCGGCGACGCTCCACAGGCCTAAGTCAAACAACGCATGGGCCGTCGGTGAAAGGGCGAGGCCGTTTTCGGGATCATTGTTGCGGCTCTTGGCGTATTGGTGGATGTGCGCGGCCTCGACGATGCCCGCTTGGCCAACGGTGGTGAGGCGATAACCAGTGAGCGCACAGGTGAACTGGTAGCCGCACACGACCTCGTTTTTGAAACGAGCGCTGCGACCGGCCTCGCGCGCGGCGCGGTAGGCGGCTTGGTCTTCTGCGAAGGCGGCGATTTCGGCGGAGTCGAGGGTGCGCTCAAAGCCGAGCGCGGCGGCGAGCGCGACTTGTTCGACCGGCGGGAAGTAGGTGGCGACGAGTAGGCGGCGAAGTTTTGCGCGGAAAGTGGAATCGCCCAGCGCGGCGAACAACCCTGCATCGAGCCTGGCGCGCTCGCTGGTGGCGCGGGAGCGGGAAGGCCGACCATCGGCTTCAAAGACGGCCCACACGCCATCGCCGCTCAAGGCATGGAAGGGCAGGCGAATATCGCCCTTGTTGGTGCGCCGCTCAGCGACGATGGGCCACAGGTTTTGGAATCGAACAACGAGATCGGGCGAAAGCGTGACCCAGCCATCGGTGATTTGCCCCGCCTCCAGGAGATCGAGCACGGCGAGTAGGAGCAACGGCTTGTGCGGTGCGCGCCCGCGCCCCTTGTCGGGATCGACGCGGAGGGCGGTGAGGCGGTGGAGCCAAGAGGTAGCGGACTCGTTCATGAAGTGGGGTTTATCGTGCCGCCTTCTTTGTCGTTCGCGATACGATCCAACTCTGCGGCAATTTTCTCCCTAATCTGGGCGATATCGTAGTGTGGTTGCCAAGGGAACCGCAAAAACTCCTCCTCCGCTCGGGACTGTTTTCGGGCGTGGCGATAAAGTAACCATCCAACTGCACCTACGAGCGCGATAACTAGTCCCGCCACCATGAGCGGTCGAACCCCGGGAACAAATACCCATGCCAAGACCAGTGGTGCAATGATCCCGAAGACGGCTTTTTCGAGATCAGCGTTTTTGCGGCGCGAAGATGAGCGACGTGGCATCGTAAACAGGAGCGGGACAGGCTCAGCCCGCCATCTTAAGGAGATCAAAAACTAGCTTGGCGAAGGCTGCGGCTTTTTTCGGATCGGAGAGGAGCTGCATCTTCTGGTTTTCGTGGGCGTCGCTACTGTCGAGGATGGCGTCGTCCACCGCTTTTGGAAAATCGCCCAACAAGGCTTGTTCGTCACTGTTGTTGGCGAGTTGGCTCATGACCTTGCCGTTTTCTCGGACCTTGTCGCGGACGGTGTAAGCGTAGTTCACCAAGTCCTGTTCGGTGAGGTTATCGGTGATGAAGAGTTCATTCAGGCGGGCGATGATCTGCGACAAGAACTCCTCTTTGGGGTCGCGGGCTCTGGCGGAGCCGAGTCCTTCGCCTGGTTTTAAGCCGTAGGGATCTTGTGGCCTATCGTCGAGTGCGAGGTCCTGTTGTTTGATCTTGGATAATCGGTAGTGACTCAACACGACGTGGTCCAGGTCGATGTCGTCATCGTCGATGGCTTGCTCACGCAGCAGCGGGTTCAGGTTGCGCGCGTAGAGGCTGAGTTTTTCCAGACTCGTGTCGTCATAGTCCACGATCTGGGACATGAACTCGTAAAAGCGCACAAAGGTGCCGAGGTCTTTTTTGAAGATCTCCAACGCGTCCTTCTCCTTCTTCGCCGCTTTGTAGCTGTTTTCGGCGTTGGCCATGAGGACGGCGTCGCCCGTCTTTTTGGTGCGTGCCAACACGACGCTAGCCTGTTGGTAGGCGAGCATCGCGGCCTTGTAGCGGATCTGCCAGCGCTGCACAGCCGGTTTGCAGATGTTGGCGAGGGCAGCGTTACTTTTGCTTTTCTGGAAAAATGCCGTGCAGAACTGTTCGACCTCCTGCCATTGGAAAATGCCCGACGCGCGCAGTTTTTCGTTGAGATCGAAGATCAGGTTGGGATCGGAGACGTCGTCGAGTGTCGCGGTTTTGTAGTAGGGTAAGAAGGCGGCGAGGATGTCGTCGGGCTCGTTGAAAAAATCGAGCACGAAGGTGCCCGTGGCGGCCTTGCCAGGATAGACGCGGTTGAGGCGGGAGAGCGTCTGCACGCACTCCACGCCACCGAGCTTTTTATCCACATACATGGCGCACAGTTTCGGCTGGTCGAAGCCGGTCTGAAACTTGTTGGCCACGATCATCACCTGATAATCGGCGGTATCGAAGGCCTTGCGCATGTCCCGTCCCTTGAGGTTGGGGTTCATGCTGATCTCGGTGAACTTCGTCCCGATCAGGCCGGCTGAGTTGGGGTCTTTTTCGGTGAACTCCACCTCTCCGGAGAAGGCCACCATGCCGTAGAGTTTGGCGTAGCCTTTTTCGGCGATGTATTTGTCGACCGACAGCTTGTAGCGCACCGCCTCCTTGCGGGAGCTGGTGACGACCATGGCCTTGGCGTGGCCTCCGAGCAGGCCCATGACCTTGGTTTTGAAGTGCTCTACGATGACCTGCACCTTTTGGGAGATGTTGTAGTCGTGCAGGCGCACCCACTGGTTGAGTTTCACCTGAGCCTTGCGGCTTTCGACCGCCTCGTCGGCTTCCTGAATCTTGAGTGCCAGATTATAGGCGACCTTGTAGTTCGTGTAGTTTTTCAACACGTCGAGGATGAAGCCCTCCTCGATTGCCTGCCGCATGCTGTAAACGTGAAAGGCGGCCGGCTTGTTCTTCTTGGATGGAGCTTCGGCGGGGTTGGGCAGACGGCCAAAGAGTTCCAAGGTCTTCGTCTTGGGCGTGGCGGTGAAGGCGAGGAAACTCAGGTTGGAATTGGCACGACGCGAGGCGACCATGGCGGTGATGGCGTCCTCGGAGGCGAGTTCCTCGTCCTCGTCACCGGTGCTTTCGATCATGAGGACTTCTTTCAGCTGGCGCGCGGTGGAGCCGCTTTGCGAGGAGTGGGCTTCGTCGGCGATGATGGCGTAGCAGCGCTCCTTGAGGCTCACGCTATTTTCGATGGCTTTTAGGACGAAGGGAAAGGTCTGGATGGTGACGATGATGATGGGCTGCGAGGCCTCCAACGCCGCCGCCAGTTTCTCGGACTTGGAGCCTTCGCCTTCCTCGCGGTTGATGCGGCCCACCACCCCGTCGGTGTGCTCGAATTGGTAGATCGTCTCCTGAAGCTGGTCGTCGAGCACCGTGCGATCGGTGACGACGATGACGGAGTGAAACTGCTTCGTTCCTTTCGCCGTGTAGAGCGCGGAGAGCTGGTGGGCGACCCAGGCGATGGAGTTGGATTTGCCCGAGCCGGCGCTGTGCTGGATGAGGTATTTGTGACCGGGGCCTTCGGCGCGGGCGGTCTCGACCAATTTGCTCACGACGACCCACTGGTGATAGCGGGGGAAGATCATCGTTTCCTGCTTATATTTCCGGCCGTCCCAATCCTCCTTCTCCTTGATTTCGAGGTGAACGAAACGCGCGAGAATGTTGAGCAAGTTGGCGGGCAACAGGACCTCATTCCAAAGGTAGTCGGTGGCGTAGCGATAGACGTCGGCCGGCACTTCGTTGCCCGCTCCGCCCTCCTCTGTGCCACGGTTGAACGGCAGGAAAACGGTCGCGTCTCCCGCGAGCCGCGTGGTCATGGCGACCTCGTATTGGCTGACGGCGAAGTGAACGAGTGCGCCGCGTTTGAAGGTGAGGAGCGGCTCGGGCTTCTTGGTGACCGGGTCCACCGGCAGGCGGGTGGACTTGTATTGTTTGATCGCGCGGTCGGCTGCCTGCTTGAACTCCGATTTGAGCTCCAGCGTGGCGACGGGCAGGCCGTTGACGAAGAGCACGAGGTCGATGCGCCAGGCCTTGGCCTTCAAGCCGGTCGCAGTGAGTTCGGCGTCGGTCGCCCATGGACTATAAACGACCTCAGGCACCACGCGCAGGCGGTTTTGGCCGTAGCGGGCGAGGGTATCGGGGTTGAGATCGTGCTCGGGCTTGAATTGGCAGAGCGAGAAACGCGTGCCGCGGTCGCGCAGCTCGTGGCGCAGCACACCGAGCGTGCCGAAGGTGCGCATCGTCTGGTCGGCCGCGTTGGGATCGGCCTTGTTGAGCTGTTCGGCGACGCGTTCGAGGAATTTCTGCTCGGGGTTCGACGGATAGAGCGCGGTGAACTTCTGCCACTGCTCAGGCTGGGTGTCCTGGACGAAGCCAAGGACGTCTTCGGGATACAGCGCGAGAGCGCGGTCGTATTTCTCGGGGTAACCGCGCTTCCAGCCGCGCTCGACCATCTCGGCGATGACTTCGTTTTGGAAAACCAGTTCTTTGGTGGGGTCGATCATACGGAAGCGGTGGCGTTGAAACGGACGGCAAAATCGGAGGCGGCGGCGATCATTTCATCGAAGTCCGGCACGTCGCCGAAGAACATCGGGCCGACCATTTCTTGGTAGTCGTTGCGCCAATTGGCGAGGTGCGCATCTGGAGGCGCGAGGCGGAAGGTGCCGGGTTTGTGCGTGGTGTAGTCCACCCAAGAATGGCGGAAGAAAATCTCGCGGTGTTCGGCCACGCGCCGGAACAGGGCCATGTCAGCGAGCGCCCGTTCGCCGACGCCGGCGCGCAGCAGGCACCATAGGTCGTAGTAGTGGCGGGCCATGCGGATTTTGCGGGGTTTGTCCGCCGGGCGAAAGGTTTCCTCGTGCAGCAGGCAGGCCTTTTCCCAAAACGTGCGCTCGGCCGCGAGCACCCTGACGGTGCAGGCGGAATCGGCGTCGATCATGGGGAAATGTTCCAGCACGTAAGGCCGGATAGTTCTGGCGACGTGGGGCCAGTCGTCGGATCGCGCGCCCAACTCGATTTTGACGACGGGCGACACATAGCCGCTGGCGCCGCCTGCGAACACGGAGGGGTAATGGAACAAAAGGCATTGTCCATCGGCCATGTTGGGATCGACTTCCAGCCGCCATCCCGTGTCGCCTAAGGCGACGGCGAGGCGGGTGGCGAGCGCGGGTTGAAGTTGGCTTTGCACCCAATCGCGGCAGGCGAGCATGAGCGCTTCGAGGCGAATCCGGCGCTGTTTGTTGCTGGGCGCATGGTCGGGCGAAGCGTCACCCGCGAAGCCGAGCACCGCTTTGTCCACGACGAGATCGATATCTTCCGAAAAGCGGGCGATCAGCTGCCAAGCCTTGGAGAGAGAGGTGCCTCCCTTGAAGGTGAGGTGGGGGCCTTGCTCGGGCAGGGCGAAGAGTTCGCGCAGGGTCCAGCAGACCCAGAAATCTTTCTCCACACTGGCAGCGTCGAGTTGGTTGGTTTGATACACCGCCAAGCAGGCATCGCGGCGTCGCGCTGGCGAAAGCTGGATGAACTTATTCATGATTTGGACCGCTTGGGGGCGAGATTGGAGCCGGTGCCGCGAGCTGATGGAAAATATCGGCGATCCATGCGGGAGCACACCCGGCGTCGGCGGGCAAGGCGGCGCGGTCCTCGTCGGACAGGCGGCGGCGCAGGCGAGACAGGATGTCGGCATCCACGTGACGACGACCGATCCAACGCAGCGCCAGGATAACGAGAGCGCTTTGACGGTTCTTGGTATTTACGAAGCGAGGGGAGACGTGGCGCAGCACCGTCTGACCTTTGGCGCCATAGCGGATGCGGCGGCTGGTGCCGGTGGTCAGATGCCAGGGCCGCATGGGAACTTGGTCGCTGAGGTTGAGGTAGTTGGCCGCATGCGCACCGGTAGGGAAGAGCGCACCGTGGGCTTTGCGCTTGAGCAAGTCCTGCATGCCCTTGTGGCTGGGTCCAAGGCTGCCGAGCAGGGTATCATGGCGGGGCACATGATACAGCCCACGTCCCGCCCGGGCAATTTTCCCAGTCTGGCTATTGCGGGACAAGGCTTTATCTATCGCAGCGCGTCCGCCCAGATCGAGAAAGTCGGGGGGCGTCCAGACGCGCCCCTTCGGCCCAGACCGGATGCGATCGAGGATGGCGGTGTCGATGGAGTCGGCGTGCTTGCTCATTTCGGGCGTAATTTAGTCAGAAATAGTTGTTATTTTTCTGACAAAAGCAAGGGGTGAATTATGACCGTTCAAGCAGCGGGTGGCTCTTTCTCCAAACTTCACTCCTCACTCCTCACCTTTTTGCCCGGCGCGGACGTCGATCTTGCCGGTCACGGCGGCGGAGATCAGGGCGGTGCGGCGTGGGTGGAGGCTCAGTGAATGGGTCGGGGCGGACATGGGCGGATACTTTCTGGCTATGGGGTTTGGCCTAAATCGCGCCAAGCTGGGTGGTATGTTCCAAAATGGAACCAACTGTATTCTCTGCCTGTTCGCCGGCGGTGGGGCTGCCCGCGTATTTGGCAATATGCCCGGGGTTAGTTCGTTATACCCGGAGCTTAGCGCGTTATACCCGGAGTTACGCTACGGGAGTGAACTGGCAGCCTCGGGCGGACGCATGCAGCGCTAGTTGCTGGGCACTGCGTTTTCTTTGGCCCTTGGTCGTCAACTTGGAGAAATTTATCAGGCAATGGGCCAGATTGTTTTTCGTGGTATCGGCATGGCCGACGATCGGGTCGTTACTCAAGATCAGGTCGCCCGAGGCGGCGACTTCTGGGCTCGTTAGCGCCCACGTGCCGACGGATTGGAACCCGAGATTTTTGGTGAAATGGAGCCACGACGCCTCGGCCGTGACCAAGGACGCATCATCCACCGAGAGCTGATCTTTGTCTTTGGGCGTTGGAGAAAAAGCCACGCTGTTGGGATACTTGCCGTCCCAGTGGTTGGGGTGGACCTGACGGAAAACAATTTCGGGAGTCGATGCCATGCTCATAGCAAAAGTAGCCCCTCCACTTGTCCGAAAGCCTGTTGCCACTGATCGATGCCGAACGACTCCTCCACGAAACCGCCCGGCGTAATATTAGAGGCGTAGAGTTCGAGTTTTTTATCGGCGAAATTAACCTCCAGCTCGATGCGCGCGTGGGGGAGAATCCATTCGAGGATCACGTTGCCCTCCTCCGACGGCGCTACGGAGGGATAAGCCAAAGATTCCGGAAAAGACTTCGCCATCTCATTGCCGAGCCAGGTCAAATCATCGGGTTTTGGGGCGATTCCCCTGCCTTCCAACCAGCCGTCCGCAAGCGCGGAAAGTTTGTCGATACCTGAGACCAGACGGTAATGCGGCAGGCACTCGAGTTGTTCGATTTCGGTAATGGAGCCGAGGCGGTCATTGACATCGAACACGCCGACACCGCGCACGCGGGCATGGAGCACCGGGTTACCGAGGGCATCCTTGAGATCGCTGAAAAACGGGTCGTCGAAAACAAAGGTCACGGGCTCATTATCGAGCGTGCGCAGGGTGCCGGTCTTCTTCTTGGCATCGAGTTCTTCGACCGAGCCGACGACATTGACCTCGGCTTGGTAGGTTTCGCGATGGGCGAGCACCAAGCGCTTTCTCTTGGTGGGCGTGAGGACGGTTTTATTGGTCGGGGAATCGGGCAGCCATTCGATGAACTCACCTTCTTCCAGCGAGCGGCCGATGCGGTTGAAGTAGCTGTAATGGTCTTTGGGAAACGCCGCCGGGAAGGGTTGGCCGGCCTCGGTGGCGATCACGGAATTGATGAGGTCTTTGGCTTCGGTGATTTCGGCCGGTAGCGTGCTGAACAGTTGGCCCGCCAGCATCATGGCCACCAACGCAGGTTTGGCGCTGCCGTCGTCGATGCGCTCGATGTGCAGGCTGAAGCCGTTGGCGAAACCCTTGGGTAGCCTGACCCGGTCTTGGTTTTTCTGCCGGAAAAGGTGTTTGGCGAGTTCGAGCACCAGTTCCTCATACGCAGCCAAGTCCTTGGCGGCGGAGAGCGGGAGCGTGTGCCCCTCAAATCTCGGCCCCACAAAACGGGGCTGGATAAACGGTTCCTGAGTCATGGGTAGGAGCTAAAGGGACGATTGGGATCAATTATGACAACGCTCTTCTGCATTTGAGCCGGTGTCCAAAGGCGGGCGGCGGGTGTTGTGCGTGGGGAACTCCTTCCTTTTTGGAAACAGTTCAGGCGGCAGCGGGGACTCTCCTTCAAACTTCACCCTTCACCCTTCTGCCAGGCGCGAACGTCGATCTTGCCGGTCACGGCGGCGGAGATCAGGGCGGTGCGGCGTTCTTGGAGGAGTTCGATTCCCGCCATGGCTCGATTCATCAAATCTGAGAAACGCTGTCTTAAAAGGCCGATTTCCTCTACTATTTTCTGCACCTCTCCATCAGGGGGGATCGGCACGGCGATACTTTTAACAATGTCTGTGTTAAGGTTTGGCTGCCCTGATCCTTGTTTTACTCATTCACGAATATCTTCGGTGAGAGTCGAAAGATAATAATAAGCATACTCGTGGTTAAGATTCAGTTTCTCAAAACCGACGACTCCGTCGTTCGCATTTGCGTCGATGCTCAAAATCTTTGGAACCCCAAGAGTTGCCCCGCTGTTCGACAGAAGCAATGTTCCGGCCGCGAATATTCGGCACTGGGCACTACCCTTCTTGGTTAAAAATGTCTCTGTCTGCGTGAGGTAAACTTCATCGTCTTTGGTGATTTCGGCGACCGTGACCCAAGGTGAATAGTCTCCGTTAAAAAGAGTGGGGTCACCGGCCGGTCGTGGTGAACCACCTCTTACGACAGATGAAATGTAGCCAAATTTGCGGACATTCCAATGCGCGGGGACTTGGCCGAGCCATTCGACGCCGGAGTCGGCAAGGGGGGCGTGGGGATTGAGGCCTTTGGTCACGGCATGGCTGATCACGGCCTGCCGTTTTTCTTTCAGCAGTCGGATCAGCTCTTGCTGCTGCCCAATCAATAGATCGATCTTCGCCGTCTCGTGGTCCAGGAACGCCGCGATTTGGGTTTGTTCGGGTGTTGATGGCTTAGGGCACTGAATCCCGCCTAAGAGTTCCAAGTTTAGCCCATCCCTATTATCGCCGCCCGATAGGTTGCGGATGTTTTCGTAGTTAGATTCGAGCCACCAAAACAGATAGTCAGAATATCGAATATCAGAAGGCACAATCGCAGCCATTGATTGATTGCACGTTGTTTCGATACCAAGCCGAGCGACCATACCTTTGGTTTTACCTTGTCCAGCCAGCGCCATGACCAAGGCATTTTTCGGTATCCAACGCGCACTACTGTTCGCGAATGCTTCACAGGAAATGAACGTGGATGGTTCAATGATAAATCGCTGGTTCACGGCCCCTGAATTGATCCAGGGGATTATTCCATTTTCCCAGTAATCTTCCCTCTCTTTCGAAGGAGTTCCACCGGCATAAAGAGACGAGGACCATCGCAGGGTGATACGATCCCAATGCGCTGGAATTGAGTCCACCCACGCCGAACCTGATTCCTTATACTCCGGATACGCCGAATATCGCCCGTCGCTCATGAGTGGACCTCCAGATGAAGAGTGAAGGGTGAAGTTTGAAGGGTGAAAGGGGAGTTCATGCGGGGCGGTTTTCGGAGGTGGTGGTGACGGTGCGGAGGGCGCGGAGGGTGTGGCCGGCGGCCAGAGTTTCGGCGATAAAGGCGAGAAAGCCTCCGGCCGGGTGGCAGGGGATGACATCGAAGGGGACGAGCACATCGCCGGCGCGGACGAGGTTTTTGTCGTGGGCATCAAATATACCCAGGTTGTCCTCCGCGCGGTAATAAGCGGAGGTGGTGACTTTGACGAAGCCAAGCGAGGCGAACCACGCGTCGATCTCCGCCGTGGTCACGGGGACGAGTTCGAAGCGCGGCTGGGAGGTGACGATGGCGAGATCACCATCGGCCTGGAAGATGACGCCTTCCAGCAGGTTGAGACCGGGGACGAGCTGGTTTTGCAGGTGCAGGTGTTCCAGGTATTCTATGGGCGAGACTTCCCAGAGGTGAAAGCGGCGAGCGTCGTCGGCGGAAGAAACCAGGGCGAGCTCGATGCCGGGGCTGAGGCCGAAAACGCCGTTGCGGGTGACCTTAAAGACACGTTCACCTTCATCGAAATAATCGTGTTCCTGGCCGCCTCGGGTCAGACGTGCGGTGTTGGTATCCGCCTCTAGCAACAGACCCAGACTGGCTGCCCATTCACGGAGGTCTTTCTCCTGCCGGGCGAGGGTGGGCGCCCCAAGTGCGCCGCCACTTGTTTCCTGAACTCGGCGGAGGTGATCGAGGGCCGCGAGGACAAGATCCGCTGCATCTGCGCCTCGGTGAGGAGCGGACGGACGGGCATCGTCAGGTGCGGGCTGGGCTTCATGGTCCATGACAATAGGCGGAAAGACGGTGTGAACAAGCGGAGTTTTCCGGAGTGCGGGAGCTCACGAGTGGACCTCTTGGAGGAGCTTCATGATTTCGGCGCTGACGGCGTCGAGGTCGGCGTCGATGGCAGCGAGGTCGCGCGGGGGCTGATACTGGTAAAAATGGCGGTTGAAGGGGATTTCGTAGCCGACGAGGCCGACTTGCTCGTCCTTGGGGTCGCGTTTGGTGGCGTCGATCCACGCGTCGGGCACGTGAGGCAGGACTTCCTTTTTGAAATACGCTTCGTTGAGCGCGTCCACCGACTGGCTGGGGTCGAGGGCGACGTTTTCGTAATCGCGGAGGTCGGAGTCGGGGGCGTATTCGGCGGTTTGGGCGGCGACGGCAAACCGGCCGTAGATCGGGTCGGGTTTGGTGGCCTTGTGGAGTTTTTTGA
>Ga0163155_10001829_pt1 | contig 24881 bp, 19 predicted proteins | sample OliLakLV19SP4G1_FD_148611 | JGI IMG/M metagenome (GOLD analysis project Ga0163155, IMG submission 148611) | Freshwater microbial mat bacterial communities from Lake Vanda, McMurdo Dry Valleys, Antarctica - Oligotrophic Lake LV.19.SP4.G1 | ecosystem: Environmental > Aquatic > Freshwater > Lake >... | reverse complement strand
GATGCCGTCTTCATTGACCTGGCCATCGCCGTCGTTGTCGATGCCTTCGCTGCCGGCGAACGACCAGTCACCTCGGCGGACCGTTCCGTCGGCGAGCGGCTCGGCGCTGATCGGCTCCATGCGATTCGGATCGAGTTCGCTGCGCCGATGCGTTCCGTTCGGATCCATGCGCCACATGACGCCGATCGACCCGTCGCCGTTGATGTCGTCCGGTCCGTCTTCATCGAGCAGACCGTCCCGATCATTGTCCGTCGGTTTCACGCCGCCGCGCGACGAACTCGAGGTGTTCGGCTCCGCAAACCAGTGAATGCGTCCGTCGGGATTCATCGACGGCACGAGATAGAACGATGCGTGATCAAGAAGGTCGGTGAGCGCGGGGACCTTGCCGTAGGCCGAGAGGAGGTACCACGCGGTGTACAGCACCACTTCGCCCGCCTGGATCTCGTTGCCGTGAATGTTGCCGTCGATCCACATCGCCGGCTTGGCGGTGTCGGCGCCGGTCCTTGGGTTGTTGATCGTCATGACCCAGATCGGCTCACCACGCACCGATGTGGACACCTGCTTCATCGACGCGAACTCGGGATAGGCCGCGGCGAGCGCGTGGAACAGCGCGATGAGCTCCTCGTGGTCGTAATAGCGATCGAACGCGATCGGCACTTTGCTCTCGAGCTGCTGCTGCGCGAACGCCGTTGAGGAAACAGACAGCGGCGCCACGGCCACAGCGAGCAGGAAAAGAACAGTACGTGCGAGTTTCATCGAGCCGCCTCCTGTACGACGCCGTTCTGGATGACAAAGCGGCGTGTGCCAAATTCGCTGTTGCCGATCGTCAGCTCGATCGGTTCGCTGCCCGACGGTGCCTGCACCACCCACGCGAGTTCGACGCGTTCACCGGACTCAAGTGCGTAGATGCGGCGCACCCGTTCGCCGCTGACGATCCGTTCCAGCGGTGCCGACAGTCGCACGATGACTGCGGCCCGCGCCTCGGTCGTCACACCCATCTGGCTCGCCGTCGGAAGCCGGCCCGCATTCATGACGGACGATTCGATGCGATAGACGCCGTCACTCAGTTTCGTCACCACCGGCGTGCTCACGTCGAGGACGGGCAGCAGGTCAATGAAGGCGTGGAGGAATGCAGTCTGTTTTTTCGCGATTTCTGGCAGTTCCGCAGCGGGGGGATTCAGGCGAAAGAGCGGATCGAAGCCGCCGACTTCCACGGTGCCGAACAACGGATGCGCAACCTCGTGCCAGGGGATAAAGCCCGCGCCGTCACGCACGGCGTCGCTGTAGGCGAGCCAATGCACCGCTTCTTCATCAGTCGGCGCAGCGGTCGCTTCCGAAGGGCGGGCAGGCGCGCCGGGGCCGCCTGCGCCGCCGCGGCCACGGCGGCGCGGTCCTCCTTGCGGCGCCAGAGGGACCGTCTGCAGGCCCGCAGGATTCAGTGCGTGGTCATCCGCCCGATCAGCTGGATCGGCTGGATCATGTGGATCGTGTAGATCATGTAGCGCGCCCATGGCAGCGAGCGGCGTTGCCTCAGGCGCGGCAGCGTCTTCCGGCGCGTCGGGCGCTTGGGGCGCTTCGGGTTTCACCGGCTCAGTCTCCTTCGGAACATCCGGCCGCCCCCACACGGTCGATGCCAGGCTCAGCACGCCGCGATGATTGGCAAGCCACAGCCAGAAGGAACCGGCGTGATCGGCGCTCGCGGCGCGGGTTTGACCGCTGGTGTCGCGATACACCTTGCCGAGCGCCTGGTACATCTCAAGATCCGCAGGCAGATGTACGAGCGGCGTGCGCCCTGTCGCGTCCATGTCGCGCGTGTCTGGCACCTTCACCAGCGAATCGTGCCGGCCATACGTGATGGCCGCGATGATCTCCGGATGCGCGAGCACGAACTGCGTGAGCGCCTTCGACTCGGGCTCTGAGATCTGCATCGGACCGGCATCGCGCGCAAACTCCGGGTAGCGATGCGGAAAGTTGCGGTCGAGGTCGACCTCGCCGAGTCCGTCTTCAGCGATGCGCCCGTCGCCATCCGCGTCGATTCCTTCCGTGAACACCGCGTATTCCGGCTTTGCAAGCACTTTCGCGGCCGGTCCGGTCTCCGGCTTCTTGAGGAGCCGTGTCTCCGCCGGATCAGCGATCATCGTGGCGACGAAGGGTGGCGGCGGATCCTTCACGCGCATCTGCACGATCACACCGTCGCCGTCGAGGTCCTGCGGAGGATCCTCATCGATCGAACCGTCACGATCATCGTCGAAGGGCCGGATCGCGCCGCGCTGCGGCACGGGCCCTTGGAGTGTGCGGTCAAGCGCGTCGGGGTTCACGCGCGGAATGATCCAGATTGTCACGCGATCGAACAGATCGGGATGCTTGGTGCGCGACTCTTCGCTCAGCAGTTCCTTCGCGACTCCGAGCGCGACTTCACTGCTGCAGAGATGCGTGCCGTCCAGACCGGCGGTGATGAGCAGCGCGGGCTTCGTGTCGCCGGCCGTTCCCATCCGGAGCGCAACGAGTTCGCGGCCTTCGCGCGACGTTCCGAGTGGAACGACGGTGGCCAGTCCATTTGATGCGGCACTGATCGTCCTCGCGTCGGCGCTGAGTGCGGCGCTGTCGCGGTAGCCGTCGGTCACGGATGCGGGCGCTAGAGCGATGAGGAGAGCGCTCAGGATTGGCATGATCTGCATGATCTGCATGAACTGCATAGGTGGAAGTGGATCGTTTGAAAGAGGGGGTCACAGGTCGACTTTGATCGACGCGTCATCGAGAAGATACATGCCGATGAGATAGGAGCCTGACAGCAGCGGCTCGACCTTGAAGATTCCCGTCACAGAACCAAACAGCAAACCATGACGGCGGTTGACGGGAATCGACGAAGCCAGTGTGACTTCAAGCGCGTCGAATGCCGTCGGCGGCACCCCGATGCAGCAGCCGTCCCACTGGTTGAACGTGACGAGCAGCTGAGTGGCCTGTTGCGCGATGAGCGGAAACGCCAGATAGCCGTCGATGCGGATCCGCTTGCCGTCCAGGAACGCGATCCGCTGCGGAATCTCCTTCAGGCCCGAGCGCGGCTGGTACGTGTCCATCGCGCTCGTGAGCAGTTCCCAAGGGACAACGATCGGATCGTCCTCGGTCCCTTTGCCGCGCAGTACGAATTTTCTGTCGGCGACAATCGATCCGTCCGCGGCCCGAATCAGCGTGCCGCGCACGACCGTGGCGTTCGGCAGGACGCGGTCCAGCCCTTCCTCGATCCGCTCGCCGTCAGGCGTCGGAATAGGCAGTTCTGCCATGACGGCTGTGCCTGCCGCCTTTGCGCGCGGCGTGAGGAGATCCTGCACGAGTTCGCGCGCGGAATCGGACGCAGCCGGTGCAACTGCTGCCGCCCCGGGATCTGTAACGGGCTGGGGCGAGACCGGCCTGGACGATGCGCTCACAGCGCGCGCCGCTTCTTCGGCCAGCGCTTCGCCTGCCTGCAACGCCCGCGGGTCGATGCGCGAGTGCCGCGGCGGCCGCAATGTGACCACGATGGCGATCGCGATCAGAACTCCGAGAAAGATCCAGAACCACTTCATAGAGCGGGTCCCCGCGTGCCTGCGTGCTAGGCAGCCGGCCGAAGATGATCGCCGACCGGCGTGCGGTATGCGAGAATCGCGGGAAGAATACCGGCAATTGCTGCGAGCAAAGCCGTTGCCGCGAGCACCATGACGCCGCTCCGCATGTCGACTGAAAGTCCAAGCACCAGTCCGACCTGGCTCTTGAGATACGCCGCAGCAAGCGCGGTACCGACGACGCTGACCACCAGACCGAGGGCGGCGCCGAGCACGCCGATCAGGGCTGACTCGGTGAGGACCAGCGCCATGACTCGCAATCGGCTGCATCCGAGCACGCGGAAGATGGCGATCTGCCGGCGCCGCTGATGCATCGAGTTATAGAGTGCGACGAGGATTGAGACGGCGCTGCCGACCAAGATGGCGATCGCCATCGCGACAAAGAGCACGTCGACGCGCGACACGATCGTCAGCAGTTTCCCGATCTCGTGCGCTGGACTGGCGACAGTGATCGTGGGATCACGGCGCAGCCGATCGAACTGCGGCTGCATCGCCGATGAGACGGTCGAACCGGCTCGAGTCGGAAGGCGCAGCAGGATGCCGGTGATCAGGCGGTCCTCATCGAGCAGATCGGCCTCGGTCAGCGGCGGTCGGTGCACGTGCCCGGCACCTGCGAGCGCCGCGTCGCGCTCGTGACGATCGTGGGCGTGAAGAATCCAGCTCGATTCGAGGCTGCAGAAGATCGCGCGGTCATGCGCCGAACCGGTCGGCTCGAGAATGCCGACGACGGTGAACTCGTACTCCCGGTGCACGTGACCCTGCTCGCCCGCGCCGTGCGTGAACAGGAGCTTCGCGCCGAGGCGGAGGCCAGTCTCGCTGACGACCGTCGAACCGAGCACCACTTCGAAGTTCTTCGCGAACGGTTCGCCTTCGCTGAACACCCATGGTTCACCTTCGACCGGTTGAAAGCGGCTGAAGAACTCCGGCTCGGTCGCAAGCGTCGGAAAGCCGCGGTAGTTGTCACCCTGCTGCATCGGGACGACCGAGTCCCATGGAAAGCTCGTGGCGATCTCGTTGAACTTGGCCTGCTCGATCGGCCGCTGCGGCGCGGATTTGTAAAAGATCGCGTTCAAGACCGAGTCCATCGGGCTCGCGTCCGCGCTGACGAGCAGATGCGCATTGCCGCTGCCGCGCAGAAACCCTTTGTTGCCTGCATTCTTCAATGACAGCAGCGTCAGCAGCAGCGCGACGGCGATGGCTACGGTGACGATCGTCACAATCGTTGAAAACAACCGCGCCTGCAGCGAACGGAGCACGATCGTGAAATCGCTCATGCCTCGCGTGCCGCTCATGACGCTCATGACGCGCTCTCCTGCTCGACGAGCGCCGCCAGATCAACGCGGCGGTCGAACTGGGTAACCAGCGACGGATCGTGACTCACAAAGAGAAGTGCAGAGCCCTGATCGCGCGCGGTCGCGCGGATCAGCGCCACGGCCTTCGCCGCGTTCGCTGGGTCAAGACTCGCCGTGGGTTCGTCAGCCAGCACCAGCGCGGGCCGGCACGCCAGTGCGCGCGCCACCGCCACGCGCTGCTGCTGACCGACGCTGAGCGTTTCGACCATGGCATCCGGCCGATCGATGGCCAGCGCATCAAGCAGCTCCGCCGCCCGCGTTCGGTGCGCGCCGACCCGCGCGGCCGGTGGATCGCCGAACAGCAGTGCGAGCAGCACGTTCTCGATGGCGCTGAACCCCTGCACGAGCTGAAAGGTCTGAAAAATCATCCCGATCTGCTGTCCGCGAAAACGGTCGCGGACTGCCCCGTGCAACGCGTGCATCGGCGTGCCGCCGATCATCACCGTGCCGGATGCCGGCTCCATCAGCCCCGCAATCAGCTGCAGCAGCGTGCTCTTTCCGGTGCCGCTTCCGCCAGTCAGCAGCAGCTGGTCGCCCCGATCGAGCGTGAGGCCGTTCAGCCGCAGCGCGAACGCGCCGCTGCCGTCTTGGTCGAGCGACGCATCGTCCTGCAGCCCCCTTGCACTCTGCGGTCCATAGCGGAAGAACAGCTCGCGGATCTCGAGTGCGGGCGCTTGGGGTGTCGACGGAGCAGTGGGGGGCATCGGGGGTGGAATCCGCACTATACCGTCAGCCCTTCGCGTCATAGACCCGCAGCCAAACGTCCAATGCCGGGCCGGCTCGTCAGATTGGGCTTTCGACTCACGTGGCGGGTCTTCCCTTCCGATCTTGGGGTGACGGACAAGGGTCCCGCGACACGGTTGCCGGCTCTCGATCACTCATTACCGGAGCATTGCTGCGCCATGCGACTTCGAACGAAGATTGGCCTGTCGTTTCTCGCAGCCGGTCTGCTGCCTGCCCTCACGTGCGCGTTCATCGGGTACCGCGGCGCGACGAACACCATCGCCAACGACATTGGCAAGCGGTTTCAGCAGAGCAGCGTCGACGTGCTGGACAAGGTCGACCGCTGCCTGTTCGAGCGTTACGGCGATGTGCAGGCGTTCGGATTCAACGCCGCGTTTCAGGATCAGGAGCGCTGGTATACGCCGGAAGATCCGATTCTGACGAGATGGCTCAACTCGTACATGACGACCTACAGCATCTACGGCGTGATGCTGCTCGTTGACACCGAGGGCAAAGTCATTGCGGTGAACACGGTGGACGGCTTCGGCAAACCGCTTGACACAGCCGCAGTCTGGTCCCAGAACTTCGCAACGCCGAGGGCGAGACGATCGCGGTGTGGAAGAACTACATGCGCTGGGATTCGATCGAGGAGATCGTCCACGCGGGATACAAGAGCTTCGTAACCGCGGGACTTGATTCGACGTCGATCGTCTTTGCCAATCGAAAGGGCACGGTCATCTGCGACTGGAACCCGTCCGCGGCGCCGGATGGCAAGCCCGTTCACGATATGCAGGTGCTCCTCAAGCAGAACTATGCTGATGCAGGATGGGCGCCTGCGAAACTCGCGATGCGCGGCGAGTCGGGCAGCGGCATCTTTACGCCGCCCGGTCGCACCGGCGAGTATCACGGCGGCTACGCGCCGCAACTGGGCGTCAACGGTTTCGCCAGCCTCGGCTGGTCAGGCTTCGTGTTCGCTAACACGGACCAGACGATGAGCGGCATCACCTCGATCCAGCGTCAGGTCGTGACCTCCGTCGCGGTCTGCGGCGGGCTCATGTTTTTGGGCGCGCTCATGCTCGCATCGCTGCTGGTCCGGCCGATCACCCGGCTCACCGGCCGGCTGCGCGACATCGCAGAGGGAGAGGCGGATCTCACCAAGCGTGCGTTCGACGGCCGCTCCGACGAAATCGGCGATCTCGCGAAGTGGTTCGATGCATTCGTCGCGCGGGTCGAGGGCACGGTGGCCGAAGTCCGCAGCGGCGCATCGCAGATTGATTCCGGCGCTTCCCTCGTGTCGACCTCGACGCAGGCAGTCGCTGCAGACGCCACGAACCCGGCAGGCAATCTTGATCAGATCGTGACCCAGCTTCGCGAACTCGACCGGAACACTGAGCAGACCAACGATGTCGTCCGGCAGGCGAGCGCCCTGGGTGACCAGTCGCAGGCCGCGAGCGCGAAGGGGGGCGAGCAGATGCAGCTCATGGATGCCGCGATGAGCGAGATACTGCAGCGTTCCAACGAAGTCTCGCGCATCATCAAGGTCATTGACGAGATTGCATTTCAGACGAATCTGCTCGCGCTCAACGCGGCCGTGGAAGCGGCGCGTGCGGGCGAAGCAGGCAAGGGATTCGCGATCGTGGCCGAAGAAGTCCGCAGCCTCGCGCGGCGCTCCGCCGATGCGGCGCGCAGTACGACGACCATGATCGAGTCCAGCGTCGAACGGGCGCAGCGCGGTGCCGAACTGGCGACGCGCGTGGTGGAATCACTGACCGCGATCAACGGGGCCACGGTTCAGGTCAAGGACCTGCTCATCGTCGTGGCCAAAGCCAGCGACTCGCAAACCCGGGGCATCAGCGAGATCAATCGCAATGTCGAAGCGTTGAACGAAGTCATCAATCGCACCGCAGGCCAGACCGAAGAGATGGCCGCCGCCGCTGAAGAAACGGCGTCCCAGGCCGCGTCGCTTCGCGAACTCGCCAGCCGCTACAAGGTGTCGGACAAACTGAGCTGACCGGCGCACGCGGCGGCACCTCCGCACAGGGCCATCTTCAAAACACCAACGACCCGCGCATCCTCCTCACAGTGCGCGGGTCGCGGTGTTGAATGTCAGCAGACACTTGCCTCGTGTCCGTGCAGTACGTGGGAAGTCGTCGATGACGGCGTCGTTGGATCGGCCCCTGCGATGACGATGGTCATCGCGTGTATCGAAAGCGGGTCATCGGCGACGTGAGAAGGCGCATCAATCGAGTTCGTCTTCGCCCGATTCGCTGCGCCGCTTCTCAGCCTTCGCGGTTGCTCTGCTCGATCATTTTGCGGAGGTACGCGTTCTCGCGACGAGTCGCTTCGAGATCAAAGATGAGGTACTTGACGCTCAGGCGCAGATAGTCGAGCGACTCCTGCAGCTCGGCGACGGAGCGGGTGATGCGCTCGCGTCGGCCCGTCACCGCGTCAGCGGCGGCGCCCGCGTGCTCGCGCTGCTCTTCCGGGAGCTCGCGGATGCGGTTCATGATCTCGGTCATCTTCTGCTGAAAGCTGATCTCGTCCATGGCAGTTCCTCTTCTCTTCGTAGTTGTAATCGCCTCCGTCAGTGTGCAGTAGGAACAATCACCGCGCCCGGTTCTGCACGGCGGCGTGCCATCGCCTGCGATTCCCGCCGAATCGAAGTCGAGCATGTTCTTATCGGAGGAACGCCGGATTCTCGGCGCCAGGAGGCCGCCAATTGCGACGGCTGATGCCGGCGCTCAACGTGAGCCGGTGAATTTTCGCAACGCACGTTGTGCGGCGAGCGGCGCCTTGGCGACCGCACTCTCAATCGGCGTTCCGCTGCGGCGGGCTTCCTGCGCCAGCCGCGACAGCGTCGCATCTCGCTCGAAGCTCCATCGGGTAAAGAATGCTTCGAGTTCGTGGCGATTGAAGCGGCTCAGCGGATCGTCGAGCCCGCTCTGAGCGACTGCCCAGTCAATCAGCTTGCCGCCGGCAGGTTCGAATCGGTACAGCGACAGAAGGTATTCAAGACGCCGTTCGATCGAAAGAAACGGATCGGATGCATTGGACGGCAGGGAGGTCATCGCTTCTTCCGGCTTCCGCTTGGCGATGCCGCCGAGCCAGCCGCCCTCGTGCCGCGCCTCGCGGGCGATGAACGTTTCCGGGACGGCGATGGTGCGATCGATCCCTTCACCGTTCGACCGCTCCAGCTCGGCCATGCTTGCAAGCACGGTCTTCAAACCCGCGTTCGGGAAGCGGATCCAGATGCGCTGGTCCCGCTGCCCCTGACGCGTGACCGTCTCGATCTTCGTCACCGCGCCGAATCCCCATTCGGGGCGCTGACGGTGACGCAGCTTCTCGCCGACGGCGTAGGTCGGCAGCGCCGCATCTGGAACGGAATCACCGGGAACGGACGAATTGCCAAATGTGCTCATTGACTGATGTCTTCGCGGTCTGCGCGCTGGTCTACGGAGGATTGTGCCAGCGTGGCACGCCTCACGGGGCGGCGTTGGGAGCAATGCCTGCCGCGCCGCTGGTGTGAACGGTGCGACGGGCGCTTTGAATGGAACAGGTCGAGAATCGACGTTGACTATCGACGTTGACTGCGGGTCGTTGACGTGGGGGGGGTCGTTCACTTGGGGAACGCTCGATCTGAGCGTGACAACCCATGATGTGGACGACCACGTTTAGAGTGTAGCAGACCGTCGTGCCGGGGCGTATTCGGTGGCGACGGGTTCTCTTGAGGAGTCAGCTCCGCATGCACATTGCATTTCTCGGTGACATCAACGGAGCTCCCGGTCGTCAGGTCGTCGCCCAGCAGTTGCCGGTCCTCCAAGAGCGGTTCGCACCCGATGTGATCATCGCCAACGCCGAGAATGCCAAGGCCGGTTCGGGACTGACTCCGGAGCTCTACCGGCAGTTTCGAGGCTATGGAATCGATGCCTGCACGATGGGTGATCACGTCTTTCGCGATCCAAAGATCGTGCCGCTGCTCGAGGATCCACTGGAGCCGATCGCGCGGCCGGCGAATCTTTCGCGCAAAGCGCCCGGCAAGCGGATGATCCGCCTGCCTGCCAACGAACGGCGACCGCGCGACGTCTGGATCATCACGGTCCTGGGCCGCGTCTACATGCCGCTGCCGGCGGATGACCCGTTCGCCGCCGTCGATGATCTCCTGGCGACGATTCCCGAACGATCCCCGATCGTCATCGTCGAAGCGCATATGGAAGTGACGAGCGAGAAGATCGCGCTCGCCCGCTACCTCGACGGCCGCGTGAGCGCGGTCGTCGGCACGCACACCCACGTCCCCACCGCCGACGCCCGCATCCTGCGCGGCGGGACGGCGTTTCAGACGGACCTCGGCATGTGCGGGCCGTACGACACCGTGATCGGCCGTGACGCGGAGATGGTGATCAAGGCGATGACCACATCGCTGCATGTTCCGTATGCAATGGGCGAAGGGGGCGAGGCGCTCTGGGGCGTCGTCGTCGAGGTCGATCCCGCGTCGGGACGGGCGCGCTCGATCGAGCGCGTCGAGCTGGTCGCGGATCGGAGCCGTCCGCCTTTCCGTATGTAACTGGTCGTATGTAATGGGTCGCATGGAATTGGTCGCAATCAAGCCGGTCCCCACGCTCCGCCGCCGGGCGTCTCGATCCGAATCGCTTCGCCCGCACGACAGTCAAGCGCGACGATGCCGGGAAGCGGTTCGCGCGTGCCGTCGCGGCGCACGAGCCACTGCTGTCCCGGCGCGCCGTGGTCGCCCCCCTCGGCGCCGTACGGCCGCTCGACTCGATGCTGACTCAGAAAGGAGACCTGCACGGGCGTGAGAAACTCGATCTCGCGCGTGACACCATCGCCGCCGCGCTGCGCGCCACGGCCGCCGGACTCGCGGCGAATCGCGAACTCGCGGATCAGTACGGGACAGCGGCGCTCCAGCACCTCCGGGTCGGTGATGCGGGTGTTGGTCATGTGGGTGTGCACAGCATCAGCGCCCGCGCGTTCGTGCGTGGCGCCGCTGCCGCCGGCGATCGTTTCGTACGCGCTGTAGTGCTCGTTGCCAAAGAGGAGATTGTTCATCGTCCCCTGGCTGCACGCGGCGAGGTGGAATGCACGCAGCAGCGCGTCTGTGACGCGCTGACTCGTCTCGGTATTGCCGGCGACGACCGCGGGACAGCGCGCGGGATCGGGATCAAAGATCGGATTGAGCAGCGATCCCTCAGGCACAATCAGTTCGATGCGGCGCAGCAGTCCTTCGTTCATCGGAATGTCCTCGCCGATGAGCAGGCGCAGCACGTAGAGCGTCGCCGCGCGGACGACGGCGAGCGGAGCGTTCAGGTTGCCCGGATGCGTTGCGGCAGTACCGGTGAAGTCGACACACGCGGTGCCGCCAGCGCGCAGCGTCACTGTGAGCGCGATGGGAGATCCATCGTCGAGGCGTTCGAACACATCGCGACGTCCTGCCGGCAGCCGCGCGAGCGCGATCCCCAGCGCGTGATCGGCGCGCGCCAGCAGCGCTTCCCCAAGCGCCTGCATCCGCTCAACACCGTGCCGCTCTGCGAGTCGGCGCAGCTGGGCGGCGCCCGAAGCATTCGCCGCAAGCGCCGCGCGGATGTCCCCGAGATTCTCATCGAGCGCCCGCGTCGGATACGGCGCCTCGGTGAACATCCGTGCGAGCTGCGCCAAGCCGTCCTCCATGGCGCGGGGCCCTCCATCACCGCGAACGAGGAGCGTGGGCGAAATGACCACGCCTTCCTCCACGAGGCGCGTCGCAGCGGGGGGAAACGAACCGGGCCGTGTGCCGCCGATCTCCGCGTGATGGGCGCGGTTTGCGACGTAGCCGATAAGCGTCGCCTGCACGAAGACAGGCGTCACCAGCGTGACGTCGGGGAGGTGTGACCCGCCGAACGCAGGATGATTGGTGATCGCGACATCGCCCGGATGCAAGTCGATCGTCTGCGCCACGCCGCGGACACAGGCGCCGATCGCGCCCAGATGCACCGGCAGATGCGGCGCGTTCTGCAGCAGCGTGCCCTGCGCGTCGAGCACCGCGCAGGAGAAGTCGAGCCGCTCCTTCACATTGGTGGAGAACGCGGTGCGGCGCAGCAGTTCGCCCATCGATGTGGCGATCGCCTCGAGGCGGCACGCAAAGAGATCGAGCTCCGCCGCCGCTTCGTCGCGGTGCAGTGCGGGCGACAGACGTCGCGCGAGAAGATCGCTGTCATCAGTGACGTCAGCGGTCCACTCCTTGGCGAGAGAAACCGTCGCGCCGTCATCAACCACAAGCGCCGGGCCGCTGATCGAACTGCCGGGCGGAAGGCTGTGCCGATCAAACACGGGCAAGGCGCCGCCGCCGGGCGCAACAGTCGCGGTCCCGCGCGCGTTCTCCCGGAGCACTGGCACTTCGGCGCGGGCGATGGCGCGGAGCGCCTCCACTTCGAGTTCGCGTCCAGGCGGCGGATAGCCGAAGCGCTGTTCGAACGCATCGCGGAACGACCGTCGAATCGCCGAGGCGTCACCGAACGGAATCTCGAGTGCCTGGTCCTGGCCAACGAGGCGAATGCTGACAAGGCGCTGCGCGATGGCGACAGGTCCGTCGCCGGACTCGCTGCGGACCGCATCGAGCGCCTGCGTTTCGACTGCCCGCATGCGAGCGTCCAGCGACGTCTCGATCGCCGAAAGCGGCGCGAACACAGGCTCTGCGGCGAATCGTTCGATCGAGGCCCCGAGCAGGCCGCGGGCACTCAGCAGGCCGGCGTCGACTGGAAAGAGAATCTCGCTAATGCCAAGCCGCTCGGCGAGCGAACAGGCGTGCTGACCGCCTGCGCCGCCAAACGGCACGAGGGTGTAATCGCGCGGATCAGCACCTTCGCGCACACTCACCGCAGCGATGGCCATCGCCATGCGCTCGTCGGCAATCGCGACAAGGGAGAGCAGCAGTTCGTTCCGCGTCATCGAAGTTCCGCGCGACGCACTCACCATGGCCCGCAGTGCTTCGCACGCTTGTTCCGAAGGCGCCGCTGTGATGGGCACGATGGCCCGCGCCGGGTCCATGCGGCCAAGCAGCAGATTGACGTCGGTGAGCGTGAACGGTCCGCCCTGTCCGTAGCACGCGGGACCCGGATGCGCGCCAGCGCTCTCGGGTCCGACGCGCAGCTCGCCGCGCACGAAGGAACAGATCGAGCCGCCACCCGCAGCAACGCTCTCGATTGCCAGCGCCGGTGCGGCAACACGGGCGCTGCCGACGCGCGTCTCGAATCGATATGTAAAGTCGCCGTCGAAGCGCGACACGTCGGCACTCGTCCCGCCCATATCGAGTCCGAGCAGCCGCGTTCGTCCGACGCGCCGGCCTGCCTCGGCGACGCCCGCGAGTCCGCCGGCCGGTCCGCTCAAGAGACAGTCGCGTGCGAGAAAGCGATCGGCGCGCTGCAGCCCGCCGGCGCTCGTCAGCATGAACGTCGACCGCGACGAGACGCGGGTCGCGACATCCGCCAGATAGCGACGAATGACCGGTGCGAGTGTCGCGTGAACGACCGACGTTTCGGCGCGGCTGAGATAGCGAGGCGCGTCGCACAGTTCGGACGCGAGCGCCACATCGTTAAAGCCGCCGCGCTGCATGGCTGCGCGCACGAGGTGCTCGTGCGCGGGATCGGGCAGCGCGTGCAGCAGCGCGATCGCGACACTCTCGATGCCATGCTGCTTCAGGTGCGCCGCGAGCAGATCCAGCGCAGCGGGATCCGGCGCAGCGCGCACGGTTCCGTCGGCGCAGCGCCGTTCGTCAATGGCCACGACCATATGGGCGATCGGTGCGGGCTTTTCAATCGCCAGCGCAAAGAGCTGCGGCCGGCTCTGATCGCCGATATCGAGGATGTCCGCGAATCCGCGCGAAACAATCAGCGCGGTGCGCGCGCCGCGCCGTTGGAGCAGCGCATTCGTGCCGCGCGTCGTCGAGAGCCGAAGTTCCAGCGGAGGCAGCGGCTCGTCAGGCATACAGCCGGTCAGCACATGCACGGCCAGCATCGGCGCATCCAGGCCGCCCGTGAGGCGCACCGCGCCGTCGATCGTGATCGGCCGGTCGACTGTCCACACTCCGTTCGACGACGCGACCAAACGCGCCGTTTCGCCCGCGCGCGTCGCAAGGATCCATCCGTCGAGAAATCGCGTCGATGCGGGCAGCCAGGAGGGCACCTCCAGGCGAATCGTCATCGAATCGATCGATACGGCACGGGCCGGAATCGCGCCGTCGCTTGGCACTTTCCGGCGGTGCCACGTACCGTCGGGCGCGATCGCGATCGCGTCGGTGAACGTGCCTCCCGTGTCGAGGGCGATCCGCCAGCAGGCCCCGACTTGCAGCAGGGGGTCTCGCAAGAGGGGGCCTTGTAGGGGGTGAGAGGACGAAAAGTCGGCCAGAAGCTCGGATGGCATGAGGCGAACAGCAGAATGAGCAAGGCGGATGTAGTGCCCGACGGGGGCCAAGAGTATCCTCTCGTCTATGCCCAGCTCGCAGCCCACTTCGCACCGCTCCGTGATCGTTCGGATTCTCGCGATCCCCACCGCACTCGTGGCGATCGTCGCTGTGATGGGAGGCACGGGCGCGTGCCCGCTCTGTTCTGGATTGTGTTCGAGCGTGACGTCAGGATTCGAAGCGTTCCGTGGCGGAGACGGCGCCGCCGTCGCTGGGCCGCTGGTGCAAGGATCGCCCGCCAGCCCGCCCGCCAGCACGCCGGACGTCAAGCCTCCCGCGAGTCCGGACGTGAAGCCAAACGTGAAGCCCGACGCCACGCCGGCTGCACCAACGCTTGGTCCTATGCACGCTGCGATCTATCGGGATCTGGACAACAAGGTCGTCGATCTCGCCGATGCCGCTGGAAAGCCGATGATCATCGAGCTCTGGGCGACGTGGTGCGGTCCGTGCGTCAAGCAGCGTGCAGTCATGCACCGGCTCAGCACTGAGTACGAGGATGGCGTGTTCGTCGCGCTGTCGGTCGACGAGAAAGGGGCGCAGCACGTCAAGAGCTGGATCACGAAGAACCGCGCCACGAATCCGCACGAATCGAAAGTGCGTGACCTTATGGCGACTCCGGAGGTGCGAGCGCTCATCAGCCGCCGCAACAGTGCAGGCACCATTCCGCAGGTGATCTACGTCAGCCGTAAGGGCGAGATTCTCGACGTCTCCGTCGGCGGGCAAGCCGAGCCGTTCATGCGGGCGATGTTCAAGAATCTGGGGCTCAAGACTGCTGACCAGAAGGCCGCCGATCAGAAGAAAGCGGAGTCCAAGGATCCCGCCGCAGTCCCGGGGTCCAAGGACCAGGCAGCGCATTGACGCCGAGCGTCGATGCCCTCCCCGATGCCGTTTCGGTCGCGATTGCTGTCGTCATTGCTCATTGATTCTGCGTTCGGCGTCGCGGCCGTGCTCACGAGCCCGGTGTGGCTGTGGCGCATGGGTCGCAGGGGGAAGCTGCGCACGGACTGGCCCGCGCGGTTCGGTCGCGTGACGCCGCCGATGGAACGGACCGCGCGGAAGCGCATCCTGATTCACGCCGTCTCAGTGGGTGAAGTGAACGCGATCCGTCTGCTGGTTCAGCAGCTGGCCGCCGACGCGAGCGCCCCCGACGTCGTCATCGCAACGACGACCGACACGGGATTCGCACGGGCGAAAGCACTGTTTGCAGGGCAGCATCGCGTCGTCCGCTATCCATTCGATTTCTCCGGAGCGGTCCGGCGCTTCCTCGACGCGGTGCGTCCCGATTGTGTCGCGCTCGTCGAACTCGAAGTGTGGCCGAACTTCACCGCAGAGTGTGAAGCCCGAGGCATACCGATAGCAGTGATCAACGGTCGGCTGAGCGCCCGCAGCTTTCGCCGCTATGAGCGCGTGCGCCCGCTGGTGGCGCCGATCTTTCACCGCCTCAGCGCGGTCAGCGCGCAGACAGCCGAATATGCGGAGCGGTTCTGCGCACTCGGCGCCGCTCCGGCCGGAGTCGTCGTTGGCGGCACGATGAAGTGGGACACGGCGGAGATCGCCGATCACGTGCCGGGCAGCGATGAACTGGCGCTGGCGTTTGGCATCGATCGCACGAAGCCGATTGTGGTTGCCGGTTCCACGGCGCCTGGCGAAGAGACGTTGATCGCCCAATCGCTGCCGCGCGGCGTGCAGCTGATCGTCGCGCCGAGGCGGCCGGAATGGTTCGCTGACACCGCGGAGGCGCTGGCCGGCTGCGCACGGCGCAGCACAAATGAACACGGCAGTGCGACCGGCCGGTTTCTGCTCGACACGATCGGCGAACTGCGCATGGCGTATGCACTCGCCGATGTCGTCGTTGTCGGACGATCGTTCGGAGAATTGCACGGCTCGGACATGATGGAACCTGTCGCGCTGGGCAAGCCGGTTCTGATCGGCCCGAGCACCAGCGACTTTCGCGAGACGATGGATTTGCTGCGTGCGGGTGGCGGGATTGTCGAAGTGGAAGCGGCCGAGCTGCCTCGGGCGCTCGCACGACTGCTCGCGACTCCCGACGAGCGTCGCGCGCTCGCGGATCGGGGGCGTGAGGTGATCCGCGCCCAGCAGGGGGCGACGCGCCGCAATGCCGAACTGCTGCTGGCGATCATCACTTCCAACTCGTCTGGGACCGCGTCTGGGCAACCGCTGAATGAGAGGACCGCCCATGCGTGAGTTTGATCTGCTGCGATCCGTCTTCGCGAAGAACGCGCTGCTGCCGAGTCACGTCCTCGTGCCTCCCGGCGACGACATGGCCGTGGTGCGCACAAACGATCCTGTCGTGCTCATCGCCGTCGATCAGATCATCGAGGGTCGGCATGTCCGTGCCGACACGGACGCGGCGCTCGTCGGTCGCAAGGCGATCACGCGGAATTGCAGCGATGTCGCGGCGATGGCCGCGCTGCCCACGGCGACCGTGGTGGCGGTCGCGCTGCCGCCCGACTACGGCACCGACCGCGCGCTCGCGCTGTTCGAAGGCCTGCGCGCGACCGCGGATCTGTTCGGATGTCCGCTCGTCGGCGGCGATCTGGCGTTCCACGAAGATCCGCGGGCGCCGCTCGTGTGTTCCGTCACGATCATGGCGTCGCCGGCGTGGACCGGAGCGCGGGTGATCACTCGGAGCGGTTCGCAGCTGGGGGACGGGTTGTACGTCACCGGCCGCCTCGGCGGGAGTCTGGACCCGGACGGCGGCGGTCGCCACCTCACGTTTGACCCGCGCATGGACGAAGGTGTCGCGCTGCTGAAGGATCTCGGCGCGCGGCTGCACGCGATGATCGATATCAGTGACGGGCTGGGCCGCGACGCCGCGCATCTGCTCGAGAACGATTCGTGCGCGGGCCTGATGATCGATCTCGACGCACGGGCGATCCCCGCGCACCGCGGTGTGCCGTGGCAGCGCGCAGTGACCGATGGTGAAGATTACGAGCTGCTGTTCACGGCGACCGGCCAAGTCCCTTCGACCGTGTGCGGAACGCCGGTCACGCGGATCGGGACAGTGATCGAGAGGGCCGGGGGAATCGACGGCGAATCGCTTGTGCTCGCACGCGATGGATCGAATCGCGTCGATGTGAGCCGGGCCGGATGGGAGCACGCGTCATGATCGATTCGACATGGGAACGCATCAGCACATCGGAACGCGACACGCGCCGCATCGGCGAATGTGTGGCCGCAGGCGTGGCGGCGAGTGCGCGGCGCGCGGCCATTGTCACGCTGGAAGGGGAACTCGGCGCGGGAAAGACGCGTCTTGTGCGAGGACTCGCTGCGGGGCTCGGCATCGAACCGGACGCCGTCACCAGTCCGACGTTTGTGATCAGCGTCGAACATCGCGGAACCGGCGGCGCCGACTCGATCGATCTCGTGCACATCGATGCGTGGCGCGTGCACAGTGACGAAGAGCTGGAGTCGATCGGATGGGATGACGTGCTCCGCCGTGAACGGTGCCTTGTCGCGGTCGAGTGGCCATCGCGCATTGCTGCGGCGCTTCCTGCCGAGCGCATTGACATCACGCTGGAGCACGAGATCGACGGCCACCGCCGCGTGACGATTGTCGATCGGCGCGACGATCCTGGTGATCGGCGCAAACTGGGCGACGCGCTGGCGTTCTATACCGCGGCGCCGCCGTCAGCGGCGCGCGCTGCAACGTGTCCATCGTGCGGCAAACCGGTGGCGACGGACGCTGCGACGTTTCCGTTCTGTTCCTCGCGCTGCCGCATGGCCGATCTGGGCCGATGGTTCGGCGGCCGATACACGGTGTCGAGGCCGATCGAGAGCGATGAAGAACTCACGGACTGAGCGCGTCAATCATCGGAGGTAGCGGCGTCAGCGCCAGCATCAGGATCAGCGTCCTCGCCGCTGCCGCCTGTCGCTTCCGGACTGATCGCGTAGATCTGAAATCGGTGACCGACCGGCTGCCAGCCGAGTTCACGGCACACGCGGTCGCGCAGAGCAATGAGTTCGGGACTCGTGAATTCGACGAGCTTGCCGGTCTTCATGCAGATCATGAAGTCGCGCGGCGCCTTGCCGTAGATCAGCTGGTAGTGCGCCTGCTTGCTGTCAAAGAGCGCCTGCGTGATGATGCCGGAGTCCTGCAGCAGATGGATCGTGCGATAGATCGTCGCCTTCGAGACATCGTGTCCTTGCGAGCGCATGCGGAGGAGCAGTTCTTCTGCTTCAAAGACGTCGCCGAATTCAATGATCGCGCTGAGGATGTCCGCGCGCTCCGGCGTGTACTTCAGGTTCTGGCTCCTCAAGAACCGTCGAAAGACGGAACAGAGAGGCGCCATGACGGTGGGCGTCCCGCTCGCAGCCGGTATGGACGTGCCGCCCGGAAGGGGAGTGGCGCGAAAGGGCTGGGGAAGTCCGGAGGTCGACATTGGATGGCATCGTAAGAGATTGATGCCGCAGGTGAGCACTGGTCAAGCCGAGGATTGCCCGTCATTCGCCGACGAGAGATCGCATTACAGGTCCCACCACGGCCGTCGCTTTTTCTCTGCCCCAAAAACGCCCGAATTCGCGTTGCAGGTGAACGGATCACACCGCACACTCGATCGTCTCGGTCCCGGACGCGCGTGTTCCGCCCCCGGGAGATCCATTCGGCATCGCCGAGGCGCAGTCGGCATCGCAGAGGCACATGCTCATGAACCGGTCTTCTCCGCAGCGTCGCGACAGTGTGGTTGTCATCATCGGTTCGCTGGTCGCCAAGCTGCTCGCAGGCTGCGTCGGCAAGCCCGCGCCGCGCCAGATTCCCGTCGTCATTCGCCCCGCCGCGCAGCGGCCGACGCGTCAGCGTTGATTGCCGGATCACGGCGCGCGGATCAATCCGCGGATCTACGGCGTCTGCACGTATTGGATCTCCCCCTGATCGCCTGTATTTGGCTCGATGCGGCGCAGCTCGCATTCCACTGTGCGCCCCCACTGGAGCGGTCCGGGCTTCGCATCCGACGCTGACTGCGGCGCCGCCGGCACGAATCGAGCCATGAGCTTGGCCGGAAGTTCCGCGGCTCTATCGGTGAGCGCATCGAAGAATGTCTGTCGCCCAGCGCGCGTCAGCGTGACGCCGCCGCCGTCCCAGCTCAGAGCCCAATGGCCATTCCAAGACATGCCTCGCTCGAGTGACGGCGCGGACAGCATCAGTTCCATCCGCCCTCCGAGCGGGCTCACGCGAAGCCGCAGCGGCGCCCGGTCGGTGAACGGATCAAGCGTGGGATCCGTCACGACGCTGGGTGCGTCCTCGGGAAGAATGCGCACGCGACAGGTCTTGGTGCCACGAAGCGGAATGCGCGCGAGACGATCTTCAATCGTCGCGTCGTCGAGCGTCTGCAGCGCTTCGCGCCGCGCCGGCTCCACCATCGCCCACTCCAGTCGGAGGTCTGCGTCACCGACCTCGGCTGGCGCTTTGATCTGACTCTGTCCGCTGAGCTTCCAAGGCCCACTCCGTCGTGCCATCGACGTGCGAACAGTGCGAGCGCCGTGGCCATCACTTCGCCGGCCGTCTCGGACATCATGTCGGGGGAGGGGAGATCCGCCGCCTGAAGCTGTGTTCGGATCTGGGATTCGTTGGCCGACAGCGCTTCGTCCGCGAGCCAGGCGCCATATCCGTCTGGCGACAGGAGCGTCGGGGTGAGCGCTGTCTCAAGCCAACTCGCGCCGATCGGCCCGGCAAAAACCGCAATGATCCCTGCGATCCCTAGCGCGGCGAGCGCCCCCGCCAATCGCGCGCCGAGGGCCGACGGAGCGACGTACCGCATCGCCGTGTCGGTGCGCAATCCGGCACCGCATTCAGTGCATCGCTCGGGCCGCGCGCTGCCAGTGTCGAGGATGGTCGACCCGCAGCGGTCGCACACCGGGCGTGTCAGTGCCTCGCGGCGTCGCGCAATCCGCTGCGCCAACTTCCACAGCAGAAACGCTGTTGTGCCGGCCAACAGGCCGAGGGCGCTCATCGCCACCAACCGCGGAGCGGAGAATGCCGCGGGAGACGCCGTCCACCAGTCTGGTCCGACAAACGACGCCCGCGGCGCAGCCATCGGCGGCGGGACGGAGATGGCGATGGCGCCGGAACTGCGGCGTTGGACCTCAGCCGCAACGCGCTCGAACCGCGCGACGCCAACGGGCGCGTTCCAGTCCGCCGGATCGGGACGCGGGAGGAACTGATCGACCGCCGCGCGAACCGTGACGGGGCAATAGACCACCTCGCCTTTGACGAGGACATCGGATGCGGTCGTCGTTGGCGGCACCTCGACCGCCCATTTGACCGGACCGCGCGCGAGCACGTGCCATTGTTGATCGGCGACGCTGCTGCCGCGCCGCAGACGCGCTGTCAATGCGAACTCGGCCGCTGCACCGTTCACCGTGATCTCGTTGATGCGAACAAACAAACGCCGTTGGGCAGTGTCGATGGATCCGGGGACGGATACTTCCAGCGTCGGACCAGTGGAGGTCGATGTGACGACGACATCAACCAGCCGAAAGGCTGTCGCGGCAAGGCGCCCGCCCAGTTCGCCTTCGGGAGACGCGAGCGGTCCGAGGATCGCAAACGACCGCTGCACCCAGTTCGAAAGATCCCCGACCGAACCGATCGCCGCTCCGTCGGCTGCGTCCAGTGCGCCGCGCAGCAGAACCGTCGCCGTCTCACGGTCGCGCGTTTCCGCGATGCGGCGCTCGAGCGAGCGCTGCGCCGCGTAGCTCGGTTCAAACGTCAGCAATCGAACGAAGAGCCAGTTGGGCAGTTCGTCACGCCAGCCGTTGGCGCGGCCGTGCACGTTGGCGGCCCAGAACGGAAAGCTGAGGGCGAGTGCGGTCAGAACAAGCGACGCGACGACCCCGCGGACGGTTCGCCGGCGCAGCAACCGAATCGCGCCGCGTTGATCAAGTCGCACGCCGCACGCACATGTCGGCTCTTCTGACGACGCAAACGGCCGCGCATCCCGTCCACACGCTCGACACGCGGGCCGGCACCGACCCCGGCGTCCGGTTGCTGCGGCCCACACCGCGATGACGGCAGCGGCGGCCAAACCAGCCTGCACAGTCGGCGAGATGTCGTGCATGCGGGCAGAGTACCGATCGCAGGGTCGGAGAGCCACTGCGCCCGCGACGGAGCAGTTTCACCGCGCACGGCGCGGAGTCGCCGTCAGCATACGGAGTCGCCCATGCCAGGCATCGGACTCACAATCTTCACGCTCATCCATATCTTCACGCTCATCCATGTCGCGAGCAGCCTGATCGGGACCGCATCGGGACTTGTCGTTGCGATACGAGCGATTCCTGCCGTCGCGCGCTTTCGGCATCGTGTCGCTCGCCAATCTGCCGATTGCGATCTGGGCTCGTTACCGTCGCCATCTCGCGGGGTCGTGGCGCTGGATCTACGCGCAGCGGTGCGGCTTCCTTCTGTGGGGTCGCGCGTCGCGCGGGACGCATTCGCCGCCGAGGCGCAGAGAGCTGGAGGTCACGGAGGCTAACCGGCGAGCGAACCGGCATTTACGCGACCCTACCCAGACGCCGATTCCGGTCCTAGGTCCTATAATGCCTGTTATGTAAAACTGCGAACCCGGATCCGCTGGCGGCGCCCGGTCCGTGGCCCTTTCTCACTTCGGCATCCCGGGGATGGCCGGCATCACCGGCATCTCGGCAGTCCTCGGCTCGGTACTCCGGTCCGTCTGCATCCCCGCCTTCACCGAGTCCCCGAGCTCGAGGTTGAATGCGTCGTGCACGGTCTGCAGCGCCTTCTGACCGTGCTCCTTCGGGACGATGCAGCTGATCTTGATCTCGCTGGTCGTGATGTTGTGGATCGGGATGCTGGCCTTGCCGAGCGCCGAGAACATCCGGCTCGCGACGCCTGTGTGACTCTTCATGCCCGTGCCTACTGCCGAGACCTTCGCGAGACCGATCTCGATCGCCAGTTCGCCGGTGCCGAGCGCGTCCAGCACATGACTCGCGGCGATCTTGACATCAGCAAGATCCGCGTGATCGACGGTGAATGAGATCGACGCCATCTCGCCGTACTCGGTCTGCACGATGTCGTCGACCATGATGTTCGCGTTGGAGATCTTCTCGAAGATCAGTCCCTGCACGCCGACGTTGTTGGGGATGCGGCGCAGGCTCACACGTCCGAGGTCCGCCTTGAGCGCCGCGCCGATGACAGCGATGTCTTCCATTCCGTGCTTCTCCCGGACGGACCGTTCGTCCGTGATCATGGTTCCTGTGTCAGGCTTCTGGCTGTGCCGAACGTGGATCGGCACGCCGTATCGTTCACCGAACATCACAGCCCGCGCGTGCATCACGCCGGCGCCGAGCGTCGCGAGTTCCAGCATTTCTTCGTAGCTGATGACTGTGAGCTTGGCAGCGTTCTTCACGATGCGCGGGTCGGCCGTGTAAACGCCGTCGACGTCCGTGAAAATGTCGCAGTAGCCCCCTTCCTTTGCGACATTCAACGCGGCCGCGAGGGCGACGGCCGTTGTGTCTGATCCGCCGCGGCCCAGCGTCGTGATGTCGCCGCCAAATCCGGCGGGAGCGGGACATGTTCCTTGGAATCCGCAGACGACGGGCACGCGGCCGTGGGCGAACTCGTGCCGCATGCGCGCGGGGTCGATCGCTGTGATGCGCGCCTTGCGATGCGCGTCGGTGGTGCGGATCCCGACCTGGCCCCCTGTCAACGACAGCGCCGGCACGCCGAGCTTTTGCAGCGCCATCGCCATCAGTGCGCACGACACCTGCTCGCCGGTCGACATCAGCGAGTCCATCTCGCGCCGGTCCGGCTCCGTCGTGATGCTCTCCGCAAGCGCGATGAGATCATCAGTCGTGTCGCCCATCGCCGAGACGACGACGACGACGTCGTGGCCCGCTGCACGTGTCTCGGCCACGCGTTTGGCGCAGCGCATGATGCGATGTGCGTCACCGACCGAAGAGCCGCCGAATTTTTGAACGATGGTCGCCATGGGAAAGTCGGGCAGTGTAGTGAAAGGGGTTCGGGGACGGGGCTCCGACGAAAGACCCAGGAGTGCGAATCGAATTCGCCGATGCAGGGATTTGACCCATTTCGTCGAAGAGGGAATCTGCCCGGACGAATCGAAGATGTCTCCTCCATGATGACTGTGCTCCGCGCGCTCACCGCGCCCCACTGTGTCGTTCTCAGCGTGATCTTTGCCTTGACCGGACCGGTGCTCGCGACCACGCTCGCAGGCGGCACCACGACATCCATGCACGCGACATGGACACGGGCGTGATCGAGCGCATCTCCGTGGCGCAGGACGGCACGCAGGGCTCGACGCACGCATGGAACGCGCTCGTCAGCGGCAACGGCCGGTTCGTCTCGTTCAACACGTTCGCGCCCGAACTCACGCCGTTTGCGACCATCCTTCTCAAGGATCGGTTGACCGGCACCCTCGAGCACGGAAGTCGCCGCGCTGCCGGGTCAGCCGAACTGGACGTGGATCAACGGCCCGTCGTCGATCAGCGTCGACGGACGCTTCGTCAGCTTCACGACGTGGTCGCCAAGTTTCGTGCCTGCCGATCCCGCAAACATCTACGTCGTGCGCCGCCGGTTCGGTCCGCTCAACGGCCCCGACATTGACGGTGACGGCGCGGTCAGCGCAAACGACCTCGCGCAGCTTCTCGGCGCGTGGTCGGCGTAACCGTCACACGTCGCTGGTTGCCATGCGGTCACGGTCGGACCGCTCCCAGCGCTTGCGCGCACCCTCGTCGAGAATGCGCTTGCGGATGCGGATGTTCTGCGGCGTGATCTCGACCAGTTCGTCGCTCTCGATGTATTCGAGCGCCGCCTCCAGCGTGTACAGGCGCGCGCCCTTGAGGACGATCGTCGCTTCCTTGGCGGTCTCACGGAAGTTCGTGAGCTGCTTGAGGCGCGTGATGTTGATGATCAGATCGTTGTCACGATTGTGCTCGCCGACGATCTGGCCGACGTACACTTGGTCGCCAGGCCGCACGAACATGATGCCGCGGTCCGACAGATTCTCGACCGCGTGGCCCGTGACGCGTCCGGATTCGAGCGAGATGAGCACGCCGTTCTGGCGCTTCTTCAGCTCGCCGCGCAGCGGCTTGTATTCGCTGAACGTGTGATGCATGATCGCATCGCCGCCCGTGGCGTTGAGGAGGCGCGTCCGCAGACCAATCAAGCCGCGCGCCGCGATTTCCGCCTCGATGTGCATGCGCTCGCCGCGCGGATCCATTGTGAGGATCTCCGCACCGCGGGCGCCGAGCAGTTCCAGCGCGGGACCCATGCCGTTGCTGATGACATCGAGCGAAAGCCGTTCAAACGGCTCGCACGTCACGCCGTCGATTTCCCTTTCGATCACTTCCGGCTTGCCGACCGTCAGTTCGTAGCCTTCGCGGCGCATATTCTCGAGCAGCACGCCGAGATGCAGAAGTCCGCGGCCGCTGACGTGGAACTCTTCGCTGGTTTCACCGGGTGTGACTTTCAGCGCGACGTTCGACTGCAGTTCCTTCTCCAGCCGCTCTGAGATCTGACGGCTCGTGATGAACTTGCCTTCCTGCCCGCCGAACGGTCCATCGTTGATGCGGAAGACCATGTGCAGCGTGGGCTCGTCGACCCGCACGCGCGGCAGCGGCATCGGATTGTCCATATCGACAATCGTGTCGCCGATATCGATGTCCGAAATTCCTTCGACCGAGCAGAGGTCCCCCGCTTCAATCTGGTTCGCTTCGCGGCGACCCAATCCTTCGAAGCGGTTGATCTTCTGAATGCGCACACGCTTGACG
>Ga0163155_10001826_pt1 | contig 24921 bp, 26 predicted proteins | sample OliLakLV19SP4G1_FD_148611 | JGI IMG/M metagenome (GOLD analysis project Ga0163155, IMG submission 148611) | Freshwater microbial mat bacterial communities from Lake Vanda, McMurdo Dry Valleys, Antarctica - Oligotrophic Lake LV.19.SP4.G1 | ecosystem: Environmental > Aquatic > Freshwater > Lake >... | reverse complement strand
GTTGGAATGACTCAGTTGGGATACAGTGCGTACAAAGCTTCCTCTCACCGGCCAGATGCTAATATTTTTGCGTTTACCAGCAATGGGGCCATCATCAACACAATGAGTTTAGTGTGGGCAACCAAAGCCTATCACTATGACAAGGCAGCCTCTACGGATGCAACTATTGCCGATGTAGAAGAAATTTTAAAACGTGATGGCCATGTAAAGAAAGGAGATGTGTTTGTGGTTTTGGCGTCTATGCCAATCCAAGAACGGGGTCGTTCCAATATGATTAAAGTACACGAAGTACAATAACAGTTGTCAGTTATTCATTGTCCGTTGTTTGCTATTGTCTCGTCCAGAAAACGAATAACGGACAACGAATAACTTTACTATGTTCAATTGAACATCATCTCTCTTTGTGTGGATTGAATCTATTATCTTTACTAAACGCCAACCATTCTCTTCATAAATGGGTTTAGGTTTTTCTTTTTTTCGGGAGACCGTGAACAATCAGAATACATTATTGTAAAAAAAGGTGACGGTGACGGTAAAATTTGGTTATTGCCAGAAGTTAGAGTTGAATACTTGGTCGAATTCAAAAAGCAGGAAGAGAGTGAGATTATTGAAATTGTAAAAGAAGATCAGGAACGTTCAACTGAGAAATGGTATGAATACTTCGGAAAATAAAAAATGGAATTTCGATCCTATTGACAAGCTAATTTTTGAAGACGGATTGAAGATTAAGTCTGGGGCATCTCTAAAAAACTTTGTTTTCTTCACCTCAACCCTTTCCCTTCTCCAAAAGAGAAGGGTGAGCGGAGTTTTTAGAGATGTCCTCTGTTTATTTCGATAAAGAATTAGACTTGATGTTGATCGTGTTGGGTAATAAAAAAGTCTTGAAGAGAAGTATATCTATGAGTAATAGACTTAACGATGCTACGTTACAGCAGTTGCAACAGTATGAGATTAGCCGTACCGGCATTCATTGGCCAAAATTAGACGAGGACTTTAGCCTTCGCGGATTTTTAAAAGAGGAAATGGTTGACTCTATTACAAATCCTGAAATGAGAGTTGGGTAATCTTATTTTTTCAACTAACAACTAACAACTATCAACCATTTATAATTTAGGCACAACCATTATCACATTTTCTTTTTCCACCACTACCATCCCGGCAGGGTCGCCTTTCCTTTTGCGCACAAACTTTTTTGGCGTAAACGCAACAGGGCATAGGCTGTCAGTTTTTCTTTTGGAATTGTAAGCAGCCAGTTCTGCAGCCCGTGCAATTACGTCTTTTGGGAAATTTTTGCCGGACTGATGTTTGATAAGAACGTGAGAGCCCGCCACATCTTTAGCATGCAACCACAAATCCTCTTTGAAGGAATATTTTTGGGTCAGTTCGTCATTGGCTTCTGCATTCTTTCCTACCCAAATTTGAAATCCGTTATACTCAAACGTATGATAGGGCAAGGCCTTTTGGGAATTGCCTTTCTTTTTGTCGGGCTTATCGTTTACCAAAGGTCTTAACGACTTAAAATCCGTAGCCATTTCAATTTGGTCAAGCAAGTTTTTCAACCGACTCAATTCGTTTTGCTTGGTGCCGATGGATTCTTTTAGTTTATTGATTTCGATCTGTTGATTTTTTGCTTTTCTATAAAAGGCTTCTGCATTTTGTTGGGCATTCAACTCTGCTTTCAGCTTTATTTCTTCTTGGGCATTCGTATAAAAGTTGGTGAGGCTGATCGTTTTCGTTCCTATTTTTACTTCGTGCATGTGCGCCATGATCAGATCGCCCCAAAGTTGATAATGCTGATCGTTTTCTATTTGGTTGAGTTTAACCAGATTTTTTTGGATATAGCTTTCTGCTCTTTTTAGACCTTCGGAGATGGCTCTTTGTACTTTCGACTTTTCTATTGAAAATGAGTGACTAGAAGTATAACGATAAAATAAATCGTTGATCGCTTCGACCGGATCCGTGAATTGGGCGATCACGTGATCAGTGAGGAGCAACGACAAGGCCGGAGTTCCATTTTTATCGAGGATATAAAAATTTGGTTGCGCCAATTGTTTCAATGTAGCTTCAAACAAATTCCATTTTTCGTCAGTAGAGTGAGCGAATGCAAATTGGTTTTCGAGCTGTTGGCAGACATCTTTTCCAAGCGTGAAATAAGCCTTGGCAAGATTGGTCAAATTACTTTCAAAATATTCTTTACTCCAATCGATGGTGCGATCAAGTTTGTCGAGGTGTAATTTATAGTCATCTTGAAATTGATTTCTAAAAATCTCAGTGACTTGATTAGTGTTGATCAAAAGAATGTTAGCGAGATTTCCGTGCATTTTAAAGATCAATGCAAATCCTCCTTCCAATTCTAGCGCAAAGCTCCGCTCGTTGGCAAATTGGCGAACACCTACAACCTTTTTTATCAAAACGTCATTAAATAAATCTATGCTGTTTTTCTTCGCACGGTTGAAAGATTTTGGAAAGCACAAACAACAAAAGTTGGGTTGTAGGCTGGCTTTGATAAAAAACGATTCTCGTTCGTTATTTAGCTCTAGGATTAGTTCTTCTTTATTCTGGCTAAAACAAGAAACCACTGTAAAGCCGATGAGTTTTGCCCTCAAGCTATCGCTGAGTTGTCTAAGAAAATAAAAATTATTGTGCACGCTTAAATCCTAAAGTACAAAGAGTTTCAGTCGACCGGAAATAACAAGATGATTCAGATACTATAGCTCAAAACATAGACCATCGTAACCCAATGCGATGGAAGGTGGCAACTCTTTTTCGATAGCTTTGTGTAAGCCGATCCTATGGCTCATGTGTGTAAAATAAGTTTGGCGTGCACCAATTTTTTTTGCTACGTCCACGGCTTCACTCAGTGTGAAGTGAGAAGGATGGCTTTCCTTTTGAAGCGCGTTCAACATCAAAATCTCCGTTCCAATTAATTTTTCAAAAGTTGCTTCGGGAATCAAGTTGGCATCGGTGATGTAGCTAAAATTGCCGATGCGGAAACCGAGAACAGGCATTCGCAAGTGAAAGACCGGTAATGGAGTGACGTTAACACCGTTGACAACAAAATCCATGTCGTTTATTTCATGCAGTTGAATTTGCGGTGTGCCCGGATACTTTACTTCTTCAAACGCGTAATAAAATTCGGTTCGTACTTGATCAAGTGTTTGCCTCATTCCATACACGGGCATGTCGCGCTGTTGGCGAAAATTGAAAGCCCTCACATCATCTAACCCCGCAATGTGATCTTTGTGGCTGTGGGTAAGCAAAATTGCATCTAGATTAGCAATTTGCTCTCTAAGCATCTGTTGCCGAAAGTCAGGACCGGTATCGATAACAAATTTTTTGCCGTCCAACTCGACAAAAACAGACACGCGAAGTCGTTTGTCGCGGTAGTCCATGGATTGACATACCTCACATTGGCAACCAATAACTGGGACGCCTTGTGATGTGCCAGTGCCGAGCAGGGTGATTTTCAGATAGCTTAAATTTTGAAAGTATGTTTCAGCAGGGGAGAAACCATCTTTGAGTTTTCTGAACCGAGTTCGATGAATTTTTTGTCCACTAGCTTAAAACCAGTGCAAATTTTTGTTAGGGGATCGACCACCCAGTATTCTTTGACTCCTGACTTTTCGTAAATCCTTTTCTTTTTGGTAAGATCAAAGTTCTTTGTACCGGTGGATAGAATTTCTATAACCAGATCCGGTGCACCATATATGCCCTCTTCTTTTATGATTGAAAGATTTTCGTTGCGTATAAATATGATATCTGGCTGAAAAGCATTTTTCTGGTCCAGAAAAACATCAATAGGCGCGGCAAAAGCTTCGCCTGATCGAATTTTAGCCAACAGTGCATAAAGCTGACCTGAAAGCTGGAACGAGATTTTTTGATGCTGAGAAATTGGAGCAGGTGATATAAATAAGACGTTGTCAATTAGTTCACAACGGGTTCCTTCTGGAAGCATTTTGAAAACTTCTAGTGTAGTGCGTGGAGGTGTCTGAAAAGGAGCAATCATGGGTCTCTCGTCTGGATTAAATCTTCACTTCTGCCAGCGTTAGTTCTTGGTACAGTTTCAAGTTCTTTTCACTGAATTTGGTGGTGTCCAGTTCGATGTTTTTTAAGATGTCCAGTAATGCATTGATCTTGCCTTCGGTAACGAAGAATTTATTTAAGATCATGATCTTCTGTTCTTTAAGCAAACAATAGCCAGATTTAAAATTTCCTTTTTCGTACCGAAGGATATAATCCGACTCTGCAACAAGGTCTTCCAGCTTGGCCAGAAATTGGTTCGTGTATTTAATCATTCGTAGTGGCGAATTTTAGGTGCAAGATAGGCACTAATTTGAAAATTAGATAATGGAGGTAGCTCTTCACTTCAATAACCGAAGCTGCGTTTGTTTGCGGCCGGGATGGAGCGGCCTGTTTGAGCCCGAAAGGGAAGGTGCGCTGGTGGCGAGTAGTGACAGCCCGAAAGCCGCCCAAAAAATTGACTCACTGATTTGTTATTTTTGGGTGTGGAAGATAAAAAGCTGGTCGCTATTTTGGGCTCCACTGCGGTGGGCAAGACGGATTTGGCCATTAAGTTGGCAGAGCAGTTGTATACTGAGATTATTTCGGCCGACTCGCGGCAAATTTTTAAAGAACTTGAAATTGGTACAGCTAAGCCCACACGGGAGGAATTGGCTCGCGTAAAACACCACTTCATCAACACCAAATCCATTGAGGAGGAGTATGATGCGCAACGGTATGGGGTGGACGCATATGAATTGATCGTGAAATTGTTTCAACGCTTGGATGTGGTGGTTTTGTGTGGGGGTTCGGGGCTTTATGTAAAGTCACTTTTGGAGGGGTTTGATGAGATGCCACAAATACCAGCGGGTTTGCGCGAATCGATCGTTCGGGATTATGAATTAAAGGGACTTACTTGGCTGCAAGATGAATTGAACCAATTGGACCCCACCTGCTTTGCGCAAATTGATCGTCAAAATCCTCAGCGCTTGATTCGCGCAGTGGAAATCAATCGAGCTTCGGGAAAGCCAGTAGGCTCGTTTCGATCCAATTCAAAAAAAGAGCTGCCATTTGAAGTGATTAAGGTAGGGCTGGAGTTGCCTCGAGGGGAGTTGTACCAGCGGATAGATGACCGGATGGATGCCATGATTGCTAAGGGATTGTTTGAAGAGGCGGCCAAGTTTTATCCCCAGAAACATTTAAATGCGTTGCAGACAGTGGGCTACCAAGAGATTTTTGGGTTTATGGATGGAGAATATGATCGCGAGGAGACGATTCGGTTGCTCAAAAGAAACTCCAGGCATTTTGCGAAGAGGCAGATGACTTGGTTTAAAAGGGATAAAGACATCAGGTGGATTCACCCGAATGAATTTAAAATTGAAAGCATCTTTTGATAGTGGAAGTAGTATCTTTGAAAGTGAAATTAATTGATATGGATATCCAAGCAGAGAAACTGAATTTGATTACTTGGCTTACACAATTGAATGATTCATCTGTAATAAGGGTATCTCTAAAAACTCCGCTCGCCCTTCGCTTTTGGAGAAGGGAAAGGGTTGAGGTGAAGAAAACAAACGTTTTTTTGAGATGCCCGTATATGAAATCAAGGCTCTAAAAAAAGAAACCGAAGAGGATTGGTGGGATGGGTTAAGTAAGCATCAGCGGGATGATATTGATGCAGGGTTGAAAGACCTAAAGGCAGGCAGGAAGAAAACAATAACCGAAGTATTTGCGAAGTATAAGTAGAGTATGCCTTTATTCAATTCTTGTTTGTTGTCAATTTTCTGTTGTCAACTTTGATCATTTTACAATTTGCACAAAGTCCTAATCATCACTTACTATTGGCCACCCTTTGGCGGAAGCGGAGTGCAGCGTTGGCTGAAATTTGTAAAATACTTGCCCACCTTCGGATATCAACCTTTCGTTTACACACCTGAAAATCCATTTGTAGAAATACAAGATGCTTCGCTGTTAAAAGATGTTCCACCCGAAGCGGAAGTAATAAAACTGCCGATTTGGGAACCCTACCAATTATTCCAAAAACTAAGCGGCTCAAAAAAAATAAATCAAACAGATTTCATAAGCACGGGAAAGAAATCGTGGATGCAGCAATTGGCACTTTTTATTCGGGGTAATTTTTTTATACCAGATGCGCGGGTCTTTTGGGTCAAGCCATCGGTAGCATTTTTACAAGATTTTTTGAAGAGCAATCAAATCACTACCATCATTACAACGGGGCCACCCCACAGTATGCATTTGATCGGGTTAAAGTTGAAAAAGAAAAACCCAAGCCTTAAATGGATAGCGGATTTTCGCGATCCGTGGAGTGAATGGGATTTGTTGGATACCCTATCGCTTACATCCTTCGCGCGAAAGCAGCATCAAGCCTTGGAGAAAGAGGTACTGACAAGGGCAGACCACGTGATAACTATTGCACCGTATCACGTTCACCGATTAGAAGCACTTAGCAATCGTAAGGTAGAACTGATCACCAATGGATTTGATGAAGCTGATTTCAACGGGATCGTTCATGTAAAAACCAAAAAGTTTACCCTTCGTCATATTGGTGTGGTGGATGAGTTGCGCGACCCTAGGCCGATCATGGAAGCAATCAAGTTGGTCTGTCAACAGCGTAAAGATTTTCATGAAAACGTTACGATCGAGTTTGTGGGCAACGTAAATAGTGCCTTCAAGGAATATGTGCAACGTGATAGTTTGCTAAAAACCATTACTCATTTTGTTGGTCAAGTCCCGCACGACCTGCTGCTAAAACTCTATGGCGAGACGGACTTGCAATTGCTGGTGCTTGCTCATACAGTCATTGCACCCGGAAATTTACCTGGGAAGTTTTTTGAATACTTGGCCTCGGGCAATTATATTTTGGGGATTGGCCCTACAACCGGTGATGCGGCAGAAGTGCTGCTGCAAACTGGGGCAGGGAAAATTTTTGAGCGTGAGAATTCCAAAGGTTTGAATGACGCACTTGTTGAGTTTTTTACTAGCTGGAAAAATGGTAAAAGAAATTCCCCGGGATCAGTTTCGATTTATACCCGAAAAAACCTAACGCAGCAACTGATTCGTATCTTAGCGCCCAAAATTTAGCCATTGGTCAGCAAAAGTTTTATTAAGAGTTCTTTCATCTACACCGTGGCGGGAGCCCTGCCGTTGGCGAGCGCTATTGTTCTCCTCCCATTTTATGGAGAGTTTCTGTCAGCCGATTTATTTGGTGCTCTTTCAATTTATTTTGGTTTTTCATTGCTGGTTCAAATTATTGTGACTTACAGCTTTGATGCGTCCCTTTATCTGAACTTTCATGAACTCAAAGGCGACCCTGACAAGCTGGCCAAATTTGTTAGCAGTGCCTTTGTTTTTGTTTTGATTCTAAGCACGGTAGCGGGTGTTTCGTTGGCGTTTCTTGGAGACTGGATTTTTACCCGAGTTTTCCCAGCGGACAAAATTTTGTTTTTCCCTTTTGGTGTTTTGTCGGTAGCAACGGGTATTTTTCAGGCGCTCTTTAAAATCAACAACAGTTTACTTCAAACCCAGAGTAAACCAACCGCCTTCTTGTGGTCAAATCTTCTTTCTTTCTCGTTGATAGCCGGATCAACGGTAATTGGATTGATCGTCTTTCCAGAAAGTTTGTGGGGCCCAATCGGTGGGCGCTTGCTGGCAGTGTTGATTTCTGCGGCTTGGGTGTTGGGTTCAATTTTTCGGCAATTTGGAATTCATTTTAACTGGCAGTTGCTCAAAACCACATTCAGCTTCAACAATTCTTCAGTGATCTACCAAGTGCAGCAATGGTTTATCAGTTATTATGATCGTATTCTTTTGTTAACCTTTCTTCCACTGGCAACAGTAGGATATTATGACTTGGCATTGAAATGTCTGATGGCAATTGAATTTGTGCTTACAGGTCTGAACTCTTCCTTCTATCCCAAAATATTAGGTGCGATTGCTTTGCAGAAAAATAAAATGAGCACCATCGAAATCAACCGATACTATCATGGGTTGACGGGAGTCGCGATTATCTTGGTGGGAGGAAGTATTTTTGTTTTTCCTTGGCTTATTCAAACTTTCTTTACCAAACCTGGGTATGCGCAGGCAATTCCATTGATTCCGTTTGTGGCTGTCATCTATCTCTTTCGGCCTTTGCGCTTATTCATGGCGATGCCGTATGCGGCCGTTAAGTATTCGAAACCACTACCCGTTTTTTACTTGATTATTTTAGTAGTGAAAATCGCCTTCATGTATCTTTTAATTAAACAGTGGGGAGTTTATGGAGTGGTTGTTTCAGGGTGGATCAGCTACACCACTGAAATTCTCATTCTGTACTTTGGTATAAAAGATAAATTCGCCTTTAAACTAAATGCGTTTAAGCTTATACTTGCACCGATGTCAATGGCCTTACTAATCGGAGTCTTAGAACCCTTGTTTGGTGCAAGCCATCCGTACATAGTTCATGGGTTTTATATACTATTTGGAGGTGTCCTTTTGTTGTGGGCATATTGGAAGGAGATTACGGTAATTGACTTTTTTAATAAGCGCTTGATCAAATAGAACATGTTAGCTCAACTCTATCGAAATATTCTTCCACTTAGTTTGCGGCAACCGATCTATGATTTTTTCTTGGGAAGAATCATGTTTTTTGTTAGGCATTTTAAAGTAATCGTTGCGAGCAAGTTCACTTTTCTTTTTAGTTTTCTACTTACAAAAAATGAAGAGAATAAAGCCTATTCATTTATGGGTAGGCACGGATTGACATCATATCCTTACGATTATATGTTGGAATATCAGAAAAGGGAAATAAAAGTTGAAAGAGATATTGAGCAAAATCTTCTCTTCGTACTACATAATGAGAAGCGTCTTTATTTTCCTGAATTCTATTCCGAAGAAAAAGTCAAGAAAGATTACCGTGCATTGATTATTGAACAAGACAGTCGATCCTCCCACCGCTATGTCCGTTCCTATGATGAACTGCTAGGTAGAACGTTATTGGATGTAGGCGCAGCTGAAGGAATCTTTTCCTTAGATACCATTGAACTCACCAAACGCGTAATCATCATCGAGTGTTTGGAACACTGGCAAAAACCACTACAAGCAACCTTTGCCAAATGGAACGACAAGGTTACTTTTGTCAAGAAATATGTTGGCAATAAATCCATAGGTGATTTCATAACTATTGATGAGGTATTGGCCAATGAGGTAAAGGAAAGCCTCTTTATCAAAATGGATATTGAAGGAGCTGAGCGAATGGCATTGGAAGGTGCAGAAAATACGTTGAAGGCCGGAAAGAATATTCATTGGGCGATCACTACTTATCATCGTTCGGGTGACCCGGAGTTTTTTGCGGAATTGCTGTCAAGGAATGGATATGTCCATGAATTTTCCGCTGGATTAATGTATTGGAACAAACGTTTAAGCAAGGGCGTGATACGAGGCAAGAAATAGAATTGTAAATGAAACAATTTGTAAAAAAAATCCCGCTGCTGCGTTTATTAGCTCGTACCCTTGAGAAAAGGAACTTTGAGAAGAGGTGGAGAAGAAGAAATCCACACAATGAAACGAAGATCGGTGACCGTTCCTTCCCCATGGAAGTAGTGAGTGTTGGCAAGGGTAGTTATGGAACTATCATTATCCAAAGCTTGTATGTTACAGAGAAGGAAAAAATCACCATTGGCAATTATGTGTCCATTGCACCCAACGTTACATTTTTACTGGGTGTAAACCATCAGATCAAAACCGCTACAACTTTTCCGTTTCATTCTAAACTAATTCAACGCTCACCCATTGATGCAATTAGCAAAGGCCCTATTGTAGTAGAAGATGAAGTTTGGATAGGTACAGGAGCCATGATATTTTCTGGTGTTACTGTTGGTAAGGGAGCCATTGTTGCTGCCGGGGCGATAGTTACCAAAGACGTTCCCGCCTATGCAATAGTTGGTGGTAATCCAGCTAAGGTGATACGCTTTCGATTCTCTGCTGAGATAATCAGTATCATTAAACCCATTCACTTTATAAATTTTTCAGATGAGTGGATTAAGAAAAATATCGATGCGATTTATAAAAAAATTGAAACTATAGAAGATGCCATTCAACTAAAAGCGTTGACTGACTTGTATCAAACTGAAAAGAAATGAACAATCCCGTTCGGATTCTGGCAACCTATTTACCGCAATTTCATCCTATACCTGAGAATGACGCTTGGTGGGGGAAAGGTTTCACAGAATGGACAAATGTAGGTAAAGCAAAACCATTGTTTCGCGGACATTATCAGCCTCGGGTACCCGCGGACTTAGGTTATTATGATTTGCGCCTTCCAGAAGTTCGGCAGCAGCAGGCTGACCTTGCAAAAGAATATGGGGTTGAAGGATTTTGCTATTGGCATTATTGGTTTGGCAATGGTAAAAGATTATTGGAGATGCCTTTTAACGAAGTGTTAAATTCGGGAAAACCTGATTTTCCCTTTTGTTTAAGTTGGGCAAACCATAGTTGGCAAGACAAGCAATTTAGCAAAGAGGGCACCGATCGCTTGCTCATTGAGCAAACGTATGGGGGAGAGGGCGACTACATTGCTCACTTTTACGCGTTACTTCCAGCGTTCAAAGACAAGCGCTACATCCGAGTAGATGATAAACCACTGTTTCAAATTTATCTTCCTTTGAAATTTCCTGAGGTAGAAAAATTTATCTGTTGCTGGCAGGTGGAAGCAAAGAAGAATGGTTTTGAGGGAATTCATTTTGTGGGGCATACGCTAAAAGAAGAAGATTCCGATGCGATCCTTCAAAAGGGATTTGAAGCTATCAACATTGTTCGGTTGTATCACTTTTATAAACACAAATACTCGTTGCCGGAACGGGCCTATATGAAGATGCGGAGGTTGTGGTTAAAAACAGGCGGCATCTTTAATTACGAAAAGCTTGCACGATATTTTTCAGATAAAAACGATGCGAGGGAAAATTGGTATCCGACTATCATTCCAAACTGGGATCATTCTCCGCGTTCGGGCAGAAGGGGAAATATTTTTATCAATTCTAATCCGGTCGCTTTTAAAAAACATGTGAAGCAAGTGCTTGAAACCGTTAAAGAAAAAAAGCCGGATCACCGCATCATATTTTTAAAATCATGGAACGAATGGGCCGAAGGCAATTATATCGAGCCTGATTTAAAATTTGGGCGGGGCTATCTAGAGGCACTGAAGAGCGCGATCGATGAATCGAAGCAATCAGTTAAGTAGTTTGCTGATAATGTTATTTTGTTGATCACGGTTTTTTTCTGCCGTAAGTTCTTTCGCTGCTTTTGAAGAATTGAGTTTGTAGGATGCCGCGGATTCAATTGTTAAATCTTCTAACTTCTGTGCTAAGCTTTGCGGAGTAAAATCCTCAGACACCACGCCAATATTGTATTGATTTACAATATCCGCCATCTCAGGTGTCGGCCCGATGGCAATGGCCAGCCGAGCTTGAATGAAGTCGAACAGCTTGTTTGGCAAGGTGTTGGCGTAATTGAAATTGGTTGGCGGCAATAAAAATACTCCAATATCGTATTGGTTTAGGAATTCAACCAAGTCTTCACTTTTCATAGCTGGTAGAAACCTGATCCGCGGATCACTTGCAGCTAAATGTTTTAGGGAGTCAATGTAACCAGCTGTTTTAGATGAAGCTAATTGCGGAACGATCAGCATAAGGTCAAGCGTAAACCGATCATCTAAATGCTTCATCATCTCAATCATCAATTCCAGCTTTCGCGATGGCGTGGAGCCACCGTGATGGATCAATCTAATTTTGTTATTGTTGCTTGATGAAGGTGAAAGCTCTTTGTACCAAGTAGCATTGGTAATGATTTGTGGCATTACACCGAAATTTTTGTAGTACTCGTTTGCCAGCCCTTTCCCCACCGTTGTCATGGCGTCAACTAATGGAATGTATTTTTTACAGAGATAAATATTTAGTGGCTGAAAAAATATTCTCCAAGTCAACCGGTCTTCGAAATGACGTGGTGCATACTCATGCGCATCAAAAATTATTTTTGCAGAACCCTTTAGCGAGAAAGCCAACGGCAAGCTTTCTACATCGTTCGCAATAATCAAATCAAACTGTTTTTTATCTAAATTTTGAATGAGCGGCTCAACGTGATATAAAAGTGAGTACGCTTTTTTAAATAGCCGGGTTAGCAAAAAAAAAGAGGAGACGAGTTTATGGCTTAGTGTAAACGTTGTCTTTTGAATGGGAATGATTTCATATCCATTGTTTGGCTTTCCCTGGTAGCAAATGGCTGTAACGGAATATTGATCTTTGATAAAGTCAATCTGACGGGCAACGCGTGCATCGTGATTGAGATCGCTAAAACTGATGACTAGTATCTTCTTCACTTCTTAATGGCTTTCAATCGCTTCGGATTCTCCGTCAAAAACGATTCCCACGATTTTGTTTTGCTCTTGGTCGACCCATTTTGATAGTGATGACACACCGCTACAGCCAATGCATCCGTAGCATCCAAAAGTTTCGGCAGTTCTTTAATTGAAAAGATTTGCATGAGCATTCTGGCCACCTGCTCTTTGCTGGCATTTCCATTTCCGGTAACGGATTGCTTTACTTTTTTTGGCGCATATTCTGTAATAGGCACTTCGCGATAGAGGGCGGCCGCCATGGCTACACCCTGCGCCCGACCTAACTTCAACATCGACTGGATATTTTTTCCAAAGAAGGGTGCTTCCAAGGCCACTTCATCAGGGTGATATTCATCTACCAAACCCAACACGCGTTCAAAAATCTTTTTCAACTTCAATTCGTGCGCGCCAAACTTACCCATATTTATCACTCCATATTGAATAAGCGTCAGTTTGCTGCCTTTAATATGGAGAAGCCCGTAGCCCATTATGTTCGTTCCCGGATCGAGGCCCAGGATTATTTTTTCTTTGACGGGATTCTTAACCATTTTATCGGACAAAAATAGTCATTGGCTTTGGATATTCTTGATGATGAGCATTCAGGTCAAAAATCATTAGAAGCTGGTAGCCTGAGCATGTCGAAGGCAATTTGGATACCGAATATGGGTCTCGACAAGCTCAACCTGACACAGAGTTATTTTTGAGATGCTTTCTAATAACTGCTAACTTTCCGACATGGTAATTTATTTTTTGATCGTGTTTCTCCTTTACGGAGCGCTCGTTATTGGGTTGATAGTGGGGTGGCAGATTTCGATGGAAGCTGATTCAGTAAAGCCGGACAAAGTTAAATTCCACAAGATTTCGGTGATTGTTCCTTTTCGGGATGAACAGGACAATTTACCCACTTTAATAGACTGCTTCAAAAGTCAAGGTTATCCAGTCGATCTCATTCAATTTATTTTTGTCAACGACCATTCGTCCGACCAGTCCGACAGACTTATTGATGAATACGCCCGGTTAAATCCTGTTGCTAAACTACTTCGGCTCTCTTCGACCTACGGTAAAAAGCAAGCGATTACGTTGGGTGTCGAAAACGCACTGGGGGAAATAATTGTTACCACCGATGCAGATTGTTCTATGTCATCTACTTGGCTTGAGAAGATTAACGAGGCATTTCAAAAGCCTGATTGCAATATGATTGTGGGAGCTGTTCGAATTGACCCAGCACAATCCTTTTTTTCGAAACTTCAGGCCATGGAGTTTGCCAGCCTTATTGGTTCGGGAGTTGCGACTCTTACCTATGGTTTTCCTACCATGTGCAACGGAGCGAATTTGGCTTTCCGGAAATCCGCCTTTATCGCAGTAAGCGGATACGAAGGGAATTTAGAAATACCGTCCGGTGATGACGAATTCTTGATGAGAAAGATCCATCATAAGTTTTCTAAGTCCATTCATTTTCTTCGTGGTTCAGATTCGGTGGTTTATACTAAGCCTCAATCTACTTTGCAATCATTTCTTCATCAGCGTGTTCGTTGGGCTGGCAAATGGCGCCACAATCAATCTATCTCGACAAAGCTTTTGGCCGCCTTTGTTTTTATGTTTCATGTTTCTGTCATTTTGTTTGCCGCTCTCTTTTTAGCGGGATGGGTTCCTTTGAGAACTTTCTTTCTGCTGATGGGATGCAAACTCGTGCTGGAATTTTTGTTTCTGAATCAGGTCTGCCAGTTTTTGAAAATAAAGTGGCGTTGGACTTCTTTTTTAACGCTGCAATTTGTTTACCCTGTTTACGTTTTTTGGATAGCGTTATTAGCACAACGGAAATCATTTGTATGGAAAGGGAGGAACGTGAAGCATAATCAGCGGGTGGCAAATCAGGAAACATGAACACTAAGCTGTACTACAATTTTACAAAGTCATTCAGGACTGAGTCTCATGAACTTCCTAGTGCAAACAACCAAAGGCTTATGCCCGTGGTTGTTTGGTAATTGGCAAGAAGGGTTTTAGCCCAATATCCAAATCGGATAGCTATTGAATATGTTATACATATGGTACACCCTCACTAAATGGCAGGCTAGTAGCGGGCAGCTTTATTTGCTATTTTTGCAGATTATTGAGCCATGTCTGAAAACGCCCTTAAGAAGTTAATTGAGAAGAAGGAACTGGAACTCCACTCGTTGCTGGAGATTACTCAATCCATCAACAACAATGTGTCGGAAGAGTCACTCTATAAGATTTTCAATTTTACATTGCGCTCAAACCTAGATATTAAAAAGTTGGCGTTGTTTGTATATGATGAGATTTGGAATTGTAAGGTGAACTTTGGCACGAAACTAAACTTTGCAAAAAACAAATTGGATGATCGTTTTAAGATGATAAAACGCATTCATCGACTCACTGAATTTGAACAATGCGATTTTCATGAGTTTGATTTGGTCATTCCCATTTCGCACAAAGAAGAAACCTTGGCATTAATTTTTGTGGGAGGACTGAGCAGCGATCAGGAAAACCATGAGCATGACGAGGGACTTAAGTTTATTCAAGCACTGAGTAACATTATTGTTGTTGCCATTGAAAACAAAAAATTGGCGAGAAAGCAGTTGGTACAAGAGGCGTTTCGAAAAGAACTAGAGATTGCCAGCGATGTGCAACAATTCTTATTTCCCAAAACGCTGCCCAATACTGAACATTTAAAAATTGAAGCCAGTTATTTGCCTCATGATATTATTGGTGGTGATTATTATGACTACATACCCATCAATAAAAACCAATTTTTGATTTGCGTGGCCGATGTGAGCGGAAAGGGAATACCCGCTGCGTTAATGATGTCCAACTTTCAAGCTTCGCTGCGTACGTTGCTGCGCCAAACACCCAACTTAACTGAAATTGTGGAGGCATTGAACTTTCAGGTGTTGGATAATACCAAAGGCGAAAAGTTCATTACTTTTTTTGGGGCAATTTACGATATCAATTTGCGCACGATGGTGTATGTAAATGCAGGACATAACCCGCCCATGTTGTACGATCCTAAAAACGGCATTCGCATGTTGGAAGAAGGTTCTACCGTGCTGGGCGCGATGCATCCCTTGCCTTTCATCAACGAGGGCTTCATTACCAACCTTAGCGAGTTTACTTTGTTAGCATACACAGATGGCCTTACCGAAACAGCGAACGAATCGGATGTTGAATTTGGTTCGGAGGCATTGTACACCTACTTTGAGGCCAACCACACCAAAGACTTACGGACGATGCACCAAGATATCATAGTGCAGTTGGATGGGTTTAAAGGTAGGAACAGCTATCGCGATGATATTACTTTGTTGACCTGCAGAGTGGAGTAGTCCTGTTTCGCTTTGGGTTGCAATCATAAATCTAAGATCACAAATCTCAAATCTCAAATCATTTTGTTTCGAACTCCTTCCATACTTCCCTTTCTTTTTCCAACCCTTACTTGGAGAGTAAAAACGAGCGAGAAAGAGTTGTTTTTAACGTTTGATGACGGGCCCATTTCAGGACCTACGGAATTTGTTTTAGAGGAGTTAGAAAAGTTTAATGCGAAAGCTACTTTTTTTTGCATAGGAGATAACATTTGCAAGCACCCGGAAATTTTTCAGCGAATAGTAGCGGAGGGTCACGAAATAGGAAACCATACGTTTCATCATTTAAAAGGATGGGGAACCTCCACGGAAAAGTACGTGGACAATGTCAAACTTTGTCAAGATCAAATTTCGAGCTTCCAACCTCCAGCTTCCAAAAAATTGTTCCGCCCCCCCTATGGCAGAATAAGAGGAAAACAGATTGACCATCTAAAAGATCAATACAAAATCATCATGTGGGATGTACTAACCTCTGATTATGCCCAGTCACAGAGTCCTGAAAAATGCTTGCGCGGTTCTATCAGAGCTACTCGGCCAGGTTCTATTGTTGTTTTTCACGACAGTTTAAAAGCGGAAAAAAATATCAGGTATGTACTGCCCCGTTATTTGCAACACTTTTCCGGTTTGGGATTTACTTTTAAAATTTTAAATTTTGAATGACGAATTTAAAATTGGGGTCAGCCCTGTATTCGGCATTCAAAACTCACCATTGAGAATTTTAGTAACACCGCTTGATTGGGGTCTCGGCCACGCTACTCGGTGCATTCCGATCATCAACGAATTGGTTCAGCGCGGCTGCACTGTTTCCATTGCCACTAGTGGTGGTGCGTTTGCACTCCTTCGAGCTGAATTTCCAGATTTAGTTCATCACCCAATTGTTTCTTACGGAATTCAATATCAAACCAGCGGTTCTTTTTTTTTGAAGATGGTTTTTCAGTTGCCTAAACTTTTGAAGGCTATTTCGCAAGAGCGAAAGCAAATTGAAAAAATTGTTCAGGCCAATTCCATTGATGTGATTATTTCAGATAATCGGTTTGGTTGCAGGTCGAGAAGCACAAAAAATATTTTTATTACTCACCAGATTAATATCCTGCCTCAGTCTTTTCCATTAGTTCGTGCAATTGCCAGCTATTGGAATATTCGCACAATCAAAAAATTTGATCAGTGCTGGGTACCCGATTTAACCGGGAGTATTTTTTCGGGCATCTTGAGTAGGAACAATCGGATATTGATTCGCCACATAGGCATTCTTTCGAGGTTTAGAAATACGGTGGGTATTTTGCCTTTGAAATACAAACTGCTCTCGATCATTTCTGGTCCAGAACCACAGCGCGGAATTTTTGAAAAGTTAGTGAGTGAACAAGCTCATAAAGTGGATGGAATGGTTTTGGTGGTTAGGGGCATTCCAGAAACAGAACAAACAATTCGGGTGCAAGGCAATGTTACACAAATGTGCCATCTCATTACACTTGAGTTACAAGAAGCCATTCTTTCCTCTGAATTTATTCTCTGTAGATCGGGTTATAGTTCCGTTATGGATCTAATCGCGTTAGCTAAAAAAAATGTCATTATGGTGCCAACACCCGGTCAGCCTGAACAAAAGTATTTGGCTGCTAAGCTACATGAAGAAAAGAAAGTCTATGTCACTGATCAAGCTAATTTTAATCTAACGGAGTCGATGCTTCTTGCGAAAGATTATAACGGTTTTGATACTGTAAAAATCGATTCAAATTTATTGAAGGAGGCGATTGACGAGTTATTATCTGCTAACCCAATTAATTGAATGACTCGACTATTGAACAGTTTTAAATTTGCGTTTCGTGGCTTTTGGGTGGCCGTGAAAGAACAATCCAATTTGCGCATACACTTGGTTGTTTCTCTGTTTGTTTTGTTGGTGGCTTACTTACTGAGAGTGCAAACTATCGAATGGTTGATGCTGCTGATTTGCATCGCATTGGTGGTCAGCCTAGAACTTGTTAACTCGGCAATTGAGGGCTTGGTCGATTTAGTCAGCCCGGAAAGGCGGCAACTGGCAGGAAAAATAAAAGACATGGCGGCCGCATCGGTTTTAGTTGCCGCGGTGGTCGCTTCTTTGGTGGGTGTTGTTATTTTTGGTCCATATTTGCTTTCTTATGTATAGTTGGATCGACACCCATGCACACATTTATTCGGAAGAATTCAAAGCCGATCGCATCGATACGATAGCACGGGCAAGGGAAGCGGGCGTTGGCAAAATTTACATGCCCAATGTAGATCACGCCTCTATTGATAACATGTTGGAAGTGGAGGAAAGAAATTTAGGTCATTGCATCGCTATGATGGGCTTGCACCCATGTTCAGTCAAAAAAGACTTTGAAAAGGAATTGTACTTGGTAGAATCATGGCTGAGCAAACGAAAATTTGCTGCAGTAGGGGAGATGGGCACAGATTTGTATTGGGACAAAACGTTTTGGGAGCAACAGAAAGAAGCGTTCAACATTCAAGTTGGTTGGGCTAAGAAATACAAGTTGCCAATTGTTTTGCATTCGAGGGAATCAACAGATGAGACTATTGAATTGTTGGAGCCACACGTAGATGGAAAGCTAACGGGAGTCTTTCATTGTTTTGGCGGCACGTTGGCGCAGGCCAAACGAATTACAGACATGGGTTTTTATCTAGGCTTGGGAGGAGTTACGACATTTAAGAAAAGTGGATTGGATGAAGTGATCCCGCACGTAGAGCTAGAAAATGTTGTGTTGGAAACGGATTGCCCATACCTAGCCCCAGTTCCTCATCGCGGCAAGCGCAACGAGCCTTCTTACATTCCAATTATTGCCCAGCAAATCATAGATCTAAAAAAGATAACGTTGGCAGAATTATCACATATTACCCAATTGAATTCCAATCGATTATTCAATTCCGCAAGATGAGCTACAAGAAAATAAATATTAACACTGCTCTGCCGGATCTGGCGAAGTCAAAAGTCATGATCATCTACACGGGCGGCACGTTTGGGATGGCTTATGATGCCCAAGGCGTTTTGATCCCATTTGATTTTTCGTTGATCTTGCATCATCTTCCTACGTTGAGAAGTTTGCAGCTCGACCTGACCGTTATTTCATTCGATAACCCTATTGACTCGTCAAACATAGAGCCCGCCCATTGGCAAATGATCGGTCAAATCATTTATGACCATTACAACGAGCAAGATGGATTTGTAATTTTGCATGGCACGGATACGATGTCGTACACGGCTTCTGCGCTCAGCTTTATGCTACAAGGTTTGACGAAGCCTGTTGTATTTACGGGGGCACAACTGCCTATCAGCGAACCGCGTTCAGATGCACGAGAGAATTTGATCAGTGCGCTAGAGATTACTTGCGCCAAGCAGGATGGGAAAGCCCTGGTGCCCGAGGTGTGCATTTATTTCAACTACAAATTGCTCCGTGGCAATCGTTCCAAAAAAGTGGAGAGCATGCACTTTGATGCATTTGAATCAGGAAACTATCCCGCGCTGGCAACGGTAGGGGTGGTCATTGATTATAATCGTTCGGTGATCTATCAACCTATACATTCAAAGGAGCTAAAACTCCGCAATCAATTCGATAACAATATTTCTATCCTCAAGCTTTTTCCAGGGATCAATGAGTCAGTCGTTAAGGCAACACTTCAAAGTCCTCACCTAAAAGCAGTTGTATTGGAAACATACGGAGCGGGAAATGCTCCTTCTTCGGATTGGATGATCAATCTGCTTCAAAAAGCGATTGAGCAAGGACTATTGATATTAAATGTATCGCAATGCCCGGGGGGACGGGTAGAGCAGGGTAAGTATGAGACAAGTAAAGTCCTGAAGGAAATTGGAGTGATCAGTGGAAAGGACATGACCACAGAAGCCGCTATTGCAAAGTTGATGGTGCTGCTGGGTGAAAAGGGTTTGGAGAAAACCAAACAGTTGATAGGCATCCCGTTGGCAGGGGAGATGAGCGAATAAATTTGCATGGAGGTTGATTAATGCATTTCTTTGCAGCCCTAATTCGGAGAGACGTCAGCGTGGCTCTAAGGGCATCCCGATAGCTATCGGGGGAAAGCGTGTTTACCGCAAGGCAACTAAGTTTGGATGCGAGGGAATTAAAATATTGGAGAGATGTCAGAGTGGCCGAACGAGCACGCTTGGAAAGCGTGTTTACCGCAAGGTAACGTGGGTTCGAATCCCACTCTCTCCGCTTTACCCTCCGTAGCTTCAGCGAAGGAGGGTTCTACCATTAGCTTGTAGCTTTAGCGAAGTAGGGTCATCGGAACCGAAGGTGCGATTACCTATTGGAAAGATTTTCAACTTAAATTCTAGTCCCTTGCAATACGTTTACATTCTCAAATGTTCAGACGGAACTTACTATACGGGCTGCACAAATGAATTGGACGAGCGGCTCAAGAGGCATAAAGCAGGATATGTTGAATATACGAAGGCAAAATTGCCTGTTGAAGTAGTGTTTTATAGTGTGTTTGAAGATAAGCATTTGGCATTTGAATTTGAGCAATACCTAAAAACAGGTTCTGGGATAGCGTTTCGCAACAAGCACTTGTTAAAACGTTAGGGGTTCTGTGATCTCTCCTTCGCTAAAGCTTCGGAGAGCGAGTCGAATCCCACTCTCTCCGCTTTACCCTACGTAGCTTCAGCGAAGGAGGGTTCTACCATTAGCTTGTAGCTTCAGCGAAGGAGGGCTCTACCATTAGCTTGTAGCTTCAGCGAAGGAGGGTTCTACCATTAGCTTGTAGCTTTAGCGAAGGAGGGTTCTACCATTAGCTTGTTGCTCTAGCCAAGGAGGGTTTTGAATTACCAACAACTAGCTAAAACCGGGGAGCCACTCCCAATTGTCAGATACGTAAATTCCCGTTGACGTGCTTTATTGATCTTCTTTTGTGTTTAGAGGCTTGATATTATCTTAAATTTCAAGTGACTTCTTGCCGATTGGGGTATTATGTTGCTGAAAGCAAAAGAAATAATGAGAGAATTTGAGTTTTTTTTCAAAAAGTTTGTTGAGGAATGGGTAAAACCTTTAATTTTGACCACTTCAAGTTTTTATCATAAACCCTAAATCATGAAAAAATTAGTAACTATTCTCACTTTAATCGGAGTGCTATCGATTGGCGCATCCAAATCATTTGCGCAGGCTGACACCACTCAAGCGGCAACTGAGACACCCGCACCTGAGCCGACCGTAACAGAAGTAGCTCCAGACGCAGCGGTTGTGGAAGAGGAATCTTTCCACCAAGCCTTAAAGGGAAAGTTCATTGAAGGAGGAGCTCCTTTCATGTGGCCTATTCTTATCGTGTTTATTATAGGGTTGGCGATCTCTATTGAGCGTATCATCACGCTTAATCTAGCGACCACAAACACTAAGAAATTATTGGCTTCGATTGAAGATGCCCTTGCTAGAGGCGGAGTGGAAGCAGCAAAAGACGTTACTAAAAATACGCGTGGCCCTGTGGCTTCTATCTTTACCCAAGGATTAATGCGTTCAGGTGAAGGAATTGATATGGTTGAAAAATCAATCGTTTCGTATGGTGGCGTTGAAATGGGTCGATTGGAGTCTGGTTTGATCTGGATTTCATTGTGTATTTCACTAGGACCAATGTTAGGTTTCTTCGGAACGGTTGTAGGGATGGTGGCAGCTTTTGATGCGATCGAGGCAGCCGGTGATATTTCTCCTTCCGTTGTTGCGGGTGGTATGAAAGTGGCGTTGATCACAACGGTGGGTGGTCTTATCGTGGGTATGGTGCTTCAAATCCTTTATAACTATTGCATATCTAAAATTGATAGCTTGGTTAATAAAATGGAAGATGCGTCTATCTCGTTGATTGATATTTTGGTTAAGCATAAAATAGCGAAATAAGTATGGAAGAATCTGCACCGTTAATTGAATCATTGGTAGGTCCGGGTCTTGTTATCTGCTACATCGCTTTAGGTTTAGCTCTTTTAGCAAGTGTTGGTATGCCAATTCTGCACGCCATCAAGAACCCTCAGGGCTTGATAAAAGCGTTGATCGGCATAGTTGGGTTAGTTGTTCTTTTCGGAATTTCCTATGCGCTATCCGGTTCAGAGGTTACAGCGAAAGCTGCATCATTAGGAATAGACGCATCAAGTTCAAGAATGATAGGAGCCGGTATGATCTTATTTTATATCGTTTTGATTGCCTCTGCGTCATTGGCCATCTATTCTTTGATAAAAGATATTATTTCAGGTTAAACATTTTAAAAAATGGCAAGATCAACACCGGAAATACCAAATGCCTCCATGGCAGATATTGCATTCTTGCTGCTAACCTTCTTTTTGGTTACTACAACAATCAACAACGACCGTGGTTTGAGTATTGGGTTACCCCCTCCACCTGATCCTAACAAAAATATAGACGTTAAGATGCAGGAGAAGAACCTGTTCAAGATACAAGTTAACTCATCAGACGCATTGCTCATAGAGGGTGATCCGGTGAGTGATATAAGTGGTCTAAAGGAAATGATTATTAAGTTCATTAAGAACAAGGGTCAAGATCCAGCCAGTTCAGATAGTCCCGAAAAAGCGATTGTTTCTTTCAAAACAGATAGAGGAACGAGTCATAAACGGTTTATTGAGATTCTGGACATTGTTCAAGGGGCTTACTATGATATCTATGCCGAGGAGGCTGGGGTAACTAACAAGCAATGGCGCGAGGCTGCTGCAAAGCTTTCAGATCCGCAAAGCAAGGCAATATACGACCGTGGCAAAAAGGATTATCCAATGAATATTTCTATTGCGGAACCAACTAAAGTAGGTAATTAAATTATTGAGTCTATGTCAAAATTTAAGAAGAAGGCGGAGGTAAAGCAGGAAATCCCGACCTCGTCAATGCCCGATGTGGTGTTTATGTTGTTGTTCTTTTTCATGGTTACAACAGAAATGCGCAAATCGTCCATTGAAGTAAAGCAGGTTCTCCCAAAAGCCGCGCAGCTTAGAAAACTTGAGCGTAAAACGCTGGTAGCAAACCTGCATATTGGTCAGCCCACCAAGGCAGAATACGGAACCGAGGAGAAGATTCAGGCCAATGACGTTTTTATTGACACGAACGATATTATTCGGTGGGTTAATGAAGAGAAATCAAAACTAGCAGAAGCTGAGCGTGAGCAGATTACGATCTCTATTAAAGGAGATAAAGATGCGAAACGTGGAATTATTGCAGATGTTGAAACAGAACTGCGCAAAGGAAACGCGCGAAAGGTGTTATATACGGCAACGGATAATAGTAATCAGCGTAAACAATAACTCAAGTTCCTGTCACCAAATAAAAAGCCTTCTGCAAAAGCGGAAGGTTTTTTATTTTATGGACTTTACATAGCTTAAACCCTTATGAGTTTGGTCAGTTTAAATAACCCGCGAACAATTAATGCTTGGTGCATGTATGACTGGGCCAATTCGGTTTACTCGTTGGTTATTACCTCTGCGATTTTCCCAATCTATTATCAGGCGATTACCACCACGCCAGATGGAAATGATGTAGTTGTTTTTCTAGGCCAGCCAATTAGGAACTCAGTCTTATATTCCTATGCACTCTCGTTTTCATTCTTGTTGATCACCCCTTTGTTGCCGTTGCTTTCGGGCATTGCAGATTATGCGGGCAATAAGAAGTCGTTTATGAAGTTCTTTTGCTACTTGGGTGGGATCGGCTGCATGGGAATGTATTTTTTTAAAGCAGATTCTTTGGAGTGGGGTATTTTGTGTGTCGTATTGGCAAGCATCGGGTATTCGGGCAGCTTGGTTTTTTACGATGCCTTTTTGCCCGAAATTGCCTCGGAAGATCAATTTGATAAAATCAGCGCCAGAGGTTGTTCGCGGGGTTACTATGGAGGTGTAATTTTATTGGTGGTGAATTTGGTGGTCATTCAAAACTATGGGTTTTTTGGTTTTGCCACTCAAGGTTTGGCAACGCGCGCGTCATTTTTACTGGTAGGTGTCTGGTGGATCGGCTTTGCGCAAATTACATTTTCGTCTTTGCCAAATGCGCTGAGAAGAACCGATGGAAAGTCTAAACTGACGAAAGGGTATGAAGAATTGGGAAAAGTATGGAAGAGCCTAAAAAATAGCCCTGATCTCAAGCAATACATTTTTGCTTATTTCTTTTTTAATATGGGCGTGCAAACAGTAATGTACATGGCAGCCACATTTGGTTCTAAGGAATTAAAGCTTCCTGATTCTAAGTTGATAGCTACGGTGTTGATTATCCAGTTAGTGGCCGCCTTGGGAGCCTCGCTCTTTGCTAAACTATCCGGCAAATGGGGCAACAAAAAAACGTTGAGTTTAATGATTTACATTTGGATCATCATTTGCCTGGCTGCGTATGTGGTTACTAACGAATACCAATTTTATGCCTTAGCGACAGCCGTGGGCGTGGTAATGGGAGGCATTCAGGCTTTGTCCCGAGCTACTTACGCAAAGCTGATTCCTGCAAATTCGACTGACCACGCATCGTATTTTAGTTTTTTTGACGCGGCATTTAATTTGTCCATTGTGTTTGGCACGTTTAGCTACGGACTCGTTGAACATCTTACAGGTAGCATGCGGAATAGTACACTTGCCATTGGTCTTTCCTTTGTCATTGGGTTGGTATTGCTTAGCAGGGTAAAGTCGGGTGCGATCAATAAACGAATAGTATGATTTCAGTAGAAGGACTTTCCTATCAATATCCATCTCAGAATGAGGCCACCAAAAAGATTTCTTTTCCCGACTTTAAGGTGGCAAGAGGCGAACAATTTATTTTGTTGGGGCAATCGGGGAGTGGCAAAACGACATTGCTCCACTTATTGGGCGGATTGATTCGTGCACAACAGGGCAACATTAAGGTGGAAGAAATTGACATTACTCAGCTATCCGAAATCATGTTAGATCAATTTAGAGGCAAACAAGTTGGATTTATCTTCCAGAAAAATCATTTGATCGCATCACTTTCGGTAAGGAATAATTTATTGATGGCTCCTTTCTTAGCCGGGAAAAAACAAGATAGGGATCGAGTTGATCAAGTATTGGAAGAATTAGGTCTGCTTGAAAAACGAGATTCACAAATTCATCAACTTAGCCAGGGGCAAGCACAACGAGTTGCCATTGCGCGTGCAATTATCAACAAACCGGCTTTGATTTTAGCGGACGAACCAACCTCTGCG
>Ga0163155_10001820_pt1 | contig 24949 bp, 27 predicted proteins | sample OliLakLV19SP4G1_FD_148611 | JGI IMG/M metagenome (GOLD analysis project Ga0163155, IMG submission 148611) | Freshwater microbial mat bacterial communities from Lake Vanda, McMurdo Dry Valleys, Antarctica - Oligotrophic Lake LV.19.SP4.G1 | ecosystem: Environmental > Aquatic > Freshwater > Lake >... | reverse complement strand
GCATGATGATGTAGCATTTCACCTGCCTAATGGCTACCGGCCAGATACCCGTAAGTTGTTAAAAGAGATTGGTCAACAAGAGCGCCAGCTTAATTTTTTCTTTGCCGGACAGGTTAATCATGAACGCCGCGAACAGTGCTTAGAGGAACTGCGCCGCTTAGAGCCGGAATATCCTTACAATAAAATTGTCGAGACTGATGGCTTCGGTAAAGAGGTTGTGCCTTATAAAGAATACCTAACAGCTATGGCGCAAACTAAGATCGTACCTTGTCCTAGCGGTATCGAAAGCCCTGATAACTTCCGGCTGTATGAAGCGCTAGAAGCTGGCTGTGTGCCGGTGGTAGATGCCTTTTCTACGAAGCATAAAAGCCCTGGCTTTTGGAAATACCTGTTTGATGGCGATGTGCCTTTTCCAATCATTGATTACTGGGATGCGTTCCCAAAGCTGCTGCCAGAACTGTTGCGCGACTATCCAGCCAACGCCAATAAATGTTTTGCGTGGTGGCAAACAAGAAAAAGAAGCATAAAATATAAGATGTTAGATGATATTGGAGAATTATCAAAATGAATGACGATATAACTTGCTTGGTGCCAGTAAGTTCAATGCCTAGCCATCCTTCTACAGAGGTGCTAGACCAGACTATAGCCAGTATTCGCGAGCGCCTACCTGATAGCGAAATTATATTTATGTTCGATGGCTTGCCGGCATGGTTCGCGGAACATAAAACAGCCTATGAGCAATTTAAGCAAACAATGCTTTGGAAAATAAATAATGAGCTAGGCAATGCCACGCCAATTGTCTTTGACCACCACAGCCATCAATCGCTGATGACTAAAAAAGCCTTAGATCTAGTCAGAACACCACTAATTTTATGGAGTGAACAGGACACGCCACTGCATAACGACATACCCTTTGCCGAACTATCAGAGGTAGTTAAGACCGGCTACGCCAATGTAATCCGCTTCCACTTCGAGGCTCAAATACACCCTGAGCATGAACATCTGATGCTCGACCACTCACCGATCACCATATTAGGGCAACCATTCTTGCGCACGCGCCAATGGTCAGGCCGTCCGCACTTAGCCAGCACGCAGTATTATAGAGACATAGCCAGCAAATACTTCGATGACCAGCCGCGCTTTATTGAGCATATAATGTACGGTATGATTGCAGAGGGTGGCGATAACTACGATGAACACCGGTTGCATATTTACGCACCCGAAGGCACATTGGTAAGAAGTAAGCACCTCGACGGGCGCAGATACGGAGCAGACACCTATGACCCCACAGCAAGCTGAGAGCAAATTATGAAATTGGGTTGCTTGGCATATTCGTCAAACAATGGGCTTGGCATACAGTCGCAAGCCCTAGTAGAACATTTGAAACCAGCCAAGGTTATGCAAGTGGACTTGTCGGGACTTAACGGGTCAAAGCAATATCCTGAACGATTACCCAACAGCCAAATAGTCAAAGGCTATCCTAGGGGTGAAGATATAAAGATATTTTTGAAAGGGCTGGATTGTGTTTTGGTTGCCGAGACACCACTAAGTTATTATCTTTTTGCCAGAGCCAGAGAATTAGGAATCAAAACCGCACAAATACCTAACTGGGAGTTTTTAGATTACTTTGCTTACCCGCAATTTCCAAAGCCTGATATGATTATCTCACCGAGTAAATGGCACTTTGATGAGTTGCAGACTTTCTCACAGGCAAACAATATTAAATGTATTTATCTGCACCATCCGGTAGATCGTCAGAAGTTGCCACAACGAGTTATTAAACAAGCCAGAACCTTCCTACATGTTGTCGGTAAGTCAGCAGCCCATGACCGCAACGGCACGGAAACAGTTATACAAGCCAGCAAATATCTTAAAACAGATGCCAAAATACTAATCCATTTCCAAGGTGAGCAGGGGTTATCGCACCAAGCCACTAATTCATACGCCGATTATGTAGCATTACTGGCTAACACCGGTGTCACGAATATTACTATCCAGCAAAATGAGTTTGATAATTACTGGGATGTTTATACCGATGGCGATGTGCTACTGATGCCGCGCCGTTATGGCGGCAATTGTCTGCCAATGAATGAAGCCCTGAGCGTGGGAATGCCGGTGATAATGACCGACATAAGCCCAAATAATCAATTCCTACCACGCAACTGGCTTGTGCCTGCCACTAAAATCTCCGAGTTTACACCACGTACTGTTATAGATATTTATGGCTCAGACCCTGAAGTCATAGCAAATAAGATAGATGAGTTTTATAACATGAATGAAAGTCAGATGTGGTTTGAGAATATCCAGGCTGGCAAACTAGCAAACTCAATTAGTTGGCAGAGTATGAAACCCCAGTACATTACAGCACTGGAGGGCTTATGCCGATAATCACAATCTTTTGTCCCTGGACTCGTCCCTGGGCCGTTGACGGTTGGCTGGCTAATCTTGAAGCTGTAGAGCATGATCCGGCACTAACTAATCTGTGTATAATCGTAGACGGCGACCAACATCTAATTGCCAACACCATAAAGAAGTTTGCCGAGAAGCACGCCTACCGTAGTTTTCACGTGAAAATAAACGAGGACTGGCACCCTAACGAAGTACGCTTGGCTATACGGCGTATGCGCGTGGCAGAAGTTCACAACCAGAGCAAAGACCTTATTAACCTAACCGATGGCGAATACATTATTGGGCTGGAGGATGATACCGTTTTTGACAGGCTTAAAAGCTTTGACCCGTTGCTCAAGCCATTGATTGACGATCCGACTATTGGCTTTGTAGAAGGCGTGCAGATGGGGCGCTGGGGCGCTAGCATGATTGGGGCGTGGGAAGCCAACAATCCTTTTGAGCCAACAATGATTAAGACGTTATTGCCAGCAACCGGTTATCAAGACATATCAGCCGGCGGCTTTTACGGCTACGCTACTCGCCGTGATCTATACCTAAACCACGACTACCACAGCTCATCGGCGCATCCATACGGGCCTGATGTTGTGTTTGGCCTATGGATTCGGCAAAAAGGCTTTAAGTGCCTAGTCGACTGGGACACTGTTTTTGGACATAATGATTACAACAAAGTGTTGTATCACGACGACCCCAACATAAGATTGACCCAAGTGGTATATACTAAGAGTATTATTAACGGTAAATGGAACAGGGACGACTATGAACAAGACAGATATTAATTCAAGAATTATACCCAGCAGGGGAGTAGCAGGGGACGCTATATATAGGAACATAAAACAGGCGAGTACGCTATATAACCCCTTCCCTGCCCCGATAGAAAAAAAACAAGGGAGTTTAACAGGGGTAGTTATTTTTACAAGGGATACACATGGGTTTCAGCAAGGGGTCTATAAACGTGAAGATACTAATAGCAATCACTAACGACAACAAACCAAAGACCTTAGCTAAAAATACGCTTAGATGGGCACCGCGCGCTGGCTTTGACATACGTGTTTTTATACCTGATGAAACAAAGCTATCAGAATACCAGGCTATAATTGAACATTTGAATTATGACGAATTTATGGATTTGCAATACGTTATGCTCATATCTGACCAATCAGCAGTCCAGTATGCTAAGGACAATCAGTATGAATTGATACTTATGCTTCCCGACAATTTGAAGTCGTGGAATAAAACGCGCAACAAAGACCTGATGTTATTGGAATATGCCAAAGATATTGGTGTTGCCCGTCAAACATTTACTGATAAAAAGAAAATTACCCATGAATTTAGTAATGGGGCTACAATGGTAAGGAAAAAAGGATAATTATGGCAGCACCAATAAACCCGAGTCACGATACTGGCCCCCCAATGAAATACCAAACCACAGAAGCTATGCAAGTAGCTATAGATGAGTATTTTGATTTCTGTGATAATCGGATAGAGAAGATTTATAGTGCCAAAGCAGATGGCGTAATTGAAATATTTAACCCTGCACCTTATACCATGAGTGGTTTAGCTAGGCGCTTGGGGTTGAGTCGCCAAGCATTGTCAGAATACAAAAAGCTTGAGCTATTTGGTGACACTATATGTGAAGCTAGAGAAAAAGTGCATGAAGATGTTGAGAACCGTTTAATGGAAAAAAACCATGCTGGAGCTAAGTTTAACCTTCTAAATAATTTTGGCTGGCGTGACCGAACTGAATATAAGATCAGTGTGGGATCAATAGATACCAGAGAAAAAATAAAGGACTTCTTAGATGACAAAAGCGACTACGATGACGCAAGTAGCGAACCTACTACCGCCGATGCCAGCGAAGGCGGAGGCGAAATGGCGAGCGCTCCTACAGATATTCCATAACGAAGCCGGCGATACGCATGGCGACATCTTCACTGCTACTCAAGTACAAGTTGTGGATATTATCGCTAAGAGACGGTATCCGCGTACCCAGCTAATCCTACCTACCCAATACGGAAAATCAATGAGCGTGGCCGATGGTGTCTTAATGCGCATTATTTCACATCGTGAGGACTGGGCTATTGTAGCCCCCAGCGAGGAAAAGGGGCGTATTATTATGGACTACATTATTGATCGTATTTACGATGACTCGCTTTTTTATGAGCAATTACAATACAACGGTACAAGAGAAAAGTTAAAACAAGAGCGTAGCAAAACTCGCATAACTTTCCGTGAGGGTGGCGAAGTACGTGTTTATTCTGGTAACGCTTCCAATACCAGGGCTGTCAAAAGCGCCTTGATGGGTTTTGGTGCAGCCAATGTGGTGCTGGATGAAGCCGGACAATTAAGCGATGAACTTTACGGTACGGTCAAGCGTATGTTAGGCGGTACTAAAGACAACTTCTTGCTGGAAATTGGCAACCCAGTTTACCGTAATCACTTTCACCGTACTTGGTTTGGCGAGCGTTATAAGAAAATATATGTCAATGATGAAATGGCTTTAGCTGAAGGTCGTTATACGGTAGATTTTCTGAACGAAATGAAAGACGAGGCTGGTTATGAATGGATGTACCAGTGCGTATTCCCTGACGCTGAGGATATGCTGGCTGGCGGCTATCGACGCTTAGTAAGCGATATGGTGGTAGAGGACGCGCTGGTGGACTCTATGCCACAGTGGACTTACAAAAAGGGCGAGAGTGGCGAAATCTTACAGAACAAATGGGATCATAATATTATTGACGATCAACCGTTACTAGGTATTGACGTTGCCGGCACGGGTAAAAACAAGTGTAAGTTCGTGTTGCGTTTTCCAAAACACGATTTTGCTATGGTTGCTAAAACTAGCAATAGCGATGACCTTGACGAAATAGCCGATATAGCTGAGTCATTGATCCGCGAGTGGAACATACAGGACTACCGGACTGTAATTGATGCTGGTGGTGTGGGTCATGGTTTACCGGCGATCCTAAAAGCTAGAGGTTATCTTGTTAAGCCCGTTCTATTTGGTGAAAAAGAGTCAGGTAATTTCAAAGTGCCTAAGAGCTTTTTGAATATCCGAGCCTGGATGTATTGGGAAGCACGCACATGGTTGCGTAAAGAACAAGGCAAGCTATATCGTGATAATGGTTTTCTTGAGCTTAAACTGCTTAATTATAGACAAAACAGTAGTCTACGAACGCAAATTGAACCGAAGGAAGAAATGATTAAAAGGTCAGCCCAAGAAGGCATTAAAGCCGAAAGCCCTGACACTGCTGATGCCTTTGTTTTAACATTTGTGGATGTTTCGGGGATCGTGGATGAGGACGACATATACGTTGACTGATGTATACTAAAAACTAAGGATATCTAATTTATGTTATTAAAACTTTTTGGCGGCAGACTCACAATCGGTAAGGACTTATCACAATACATAGGTCGTTCAGATGATTTTTTTACAGTCATGCAGTCAAAATATGGCGTAGATTATAGTGTTCGCAACAAACTTAAAGCTTATAAAAATGTAGTCTATGCTTGTGTAACGCTAATAGGAGAAGCTTGTGGCGACTATACACCACGTGTTGAGCGAAAAAAAGGCGACCAGTACGAAGTCATTGAACATGAGTTTATGCAACTCTTGAGCCGTCCTAGCGGTAAAGACCTAAAAGCTGATAGTTTTAGCCAGTTTGATTTATTCGAAGCCACCATTAGTTATATGTTGTTGCAGGGCGAATGCTTTTGGTACATGGCACTAGGCAAGACAACTGGACGGCCACGTGAGATTATTGTGCTACGCCCTGATCGTGTAGGTACTGACATTGATCCCAAGACTGGGGAAATTAACGGTTACTTTATACGGCAAGCCTCCGGTCAACCCCCAATTCCGTTAGAGATAAACGAAGTCTTACGATTTAACTTATTCAACCCGCGTGATCCATATAAGGGCTTCAGCGTAGTCGAAGCCGGTGGTGATTATGTTGCTACAGACGAAGGTACTGCAGCCTATACTAAAAACTTTTTTGCTAACAATGCCGGTCTATCCGGTGTACTTAACATCAAGGGTGAAGTCACCAAAGGTGCATTCCGTAAGTTTGTCAGGGCATGGCGTGAGAAGTATGAAGGTGTCGCCAACGCCGGCAAGGTAGCTATTCTACGGGATAGTGATGCTGCATTCACCAAGGTAGGTTTGGGTTTGGATGAGCTTAACATGGCAGAACTGCGCAAGATGAGCCTGGCTGACGTGGCCATGATGTTCAAAGTACCACTGGAACTGCTAGGCAAGATTACCGAAGGCGCAGGGCTAGGGCGTGGCAACATTGAAACGCTAGAATATGTATTTGCAAAATGGAACATTGATAAAAAGATGAAGCGCTTTGATAGTATTTTGCAGTTTGCGCTGGAGCGTTACTATCCACAGGACACCGGAGTGCGCGTTAGACATGAGAATATTATCCCCGAGGACAAGGTATTTGAACTGGCCGAGCGTACAGCCGCCGTTGACACGTGGAGTACCCGCAACGAAGTCCGCGATGAAGAAGGTCTGGATGGTGTTGATGGTGGCGACCAGCTATTTATACCTATGGCTAATGTGCCATTAAACGAAGCCTCTCTTACTTTGCCTACAACCAGCCAAGCAGGACTTAAAATAACCTTAACGCGGAAGGTTATTAAACCCATAGCTGCTAAAGTGATTCCCAAAGCCGAGCGTTTTAGGCTCTCACTTCAGCGCAATCAGATTAAATACGAACGCCAATACCGCAAAAAAATTAAACCTATTTTTATAGACCAGCGCGCAGAGGCGCTTGTGAACCTTGAAGCGCATAGTTCCAGCTTGGCCAAAGCGGCCAGCCAGAAATTATTTGATGATGCCGCTTACGACAGCTTGCTAGTGCAAGAATTAACGCCAATGCTGACTAATTTATCGCAAACTCAAGGTGGTTTAGCTCTAGTTTTTGCTGGTGATACCGAGAATGAGTTTCACATAACTTCGCAAATCCTAGCCAAAATCCAAAAGGGCACGCTTAAAATGGCTACTGGTTTTAACGATGCGACACTAGAGGCTCTTAATAATACCTTAGCCGAGGGCATACAGGCTGGTGAAGGCATAGGCGAACTTAAAAAGCGTGTCAATGAAGTTTATGATGGGGTAGATGGCTACCGATCCGAACGAATAGCCCGTACCGAAACACTGAAAGCCAGCAACGCTGCCACAGTAGATGCTTATCGTCAAACTGGTTATGTTACTGGCAAAGCGTGGTATGTCAACCCTGATGCTTGCGAACGATGTTTGGAGTTTGAAGGCAAGACTATCGGGTTAGATGATAATTTCTTGGAGTTAGGTGGCAGTTACTCGGTTACAAATGATGATGGCGAGGAAACAACCTATACAAATGACTACGACACCATCGAGGAACCGCCTCTACATCCGAATTGCCGGTGTGGCGTTATACCTATTAGGGCTAAAGCCTTGTCTGCAGGGCTGGTGGACAAGAAGGAGCACGATAAAGCACTTGAGCAGAATGCCAAAGACCACATATATATCAGAGAGCTTGAAAAACATCTAGGAGTAGACGATGAACCGGCAAGAGAAGTTAGCGAAACTACATAAGGGCAAAGCCCGCACTAATCCCGAAAGCTTAAAGGACTACACGCTTCTGGCTGATGCGATGGAGGCGATTGTTGTTAACTTTAGCCAATTGCTCAAAGCCGGTGTTGATATAAACGACCTTGACCTGTTAACGGATCGACTGGAAAGCATAGATGGCTTGAGTGAAGAAGTTGCAACGCTTAAAGATGCCATAGCTAACTTCCCAGAACTACCCAATGAAGTGAAAATTGCTAGTGTTGATGAGTTTATAAATGCTTTGAAAGAAATAAAGATTGAGCCACCGGCAGTTATACTACCCGAACAAAAAGAAATTAAACTACCAGATTATTCGGGTGCCGTTAAACGTATGGCAGAGGCTATGTCACGGTTCGCGCTGGCCACAACCAAAGCAAACAGTAAACCGGCAAGTCAAAGACCCGCCGATTATGTGCCTTATAGACGCGTAATTAAAGACGGTAATTCGTTAAAGTTTGACGATAATCCAAGCCAAGGCGGTGGCCCTAGTGGTGGAGGTGTGCCAACGGTTGAAGCTACCGGCGCGCTTATAGCTATCCCTGTATCTAACCCTGATGGGTCACTTATTGGTGGAGGTGGTGGGCTTACAGATGTTCAACTCCGAGCTACCGCAGTACCAGTAGCAGCAATGAAATATGCACATACCATGCTGATTGATGTAGCGAGTGCCACTGTTACCTACATAGGCGAAGCCGAACCTGGAACACTAGTATCTGGGGCTACTTGGAGAATCAAAAAGATTACAGTAACTGGCAGTTTGACTGAAATCCAGTGGGCTGACGGAGTAGGAACATTTACTAAGGTTTATAACAATAGGGCAACTTACACATACTCATGAGCAATAAATTCGATGCTATTCTTGGCGATTACAGAGAAAGTGACGCTGATGGCTCTGGTGATGTAGTAGGTCCAGCAAGTGCTACAGATAACGCTATAGTAAGATATGACGGTGCTACAGGTAAGTTAGTGCAAAATAGTGGGGTGACAGTTGATGACAGTTCTAGGTTAGGATTAGGAACAATCGCCCCAACCCACTCCCTCACCCTAAACTCTACAGCTACAGGTATAGCTCTCTACAATACCGCAGACCAAGTTACTAACTTTGAGAGGTTAATGCAGTATTGGACTGGCAATGTTTTCAGGATAACAACAAGAGCTGGTGGAACTGGCGTGTGGCGTGATTTACAACTCGCTGCTTATGACGTAAGTACCAACGGTTTATGGCTTAGAACCAGCTTTACTAGTAACGGCATAGTTCAAGCATTATTAGACACCAGTACAGCCAACGTTCGTATTTTCTCTGTAAATGGTGCTCAAACGCAATCCACTGGTACTCAAATATCACAGGAAATCAGACCCACAATCAACCAATCCTCAACCGCTGGCTACACCGCACTACTCATCAACCCAACTGAAACCACTACAGGTTCAGGTGTTAAGAACCTCATAGATGCTCAAGTGGGTGGAACAACAAGATTTAGAGTATCAAACACTGGCGCAGTCACTATCGCTAACACATTCACGCTACCAATAACAGACGGTTCAGCAAGCCAAGTTCTACAGACTAATGGTGCAGGTGTCGTTACTTGGCAAACAGCAGCAGGTGGTGGCGGTGACGCTTTAGTAGCTAACCCTATATCTCAATTCGCAGCAACTACATCAGCTCAACTAGCAGGTGTTTTATCTGATGAAACAGGCACAGGTGCAGCCGTTTTTGGGACTACTCCAACTTTTACAACCAGCATCACTACTCCGCTAATAATAGGCGGTACAGCTTCAGGTGATGACGTAACTCTCCAATCAACTTCACACGCTACGAAAGGTGATTTATTTTTAGATGATAGAGTTTTTTTATGGCCATCAATTCCTGCGGATACAAATGCAAATGTTCTTAACTTTACCCCAACATTCAATTCTAATAACACAGTATTAAACATTGTTAATATCACCCCAACGATAACATCAACAAGTGGCACTGCGTTTTCTTTCCAGGCTATTAAAGGAGCTGGGACTTATAAGTTTCTCGCTAACCCCTTATTTGGTAATAGTTTCTACTTATTCGTTGCTCAGCCGATAGTGTCACTGGATGCAACGGGCGTTAGAGCTGCTAATCTCAATGCTTTATTTGACCAAATGTCATTGACTACAGCCTCTACTATAGCGGCGGGAACAACTCCATCCTTTGTTTCGCATTGGTGGGGCGCAATGGCAAGCAGTGTTGGTGCATCTTCGGCTAATACAGTAACTGATTTTGTTGGGCTTAGAGCCAGTCCTCGGATGGGTTCGGATACAGCTGGTGGCACTCCATCAGTTACTACTGTTACAAATTCCAAAGGTGTTTGGGTTGAAAACTTAGTCAAAAGTGGAGCAGGTACAAATACTCTTACAAATCAATATGGCTTGTATTGTGATGATTTAACTTCTGGTACTAATAATTTTGGCGTTGCTTCTGTCATTACTTCAGGAACAAATAAATGGTTTTTGTATCATTCAGGAACGGCAGATAGTTCTATCCTTGGTAATCTTCGGTTAGGTGATAACACTGCACCTACCGCACTCCTTGACATAGCAGGGAAAGCTCTTGTCACAAGTTCGGGGCTTGTTACAAGATACAATGACATAGTTACGGTAGCGAATGGTGTACCGTCTATCGTTGCAACTGCCGCTACGGGCTCGGTAGCCGTAACCCAGACAAATCTTATAAACTACACCCCTCCAGCTACGGCAGGTAGATACAGACTTAGTATAACTGTTTCAACCACCTCTGGTACTAACACAGGGTCATTTACCCCTTCGGTAACCTTCACAAGTGCCGCAGGCGTAGCTACAACCTTTGCGCCTAATTTTATCCAAACGGGAAGCGCTACACTGCGTACTACCACTACAGGAGCGTCATTGAGTTTCTCCTCAGTTATGTATTTTAGTATCAATACTGCCGCGGCGGCTATAACCCTTACGATGACCGCAGCAGGAACAACAGCATCATTTATTTCAGCGTCACTGGAACAACTTGCCTAATATGGTATGATTAAACTATGACTGAAGATACAAAAAAACTATTGCTCGCATATGTCGCGGAATTAAACCAAAATGATGCAATGAAAGCTATCACATCTATCATTGAGTATTTTACCGATGGTGGAGTTACCAAAGCGGCTTTCAGCGTGTGGCTTGATGGACAGGAGGCAAAATTAAATACAGGGATATTAAACTTGCCTACTCAACAAAAAATAGCATCTGATTCTATGAACGCTGAGATTGCGATGATTGCTGTGGTGAAGTTAGAGATTGTATAACGGCTACAGTTTCGGGACTTAAACATTTTGCTTTACTGGGTGTCGGGTAGATACTAAAAGAACATGGTATAATTCCGCTATAGGTATAAACTATAAAAGGAAACTATGAGCAATAAAGTTATTGATGCAGAAATCACAAAAAGAGAACTTGGCGAAAAAGTAAAAGTATTCTTGCATATAGAAAAGAACGCCACCAAAGCGTTAGCAGACGGCGTTATTGAAGCAGTTGTTACAACAAGCACAGTAGATCGCACAGGGGAGAACATTATAACTACTGGCATTAGTACCGATGGCTTCATGGCCACTGGCGGGCCAGTTCTTTATGGACATGATTATTCTAGTCTGCCCATCGGCAAGACCCTCAAACTCGTAGAGATGAAAAACAAAATCAAAGCACAATTCCAATTGGCTGTTGAGGAATACCCTTTTGCAAAAACCGTCTATGACCTAATAAAAGGTGGCTACCTTAACTCTGTTTCCATCGGTGGCATTGTGCGCCAGTGGAGCGAGGACTACCGTACGATTGAAGAAATGGACATGGTGGAGTTTAGTGTTGTACCCGTACCAGCCAACGAACAAGCGATAATCACCAGCCGTAGCCTAGAAGCTATGACCGGCAAGACAGTTGAAACTATCCGCGAGGAGTTTACCGAGTTTAGTCAAAAGATTATGCTTGACAAATTCAAAGATATGCCAGAGAATGAAATCAACGATGCAATCAAAGTTCTTAGGAACGTGGTTGACCGTCTAGAGCAAACGTCGCAAGACCCCAAACTCATAGACGCCACTAATATAAAAACCGTTAGACATTTTATACTTAAAGATGCCAAAGCGGTACAGGCCCAAGCCCAAAGGGTTATTAAAACTATCAAGTTAAGCATAAAGGACAATAATAATGAGCGACAACAAACTGGACAAGGACGGAAATGAAATAATTGAAGAGAATTTTGAACTAGACGATGCAGCAGTAAAAACTATTGTTGACAAAGTTAAGTCCGAAATGAGCGATGCCAGCAAAGAAGATATTGACAAGGCTGTTAAAGCTGCTGTTAAGACTGCGGTAGAAGAAGCTACTAAAGACATTCTTGACGAACACATGAAAAATGTTGAAGAGATTGAGCGTAAAGCTGTAAAAAAACACCAAGCTAGTCTTGATGCTGACGATCCTGTGGCCAAGGGTATTGCTGACGGTAAGTTTACTGATGAAATTTCTAATATGTCACCGGCTATGCGCTTTTACCGTGCTGCGCGTGCACTTGACCCTGATACTGGCAACCGAGAGGAACTGGTGGCACTTAACCGTTACGCTCTAGCATCACAAATCAAAGCTCGTAACGAGCTTCTACAGAGCAAAGGTCAAGAAGCTGTAGCCAAAGCTGGTTACGCCAACGAAACGACTGCCGCTGATGGTGCAGTTCTAATCCCTGACGCTGAGTTTGTTACTACTGTATTTGATAACTTACCTTCATTCGGCGTGGCATTTCAATATGCTGATGTTCGACAGACAGACCGTACTGCGGTACGTGTACTGTCATTAGATAGCGGGTTGACTTTCTATAGTACGGCTGAAGCTGGTGTTAAAACCAGTGCGAAGCTGGCATTTGCTAAGAATGAAGTTAGCTTGCAGAAGTTTGCAGTTATCGTACCGGCTACCGATGAGCTAACCGATGACGCTGCTGTTGACTACTGGAACTTGGTTACTCGCGAATTGACTCGTGCTTATGCCAAGAAAGCTGACGAGCTAGTGTTCACCGATACTACTTATGGTATTACTAACTTGTCTGGTGTAATTACCGAGAACGTATCTGGTGCTGGTACTACAGTTACATGGACAGACTTGTTAGACACCGAAGCTAAATTGGAAGATGACATTGATACATCTAACTACAAGTGGTTCTTGCGAAAAGAAACTTGGTACCGACTGGTTGAAACGCGTGGTACTACCAACGACCACTTCATATCGGGCAGTTTGAATACGGCGACTGGTTGGGTTGGAAATATTAACCAGCCAACTACTCCTTGGGGTACTCCTGTTGTATTCACAAGAGTATTGCCAACAAGCAACTCTGTGTCTGCCAACGATGCCTTTGCGGTATACGGTGATCTAAGCAATACTTTGCTATACAACAAGCGTGGTATGGCTTTGAAAATGCTGACAGAAGCTACAGTGGTTGACAGTGAGGGTACTGACCTTAACTTAGCCACTCAGGATGCTACGGCCATGCGTGCGGTGATCCGGCTGTTGCACATCTGTCCGAAGGCTAATAGGCCCAAGTTCGCAGTTCTCGGAACTGGGAGCGTGAGTTAGGTACTGTATTGTAATCCTGTACGCAATCAGGTATAATTAGTCCCCGAAAGGGGACTTTTTATATGCCAAAGTTTAAGAAGGGCGAAGGTGGCTACTGGTTAGGAAAGACGTTTGAGAAAAGGGCGCATTCTAGGCATACCTATAACTGTCTAGTCTGTGGTAATGAGTTTTGGAGAAGCGATTACGCCCGTCAGAAAGGTTTAGAAAACCCCAAGATGATGCCTAAGTTCTGCTCAAGAAAATGTCAAATGACTAACAATAAAAATAAACTTGGGAAGCCTGGCAGTCATACGTCTTTCAAGAAGGGAGATGCACGAATTATAGGCGCTGCCAATACTAATTGGAGGGGTGGTATAACACCAGTTGCAGAAGCTATAAGACGGCTATCCCATTACAAAGAGTGGCGCAAGGCCGTATATGAACGAGATGGTTATACCTGCGTTCTGTGTGGCCAAGGGGGTAGGCTTAACGCCGACCACTCACCTGTTATGTTTCATAAAATCCTTGAGAACTATAATATCAAATCCGTAAAGGACGCCTTAGCTTGTTCTATCTTGTGGGATGTCAGCAATGGGCAGACGCTATGTCTACCATGCCACCAGAAGAAAACCTCAGGCGAGCTGGGCCATGTCTACAAGTCGGAAGCTCGTATGAAAGGTATGCGACTAGCCAATCAACAGCCGGTGCGCAAGATAACCCCGCGCAATAAATGTGGCTACAAAAACGTATTTCAAGATAAAGAAACCGGACGGCACATTCTGATAGTGTTACAATATATTCATGCTTAATCTAAACAACATCAGACATGCCGCATTTCTAAGACCTCTATTCGCCAAGCGTGCTAAGAAAAAGAAAAAGAAGGGACAGAAATAATGGCCTATACTAGCACTACATTAGTCCAAAATTACCTTCAGCGCACACTTGTCGCCAATGAAACTTCCTTTTTAGCCATCTTAATACCGGCTATAAAAGTTTGGATTGATAAAAAACTGTCTAGCACTTTTGATAGCGCCTCCGAAACTACCCGTTATTTTGATGGTGGTGGCAAAGTTGCAGACATTGATCCCTGCACCGATATTACGGCTGTTAAAACTTACGATAATGACGGTACGGTGGCCGATACTTATACCAACCTCGACGACTATGTAGCCGAGCCGGTTAATGATACCGTCAAGAGAGAAATCGTCCGCCGCAGCGGTTTTTTTCCTGTCGGTTTACGGCGTGTAGGCGTGACGGCCAAGTTCAGTGAATATGGAGATGGTGGTACTGTGCCTACCGATATTCAGACGGCAGCTACGATTATGGCCGCTGAGGTGCTTAATCAGAGCAAAATAGCTAGTTCAGGTGGGAACATCGCTAGCGAGAGCCTGGAAGGCCACAGCATATCCTATGACACCTCTGCGAGTGCCTTGGACGGCATCGCCAGCAATAATCCTAATGTTAAAAGCATCTTGGATCTGCGCCGAGATTTACTGTTGGGGTAGGCCATGAGTATAGATATTGATGCTAAGTTGGTAGAAACCGCCACCAAAGTTGTAGTGACTGAGAATGAATTTGGTGATATTAACTATGGGGCTACCAGTACTAGCGATTGCCTCTACAGGGACATCAGTAGCCTCCAGCACAGCGTTAACCGTGACGGCGTGGTAACTGAGGGTATTTTGTGGTTTAAGGCCACAGAGAGCGTTGTGCGTGGCGACATATACAACCATTCCAGCGAGGGTTATCTTAAAATTATCAGGGTCACTAAAGCCAAAAGGCTAGTGGCTGATAATAGTTTGCAATTTATAAAGTGCGAAGTGGCACGGCATAGGCAGGTATCATGAGTAAAGCAATTTTCAAGAGCAATCGCGGTAGCTTCATGCGCAAAAATGACGCCTTGAAGGACATGGTTCAGGGTCACATGGCCGGTGATATTGAGAGGGCAATTAAAACCACTGCCGGTACGCCAGTTAAAACCGGCGGTATGAAGTCTGAAGTCCGACATTTTAAGACCGCTAATGATCAATGGCGAGTAGAGGCTGGTAAAAAATATTCAGCTTACCAAGAACGTGGCGCGCGGCGGGATGGCAGCCACCGCGTCAGACAATATACTACCCCAGGCACTAGCTCAGGCTGGTTTAAGCGCGCTATTAACGGCGTTATAAAAAACCGCAACAGTTACATTCAAGAAGCTAGAAAGGCGTTAGGTTTATAATATGCCGCTAAATATAATGCAGAGTAAAATGCTGGTTAAAGAAATTGCCCAGCTTTGCGAGAACTTTCAGCTCGGCACTTTCGCTACAGCTACACCGGCTGATCGGACAATCTTTGTCGGTGAGTTACCGGACTTAGCGACTGAAGCCATCTGGCTAGTAGAAGCTCCTAGCCCACCACCACATGATTATATTGACACCGAATATACAGTTATAGACTTTTGGTCGCGTAGCCCCAAGACAGATCGCGCCCATGCTTTACTGGAAATGGTATATAATAACTTCCATAGGCGTTATCATTACGATACGGCCAACTGGCACATTTCTTTTTCCAGGGCGCTCGGAAGCATAAATGATGTTGACCGACATGATGGTGGTAAACTTTTCCGCCTTAGTGTCCAATTTATATGCAGGAATTTAAATAATGTATCGTAATAATGCGTAATATAGTAAACTTTGAAGGCAAATATTCAATAACATCGGATGGTAGAGTCTGGTCTGATAAAAATAATTTATTTCTCAAGCTCATCACTGCGCCAAATGGATACTTAAAAGTTAATTTATCCAAAAACGGTGTTGCAAAAAGCTATTATGCCCATCGCCTAGTCGCTCAGGCATTTATCCCAAACCCCAAAAATAAACGTGAGTGTAATCACATAGACGGCAATCGGGGGAATAACGATGTTTCAAATATTGAATGGTGTACCCACAAAGAAAATATAATTCACAGCTTCAAGTCACTGCATAGGCAAGCTGCGAGAGGCGAGCGACACGGTATGTCAAAGTTGACTGAGCAAGATGTACTGACAGTAAGACAGCTTTTGTCGGAGGGTAATTTATGGCAAAAAGAAATAGGCAGACTATTTGGTGTTAGCGCACCAACTATCAGCTATATAAAATCTAAGAAAACTTGGAGTTGGACATAAGCAACAGAATTATGTACAATTCATTTATAGAAACCTAAATAATCTAAGTTAGGCAGAACAACAGGAGTAAAATATGGACATCTCAAAAGTAGAAATAGCCGGCCCACTGCAAATCACCTTTAATGGTGTCAGTGTAGGCCACACCCTTGAGGGCGCGGAGTTAACCGCAGAGCGCGACTTTACTGATGTGGTCGTAGATAAATACGGCAACACCCCGATTGATAAAATCCTAACCGGCAATCGCTTAATGCTCAAGTTCAAGATGGCTCAAACCGAATGGGCACAGTGGAACATCGCAATCCCTGAAACCAGCTCATATGATGGTGCTGGTGTTGCAGATCGTAACGATTTCGGTGCTGATGCTGGTGCCAGTTTGCGCACTGAAGCTAAGCAGCTTATTCTCCATCCACTCAGAAATGTCGCTACTGACCTTTCAGATGATTTAACGATCTATAAAGCTGTTTCTGTAGAAAGCGTATCTATGCCCTTCAAGATTGACGATCAGCGTGTGCTTGAAGTCACTATGCTGGGCTTGGTTGACGAAAGTTATGGCACTGGTCGCCGACTTGGCCATTATGGTCCAGCAGCCGTCAGCTAGGATTTAACAAAAGGACAATATGAGTGTAATTGATCTTGATGCGCTGATACCCGAACCGGCAACTGTTAAGTTTGGTGGTCAAGAAATAAAAGTCAACCCACCTAAAACTGCTGACGTTTTGAAGCTAGGTTTTTTAGGTCAAAAACTCCAAGCACCGGAGGATTTAAGCGATGAAGCTTTGGACAAACTACTAAACGATTTAACCGGACAAGTTAAAAAGTGCATACCTGAACTGGCCAGCGCTGAATTAAACACCGCGCAACTGCTTAAATTAGTAGAGCTTATTAGTAAAATGGCTATGCCACCTGACGCTCAAGAGCTTGAGGATCGCGGGATAACGGTAGATACTCAAAAAAAAACAGCATAAGGTTGGTGCGCGAAGTCGCCAGCTTCATGCGAATGTACCCAGCCTACAAACTCCACGATGTGCTGGATGAGTATGCAATAACCTTCTTTGCTTTATTAAACGAGGGCTACCGTTTGAAATATGCTGATGCTCAACTACTGGCGCAAATTGCTGATCTACCCCACATGGACAAAGATAACCGCGCCAGGTTTTATAAGAACTTGGAATGGGCTAGTACTCACCCTAGTGATATACTAAAGTCAAGCGGTAAAGGTTCAAGCCCTGCCGAAATTAAAAAAATGCTAGGATAAGATTATGGCCGAAAGTGTAGGCAGTTTATATTATGAAATTGACCTCGATGATAAAAAACTCAGAGGATCGCTCGATAGTTCAGACAAATTAGTCAAAGGTTTTGGCGATAGAGTTAGCCAGCATTGGGGTAATGCTGTTGATGCCAGCAGGAAATTCAGCATGGCTATTACGGGGTTGGCGGTAGCGACTGGTGGCTTTATATCAAAAGCGACTTTAACTGCGGCGCGTACAGAAACCCTTGGTGTAGCTATGAATGCTGTTTCCAAAGCGACAGGAACTTCAACCGATGTTCTAAGAGAACAAGAAAAAATCTTAAAAAAACAGGGGATTACAACTCAAGAAGCACGTAGAACTCTAACTTTGTTTATGCAGTCCCAGCTTGATGTTGCCCAAGCTAGCAAAATAGCCAGAGTTGCACAGGATTTAGCGGTAATCTCCGGCGAAAACTCGTCGGTTACCACTGCCAGATTGACCGAGGCTATTGCGACTATGAACCCAATGTTGCTTAGACAGGTTGGTATTGTTAAAAATTCAGAGGAAATATTTGATACTTATGGAAAGACTATCGGAAAAACTGGTAGAGATTTAACAGAAACAGAAAAAAAACAAGCCCTATTAAACTTAATATTAAAAGAAGGCGAAAAAGTAGCTGGTACTTACGAAGCCTCGATGGGAACCGCTGGTAAAAAGCTAGGTTCTCTCAGCCGTCACGTCGAGGAAGCTTTTAACACCATCGGTAATTTTTTCCTGCCGGCCTTTGGCCGCGCCATTGATGCCACAACAGCGTTTTTCAAAGCCATCCAAAAAGACAATCTGGAAAAATGGCTTAGAATGATAAAAGAGAATACTTGGGTTGTTGCTGTCATTGCTGGGGCTATCTTAGGTGCCCTAGTGCCGGCAATTGTAGCTGCTACTGGAGCTTTTGTTGTCTTTTTATTAACTCTGGCACCGTGGGCATTACTTGGTGCTGCTATGGTGTTGGCACTGAAAGCCTTGGGCATTAGTTTTGGTGATGTTAAAACGGCTTTGGGCTTTGTTACCGATGCCTTCAATATAGTAAAAGCTATTGTTGTTAGCCTCACTGATACATTTATGGCACACTTTTGGCCGTCAATTAAAGCCTTAGCCGCTGCGTTTATTGAAAATCTGTTGCCGGCGCTCAAGCAAATGTGGGATGCGATTACGCGCCTTTGGAATGCCATACAACCGGCCTTTGTGGAAATCTTGAAAGTCCTGGGCATTATTATCGGAGCTATTTTGGTAGCTGCGGTGTGGCTATTTATTAATGTTTTCCGTATAGCAATTGAAGTATTGGGCTTTGTTATCGGTGTGATCGGCAATGTTATAAATTGGATTAGCAACCTTATTAACTGGTTAGGCACAGCGGCAGTAGCAGTGGTGGGGGCTGTCGGCTCGATTAGGGAGTGGTTTAATAGGTTGCCAGGCATTGTCAGGAACGCCATTTCGAGCATCCCTGGCCAATTCAGCAATATGATTAGCGGTGTTATAAACACTGTATGGGGCTTCTATGGGCGTTTTGTTGATGCAGGCTGGGGGCTAATCAGGGCGTTAGCTAACGGCATTCGTGGCGCGGCTGGTGAAGCCATAAATGCCGTGAAGAGCGTGCTTAACCGACTTCGTAATCTGCTACCATTTTCTGATGCTAAAGAAGGACCATTAAGAGATTTGACGCTATCTGGCCGCCGGTTCAGCGAAACCTTTGCTAAAGGTATTATCAATGGCTCTCAAGCTATTACCGATGCGATACGCTCAACAATGGCTACCCCTGGGTTTAATATAGCCGGTAATATCAATGCGCCAGCATTAGGAATGTTAAACGCTGGCAGTGCAAGTGCGGGTAGCACAATCAATAATAATGCTGGCGTAACAGTCAACATCGGCAACATTGAGGACCGCCAAGACGCTGACTATATATTGCGCCGCATGGACCAAAACCAAATACTTGAGGGTAGGGGACTGAGCCCAGCCATATGAGCCAGATAAATTACCAAGCAATTTTTGACGGCAATGACCTGACAACAGTTTTAGGCTTGACTGTTTTATCTACCGATCCTTATAAATTGCCCAAGCGTAAATTAACTATTTACAATATTGTCCGAACAAATAAAAGCAAAACGGCTAGTGGTTTTTTTGAAAAACGTATTATTACTGTGCGCGTGGGCATAAGCCGCACCACCCGTGACCAAGTTGAGCAGTCATTAGATGCTTTAGCTGTCATGCTTCAGGATTTAGAAAAAGAGCTGGTGTTAAAACAAAGCGGCGGCCAGCGCAAATACTTCTGCTCTTTGGCCGACACTGTTGTGGCAGAAGATGGAGGAAGCTATATAGAGATGAACCTTGTCTTTGAATGTTCGGATCGCTTCGGTTATGACCTAGCTAATACCTTATTATTGCAAATTACTGGTGCAACTGCTACCCCTCGTACAGATACAGTGACTGTTGGCGGTAGCGCTCAGTGGCAAGTACCGGTTTATCTTTATACCTTGACTGCGTTGTCTGACGGTACTAGCAAGAATGTACTCATAGGTAATCAAACTACCGGCCAAATTATAACCATCACTCGTACCTGGGCAGCCGGCGACCTTATTGAAGTTGATTGCTTTAATCGAACAGTCAAAGTCAATGGCGCAGATATAACGTTCACTGGCGCTTTCCCCGACGTATCGCCTGGATCCGCCGTCTTAAGTTATTCTGATACTTTAACCACACGGACACTCAGCGGTTCAGTCAACTATAAAAAGAGATTTTTGTAGTGCTTGCTAAAAAAGCATGGTTTTTATAATATAGACATAGAAAGTAGGATAGCAAAATTGCAGCTACGGTAATAATCAATCGTTTGACGGGAGCCGGACCTACGGCTACTCCTATAACCTCAATCAATACCCGCGCTAATGCCGAGGATGCCCACAGCACAGCCGGTACATCTAATTCTATTTTAGTCCCAACAGCCGGTTCAAATTATTCTTACTGGGTGACTACACGGCTGGAATGTACGGCCATTACCGCCGGCACAGTAGATAACTTACGTTGGTATGCTGATGGTTCTAATAACTTTGGCACTGGTATAACTTGTATTGGCCAAGAAGCTACATCTTACGTCCAAGCTACCGGCACTCCTGGCGATACCGGCACTGCATTAACCACTGGTAATCATGCTGGCCTAACTGGTGCGCCGGTAGATGTATTCGGCTTAACCTCTGCTTCGCCAAAGGCACTAGCTGGTACTACAACTACTGCCCAGCAATTCGGCAGCCGTTTTGTTTATCAGATAGTAGTGGCGACTACAGCAGCCGCCGGATCTACAGCTCAGGAAACTTGGACTTTTAAGTATGATGACACTTCTTCATAGGAGGAAATTATGACAAAAGATAAAACAACAAATTCTGATCCAACACCCGAAGTACCAGAGCATAACTTCTTGGTAGGTCAAAGAGTTACCCTTGTGGTTGATAGCCCTACTGGCGCACCGGCAACTGGTATTATCCGCGTCGTCCAGTCCGAAGTCGGAAAACTAATCGGGGTTGAGTTGGACGAGTGGATCAATTATGCTCATAGTCTTGATGGTGCGATTGAAGCTGAAAAGTATGATGAGAGCGCCAATATTGTAGTCGGCAAAGGCTGGTGGACGCGTCCAGAAAATATCGCTAAGATTTAGTTAATAAACTTCTAATGCAATAGAAGTAGAAGGGAATGCAATCTCATGGCAGAAATAGGCGAACGATACAGATGGTCAGCGACGCTAGACGACGGTCTAGTAATTTATCAAGTTGACCCTGAAACCGGCATAAAACATGGCTATGATGCCCTCCCACGCACGCGTATCAGAGCTTTTGAACTTTGGGACTGGAAAAAAAACCAGCGTGTTTTTTTTGTAAAGTTTAACCCAGGTGAACTTTTGACTTGGCGGCGCAGGGTAGAAATGGCCCCAGGTAATGAAACTGTTGAGGCCTGCCACATCGTGGCTAAAACCGGCAAGGGTATAAAAGGCGTGGCCGGTATTTTCGAGAGTGATGGTCGCATAGAAATAGTGCCGGATTATTTACCTAATAGTGAGTGGTTTTATCCGCCAGTCCTGCACAAGGACGAAGCATAATGAACGAAATGCCTTTTGTATTTTCTAAAGAGTGGTTTGAACTACACCAAAAGAAGTTACTTCGGCTTGCTAATAGTCGAGTAGGCCGCCGCTTATTTCGAATAAAAGGTGATGTGCCAAAGGGTAAAAAACTCAATGGTATTGCTCCTAATAGCATTACGTGGAAAGCCCACGACGGGCCGGTAAGTATTTATTCAAATGAATTTAGGAGCGTCTATAAAGACAACAATACATACCTTAAGGCTTTCGTGGACTACTTCTATGCCGGACAAGAGTTTGTTGAATTCAAGACTACTGACTTCCGTACCCATGATAAGTTTGCCGCGCGCCTATACTATGGATTAAAACCTCTCTGGTTTGTCTTGCATGGTTGGGATTTTGTTTTTGGGAATGTTGCCAAGCAATTGGACTTTGGTTTTCTAACTCTTACCCAATATCCGAGTTCAACAGCAGACCAAGACCCAGTCAACGGTTGGGTTAAAAGAGATTTAGCTAACCCAGGAGAAACCCTTTCAACCATTAGGGCTGGGGCTGGAACTGGCAAGGATACCGCTACTGTTGTGACCTCCGCTGGTACTCTCCAATCAGGGGGTACAGCTAACCAGTTTGTTCTCCTGGATAGAGGTTTTTTCTGTTTTGATACATCTGCCTTGGGTGCTAGCGTAACGATTTCAGCTACTGTATTAAGTTTAACAGGGGATACCAAATCAAATGACCACAATGCAACAGACGCAGCGTTGCATATTGTCGCAGGAACACCAGCATCAACTTCTGCACTAGCTAACACTGATTACGGGAATGTTGGTTCTACTAGTTTTGGCAATGTTACTTATGCTAGTTTCTCGATAGTCGCCTATAATGACATCACTCTTAATGCTGATGGTCGAGCTAATGTAAGTTTGACTGGAATTAGTAAGTTTGCCAGTCGGGTTGCTGACGACCTCAGTGGTACTTATACCGGAGATGCTAGTACTAGTGCAGCGCTTAGTTTTTTTATTCACTATGCCACAACAACTGCTACTAGTACGAGTCCAAGCCCCAAGTTAGTAGTTACTTACGCACCAACTGTTACCACCGTTACAAAAACCCACACCACCGATGCCAATAAGCGTAAGGCTACCACCGTTACTCACACAACGGACGCTAATAAGAGAAAAGCCTTAACTGTTGCCCACACCACCGACACTCTGCTCCATAATACCTTTACCAAGGTTCATACTACTGATGCCCATAAGCGCAAAGCATTTACTCTGGCGCATACAACGGATGCAAATAAACGCAAAGTCTTAACCGTCACGCATACCACCGACGCTTTAGCTGCTAAAGTACCGTTAGTTACCACTGAAGCTGTTACCGCCATAACTAAAACTACGGCTACTGGCAACGGTACTGTAATAAATGAGGGCGGATTAACCGTCACAGAGCGCGGTATATTAGTTTCTATCTCTGCTAACCCGATTATTGGCCGCGCTGATGTGACTAAGTTTCCAGCTAGCGGTGTTGGTGTAGGCGCATTTACAGCCGTTCTGACGGGTCTGACAGGCGGAGTGACTTATCACGTTGTAGCTTATGCTATAAACAGCGCAGGCATTGGCTATGGCACGGACGTGACCTTCAAAACCCTTATGCCGCTGGACAAGCAGTACATCTACCACGTTTTGCGCGGCAGTGTCGAGCTGGGGGTTTTGCAAAACGTAATAAGCGAGTTTGGTTTTTCACAAAATATCAATAGCGCTGGGGCTCAAATGACCATAGTTCAGGCTATCTCACCTGATACTCCTGGTCTAGTTAGCCCGATGGGCAGTAATGATGACACAGTGTTAATCCGCAACGGCAATCAGGTTAAAGTTTATGAGGTCAGTGATACTTACCCAGCCGGTAAAATTATGTTCCAAGGTGCAATCAACCGCTGGGAAGCCGATTATGTAGCTGACGAAATTAGCACTGTAGTTTGGAGTGATGGGCTGGATCTGGACAATTATATTATTCAAGGCACCGGCGAGGTAGTTGATGTTACCCAAAGTTCCGGCGCCACTAGCGAAGAGATTTACCGAACCTCCAGCGACTATAACTATGCTGGTAATACCTTTATAACCAGCGCCGGTATAACTCTCTTGAGCGCCTTGACTATTAAACTGAATACCCAAAATGTGGCCGTCCCCATAACGGTCAATATCTATTCAGCCGTCAACGGTACCTTGCTGGGTACGTCCAATCAGACCGTTAATAACAACGCTGCTACCGACGTCAAGTTTGTATTCTCGCCGAATATAACTACTACCGCGCTAACTACTTATTTCTTTGAGGTCATACCTGGACTGAATGCCGGCACTGTCTTGATTTACTATGGCGGCTCTAATCCTTACGCCAATGGGGCTATGTATATTAAAAAATTCCAGGCACCTACCTCATCTGGTCCCTTGTCGCCTGCTACAACAGTCAATGATACCAGTATTGGGGGGCAGGCTTGGGTTAATACAAACAATTCTCAGACTAGTGATAATGTCTATTCAACTTCCGGCTTAGGAGTTGATAGTAGTCGTTCAAATTATCTAAAAGCTACCAATTTTGGTTTCTCTATCCCCACTGGCGTGACAATTAACGGGATTATTATAGAGGTTGAGAGAAAAATGATAGCAGCCGGCGTCATAGATAACTCTATAAAAATTGTCAACGGAGGGACAATAAGCGGCACAGACCAAAGTGCCGGTGCGGCTTGGCCGAGTGCGGACACATACGCCTCATTCGGTAGCAGTTCTAATTTGTGGGGTCTGGCTTGGTCGCCAAGTGACATAAATGCCTCTACTTTTGGCGTAGCGGTGGCCTGCAAACACTCGGGAGGGTTCAAT
>Ga0163155_10001815_pt1 | contig 24967 bp, 22 predicted proteins | sample OliLakLV19SP4G1_FD_148611 | JGI IMG/M metagenome (GOLD analysis project Ga0163155, IMG submission 148611) | Freshwater microbial mat bacterial communities from Lake Vanda, McMurdo Dry Valleys, Antarctica - Oligotrophic Lake LV.19.SP4.G1 | ecosystem: Environmental > Aquatic > Freshwater > Lake >... | reverse complement strand
GTTTAACACTCTGCGGTGGGTCATCCCGTGGAGCCTAAATAAAGCTCGTGGAGTCCTAAGCAATAGCCGGACTGCGAAGCGAGAAGCCCGCTCTCTATGCGAAGCATGAGAGTCGGGAGTATGTCACCGTACGATGTTGCGCGGCTGGGCGGCTGATGGGGTTCTGCTCCCCAGCCGATCAGATGGATTCGCGTCAGTTCACCTTCGATTAAATCGGTTTTATTCGCAAAATTGATCGCGGTTTCCAATTTTGCAACCGGGTAAACGCTAGAAGTGCCCATCAAAAATTGGTATAACGCCATTAAGTTAGGATGATGAACTTAATAGGATCGGGAATTTGATTGCTGTAGGGGCGAACGGCCGTTCGCCCCCTACCGAAGAATGGCGAACGTCCGTTCGCCCCTACCGAAGAATGGCGAACGTCCGTTCGCCCCTACCGAAGAATGGCGGAGTTATTTAATTCTCATTTCTTAGTTACGAATTTTGAATTTTGAGTTAAGCGGTCAACTCAAAACTCCTCTCATTCCTCAGCTAATCTTTTCTGATAAAAGCCTGTGAACTTTGACACCCTGACCTCCTATCCGTATGCTTCTGGCCGCCGCGTGGTGATGGGGCAACGTTGCGCGGTGGCCACCAGCCAGCCCTTGGCTACTGCCGCTGGTGTGGAAATGATGTGGGCTGGCGGCAATGCGGTGGATGCGGCGATCGCCATGGCGATCGCCCTTACCGTCGTAGAACCGACCTCCAACGGCATTGGGTCTGACGCCTTTGCGCTGGTGTGGGATGGCACCCTGCATGGGCTGAATGCTTCAGGCCACAGCCCCGCAGCCCTAACCCCGACCGCATTTTCTGACATGAGCCAGATCCCTTTGTGTAGCTGGCTGCCTGTAACGGTGCCCGGTGCCGTGTCTGCCTGGTGGAACTTGTCAGAACGGTGGGGCAAACTGCCGTTTGAGCAGCTATTTGAACCCGCCATTCGCTATGCGGCGCAGGGCTTTCCGGTATCGCCTGAAACAGCCCGTGCCTGGAAGCGAGCCGAACAGATTTTTTTGCCGTTGGAGGGAGATTTGTTTGCGCCCTTCAAGCAAGTTTTTTTTGCAGGCGATCGCGCTCCCAAGGCTGGAGAAATCTGGTGCAGCGAGGCGCATGCCAAGACCTTGCGGGCGATCGCCCAGAGTGGTGGCACCAGCTTTTATCAAGGAGAGCTAGCCGCCAAAATTGCCGCCTTTGCCGCCAGCACAGGCGGACTCCTCACCGCCGCCGACTTGGCGGCGCACCAGGCCGAGTGGGTGACCCCGATTAGCACCACCTACCGCGACCTCACCGTTTGGGAAATTCCGCCCAACGGCCAGGGGATCGCCGCCCTGATGGCCTTAAATATCCTGGAAGGGTTTGATCTGGCGCGCTATCCCCGCGATTCGGTTGAGAGCTTTCACCTGCAAATTGAAGCGATGAAGCTGGCCTTTGCCGATGCCTATTGCTATGTAGCCGATCCCCGGCACATGCAAGTCAGGCCAGAGCAACTGCTAAATAAGGACTATGCAGGCGATCGCCGCGCCCTAATCAGCCCAAATGCCCTAGCCCTTGCCACTCCCGGTCTTCCCAAAGGCGGCACCGTGTTTCTGGTCGCTGCTGACCAAGACCTGATGGTGTCGTTCATCCAGTCCAACTACGAAGGCTTTGGCAGCGGCATTTTGATCCCCGACACCGGCATTGCCCTGCACAATCGCGGCGCAGGCTTTAGCCTAGAACCAGGACATCCCAACCAGGTTGCCCCAAATAAGCGACCCTTCCACACGATCATTCCCGCATTTCTCACCCGCAACGGCCAACCCCTTGGTCCCTTTGGCGTCATGGGTGCGCCGATGCAGCCCCAAGGCCATGTTCAAGTCGTCGTGAACCTGGCCGACTACGGCATGAATCCCCAAGCGGCGCTAGATGCCCCCCGCTGGCGTGTCCTAGACGGCAACACCGTTCTGCTAGAACATACCGTCCCCCGCCAAGTTGCCAGTGAACTAGGCGATCGCCACCACACCATCCACGTTAGCCCAGAGGTGAGCCTGTTTGGCAAAGGCCAAATCATTCTCCGCCACGGCGACACCCTAGTTGCCGCCTCCGAACCCAGAGCCGACGGCATCGCGATCGCCCTCTAGATTTCTCCCTCACTCAACCCTCACTCAAGACTCCCCCATGCCTTCCCTCCCCCCCAACACTCTACGCCGCGTCCATCACGTTGCGCTGAACGTGAGCAACCTGACCGCATCCCGCCACTTTTACGGCACCCTTTTGGGGCTGTACGAACTGACAGGCGACCATGTACCCGCAACCCTGATAGAACTAGTGGCTGCGGGCAAAGTTGCGAATTTTGTCATGCCCGATGGCACCATTCTTGATTTATTCTACGAACCCGATCTCACCCCGCCCCATCCCGATCCGGCACAGCAATTTACCCGCGCCAACCATTTGGCCTTTGACATTGTGCCAGAGTTGTTTGATCAGGCTGTAGAAATGCTGCACGCCAATCAAGTCTTGATCGATCATGGCCCTGTGAGCCGACCAACCGGACGCGGCATCTATTTTTACGATCCCGATGGCTTTTTGGTAGAAATTCGCTGCGATCCACTCGATTGAATGGGTCTATGGTCGGATCTGGAGCAGGATCGGTTAGATCGATTACAACAGCTTTTTCAGCGACTGAATTTGGATCGAACGGCTGGCGATCGCCGCTTCATCTTTTTCGACCTGCACATAGACTCGGCCTGATAAAAACTTACTTAGCCCTGTGCGCTCATAGGTTCGCATGGTATCGTCTTGAGCTGATTGCGTGTATCCCATTTGGGACAATATCGTATCAAGATTTTTAAAGAACGCCTTTTCACTTTTAACTGGCACAGACAGCGTGACTGTGCGGTTAAAGTACATGCCGATCAGGCCACCGACCAAGCCACCCAGCAGGCCAAACTGCTGAGGTAACCCGCTCGATAAGCCAATGTCTAGCGATCGCATTGAAACCAACGTAAACACAACAGCCGTGCTGGAGAAATAATACAGAAATGTTGCCAGAGCACCGGGACCGAACTTCATGTATTTTTCTGGACGATGGATATGGGGCAATCGATAGCGTGGTACGAGCATACCGTGTAATCACTGGCCCTGCATCTCAAAGATGGATTAAAATGTGATAAAGAGTTGATTTTTACACATAGTATGTCCGAAAAATCAACTCTTTATAGTAATTTGTAAGATGCTATTTTTTAATCAAAATAGCAAGACTTTAGATAGGAAATGCCGCGATATTTTAATGCCAATCCTGAATCGGGAATCCTGGTTTCTTTCGAAACATTAAACACAACCGATGCGCCGCGATATTTGCCAGCAAAAATTTTGGGTTGAGAGCCAGGATTTGGTTCAAAGTCTTCACTAGATTGCTGAGAAGGAAGATACATTGGGGCTTGTCTCCTGGAAAAAGTGGATTAAACAGATTGGGGCATGCTGTCGTTGATGACTCCAAACTAAAGGGTTGCTATTCCAGAGATGACCCTGTGTTATGGATTCGCCAGGAAAGTGATTTTGATCACAACTCCAACAATCTCTGAGAGTGCATCCCGGTTTTGCAAGTTTGCCCGCCAATTCAAGCTCTACATAGATTCATGCAAATATTTGTGACGCAAACATTTGTGACCGTTATGTCGCGAATGAGGCGCTCGCATTGCGAAAGGTTGAGAATAGGTGCACGAATTGGGTGTGATCTTTTAGAGTGGATTCTTTGGCAAGCTTGATGTGACCTCATGGTGGGATGAATTATCAAACGTGGTCAACTTTAATCGTCAACCCAACTCATCCAAGCCAGTTCACAGGCCAGATCAGGGCAGAGTGACACTTAGAAACATAGTAATGAGTCTGAATCCAGCAGTCGTGGTGTCGCTAGTCGCCACAGGGGTTTATTTGCTGTTGCTGAGTAATGGCAGTGCCCAATCTGAACAAACTAGAGCGGCTGGCATTGTCTCCACGGCTGCTTCTTGGGAGCCAACGCTGGCTCAAGTGCCGCCCGTGCCCGTGCTAGCCCAGCAGGGCAATCAAATTATGCTGAATGGCCGCCTGCTACCTGCGACATGGAGCGCGCGGCAGCAGCGAATTGGGATTGAAGATGCCGCGTTGACGCAGGTGTTGGGAGTAACCCTGTTGAGTAACCAAGATCTGCGGCAGCAACCCGTGCAGTGGTTCTCGGATCCGGCGGTGCAGTCGCTAGTGCTCGGTACCTGGCTCACCAACCAGTCTCGGTTTTTAGACGTGACTGATTTGGCTCAAGCGTTAGGCTGGAAGCTGCAAATGGATGGGGGAGTCTTGCAGGTGGCCACTGCGCCTACGCGGGTGTTGGCAGTGCGACAAGGGCGGCAAAGCTGGGGCGATCGCATCGTCTTAGACTTAGACCAGCCTGCTCCCTGGCAGCTGAAAGAAGATGCTCAAGCGTTTAGCATCACGCTTGATGGCAGCATTGACCCGACCGTAGTGCAAAGCTTCGCTGGCCTACCGGGCAATCTCATTTCTGGCATCAGCGTAGAAGCCAGTGGTAGCCAAACCATCCTGCGCGTGGCACTTTCCCAACGGTTGCGCCCCCGGATTTCTACCCTACCCAACTCCAACCGCTTGGTGATTGATATTCGTTCTGACTCAATGATTGAACGCGATATCCTTTGGGCACCCGGTATCCGGTGGCGACAGCAATATGTGTCTGTGGCCGCAGGTCAGTTCCCGGTGGTGATGCTAAGCGTTGATCCCCGGCAGGCAGGTTTACAGATTAAACCGATTCAGACCAATCCTGCTACCGCTGTGGGCACGTCGCCGCTGATCACCATGGCGCAGCGCGCTCAGGCCGTTGCCGCGATTAATGCAGGCTTTTTCAATCGCAACAATGTGCTGCCACTGGGAGCCATTCGCCGCGATAACCGCTGGATTTCTGGCCCGATTTTGGGACGGGGGGCGATCGCCTGGAACCCTGCCGGAGAGGTGCTGATGGGTCGGCTAGGCTTTCAGGGACGGGTGACGACCAGCAGCGGTCAGCAATTTCCACTGTTTGCGCTTAACAGCGGCTATGTGGGTGCGGGGGTCAGTCTCTACACCGCCGATTGGGGAGCGGCCTACACGCCCATCCTCGATAACGAGACGATCATTACCGTGCAGAACAACCGAGTACTGCGGCAGCAGACCGCTGCAACTCAGGGGCAGGGCAGTTTTGCTGTCCCAGCCGATGGCTATCTGCTGGTGGCCAGAGCCAACGCCGCGCTGGCTCCCGCTGTCCCGGTAGGCAGCAACGTCCAATATCAGCTGGCATCTGTTCCCAACGAGTTCGACCGCTATCCTAATATTTTGGGTGCAGGGCCGCTCCTGCTTCAGAATAGCCAAATTGTGCTAAACGCCAGAGCAGAAGGGTTTTCTGATGCCTTCATTCGAGAAGCGGCACCGCGTAGTGCGATTGGCAAACGGCCAGAAGGGACGCTGATGTTAGTGGCCATTCATAACCGTGTCGGTGGAGCTGGGCCAACCCTCAGTGATGTAGCTCAAGTGATGCAGCAACTGGGGGCGGTAGACGCCCTCAACTTTGATGGAGGTAGCTCCACGTCCCTTTATTTAGGTGGCCAGCTGCTCAATCGTTCACCCCGTACGGCAGCTCGGGTGCATAACGGCATGGGCATCTTCATCCAACCCGGTTTCTAAGAATCTTGAACTTTACTTATAGCGATCGCCAAGTACATGAGGACATGTTTGAGTATACTTGGCGATCGCTATAGCTCACCAGCCCTAGCTTACCGTTCACGTAATAGATTGGCAGCTGCCGTACTGAAGGCAATCTTCAATAATTCTGTCTAGAAAATTTTGATTCCAGTCAAACAACTGTTCAGCTAGACGTAGGGCATTGCCAGAAAGGTGAGAAACCTGAGTTTGGGCAATCTGCAAATTCTCTAAAGTGGGTGCAATTAGCATTTGGGCAACCTCTAGCTTTGACAGCGCGATCGCATTAAGCTGCTGCTCTATATACCGAGGAAGAATAAGCTGCGGTATACCAGCCAAAAGACAGGCAATCGCTGTGGTTAAGCCACCGTGATGAATAGCGATTGATTTATCAATTAACGCCTCTTGTAACGGGTTAAACTCTGGCTCAGTTCCCACTATGCTAAAGACTAAATCCCGAAAGCGATAGTCACTAGCAAGATATGTCCAGCTCTTCCCATCCGTAGAGCCATTCCGTCTGGGAAGAGGCGCAACATGTATCCCCACATACTGATTATTTTGAGTAGGCTGACGCCAAGCTCGATAGCAATCTAATTCAGGAATGCTGAAAATAAAGCTGCGATCGCCGTTGAAGATCTGTCCTAGTGGCGCATCTAATCCGACCACTTGCCGTACGGTTTCACTAACTCGCATTTGCCGTTCTGCTGACTCAGGCGGAGCTGGAAATCTGAATGGAGGGAACACCTCTACAGGAGGAGGAACCGCGAAATGGCTACCAATAACAACCACGGGAACGCGTCCTCGGGCTGCTAAGACTAGCCCAGGTGCATGATCTGTAATTACTAAATCAGGGTTGATAGACTTGATAATCTCTTGCCAGTTTTGCAAGTGAGTACTCAATAAGTCGGCTTGATTAAAGCCGAAAGTTGCCAGAATATCAGCAAAGGTATAAGAATCTTCTCGTCCAGAAAAGGGTAGACGTGGTGCGGCAACACTTTGATAAGGAAAGTCCATTCCTTTTAGGTTCTGAGACTTTAAGGCAAAAACAGGAACACATCCGTACAGTGTCAGACGCTGTGCTAAGGCGACCAGACGCTGGATGTGACCTTGACCTGCTCCCAGTTCCCATCCCAGTAAAACTTTCATTGTTACTATTTACAGCGCTTTGCGCTTAGTTGAATGTGGGTTGTTTTGTAGAAGCCTCGCTCAGCGTGGCTTCTACAAAACAACTGTGGTCTATGCAATTTAAAATTGCTGTAATGTTTCTGTTCTGAGTTTTCCCATTTGAACAGCAGCAAGTAAGATACTCCAAAATTTAGCTACCGTTCCCTGAAAATTGACAGTGAAAAGGCTATCTGCAAGCCTTACACCCTTTGGAATTTATCTTGTATAGATACATTAATAAATGTTAGCCATCCCGATCGCTAGACTAGGATGGCTATAGAGACGTTGGGTATTGCGTAATCCAGACATGAAATGGGATGTGAGTACCACGCGGTACTCACATCCCATTTCATATTTCAAATCAGCAACGCCAGATGTTGTGTAATGAGGGTGCATCCCAATTGTGCAGCCCACCCTGCTTCTCCTCTAGGGAAAAGCAGGGGATGAAGGTTAGTTGGGGAATTTGCAAAACTGGAATGCACCCATATAATGTCCTAGTAGATGGTAGACAGCGTTCTATTCATAGACTATTTCTATACCTGAACTACAAAATCCGCACCAGATAGAGAAACGCCAGGAGCAGCACTAAGTACTGTGGCAAACTTTGCTCCTGTACCTAGACCGTCTCCAGCTCTATTCTGGTTGTAAAACAAACCCTTCGATTCAGCGCTATAGACAATAGCAGCGAGCGATTGCCCTACTTCAGCGTCTGTTGTTACCACACTAAAGTCTGTCATGACATTGAAACCACTACCAACGATACTAGTGACTGCCCCAAAGGTTGCTTTGCTTAAGACAATCTTGTCAGTTCCAGCCACAAAGTCTGTAAGGGTATCGATCCCTACGTCTTGAGTGGCAAACTCTTGGCCTGTAGCATATACCAACTGGTCAGCACCACTACCACCAGTTAACAGGTCATCACCCCCTCCTCCTGTGAGCACATCATCACCATCTCCTCCGTTGATCAGGTTGTTTGCAGAGTTGCCCATGATGGAGTTGCTCAAACGGTTACCTGTAGCATTGATTGCCTCAGTTCCCGTTAGGATTAAATTCTCCAAATTGTTGCCTAACACCCAGGTAATAGAGGAATTAACAACATCAATGCCTTGATTGCGGCCTCCCTTTTCAACGGTGCGATCGCCGAGGTTATCAACAAAGTAAACATCGTTTCCGCGCCCGCCCATCAAAACATCTCTACCAGTACCCCCGTCCAATGCGTCATCACCATTGCCACCTTTCAATAGGTCATTGCCTTCTAGACCAAAGAGCAAGTCATTTCCGCCTGTCCCAAACAGAACATTTCTTTCTTTTGAACCCAGTTGATGATTACCAGGCTTGCCAGAATTAGGCAACTCAGAAGACTCGTTGTCGGGCTGGGTATCTTTAGAAAGTGCTCTGCTGGCGGTGCCCCGGCGTCGATTACTGCCGGGGGTCTGACCTAGTTCATCATTGCTGCCGCCATGGGGACGAGACTTGCCTGGATCTCCTCCCTCTGCACCGTTGCCGATGCCTTGATTGTAGTGAACAGGTGAAGGGTCTACGCTTCCACCATAGCTAGCAGAATCATAAATGACAGGTCTAGAAAGTGCTCTGCTGGCGGTGCCCCGGCGTCGATTACTGCCGGGAGTCTGACCTAGTTCATCATTGCTGCCGCCATGGGGACGAGACTTGCCTGGATCTCCTCCCTCTGCACCGTTGCCGATGCCTTGATTGTAGTGAACAGGTGAAGGGTCTACGCTTCCACCATAGCTAGCAGAATCATAAATGACAGGTCTAGAAAGTGCTCTGCTGGCGGTGCCCCGGCGTCGATTACTGCCGGGAGTCTGACCTAGTTCATCATTGCTGCCGCCATGGGGACGAGACTTGCCTGGATCTCCTCCCTCTGCACCGTTGCCGATGCCTTGATTGTAGTGAACAGGTGAAGGGTCTACGCTTCCACCATAGCTAGCAGAATCATAAACAATATAGGCTGACATGATTGTTCTCCTGGTTTTAATAAGACATCCTCAATTAAAGGCCGGAATAAGACTTAACTGGTTGAGTAAGAACACCCAAGCAAAATCAAGTTAGACTTATTCATTTGTTAAGGTACTTAGAGATTTTTGCCGTAATTGGAAGTGAATTAAACTTCCATCAGTAGAATCATGAGGTTGTGAACTAACTTTTCTATTGAATTTTTCTTCCATCTACAACTAGGTTTGAGAAAATACGGATTTGCTAGAGTAGAAGTTAATGATCAATTAAACTTAAACAGACATCTTTCGATATAAACACTGGTAAACTCATAAGGTTTCATTTACGAAATCTTTAAGAATGAGTTTCAAGACATCTGTTGGGTTTCAGTTTGCGAGTTTAGTTTAGTTACTATGATTTAGTCGAGATTGATTGCAGACGTACAGCGCCCCCAACCAATTTCAACTTGGACAACTTGATATAAATCCTTGTGTTAAAAACCCGGCGCAAGCTTAACTCTCCAGAACCTGCGATCGCTCCCCCACCCGCCCTGCCGCTGAAGCAACGCTTGGCTCAGCGGCGCAAAACAGAGCGACTGCGCAAAGAACTGCTAACGTTCACCATCTTTGCTGTCCTGTTTTCAACGCTGGTCGGGTTTGTGCTGGGGCTAGCCTCTAGCCCCAAAGTTGGCGTTGGCGCAACTATAGCCGTGTTGTGTACCACCCTCTCATTCAAATATCCGCGTCAAGCGCTGTGGGCTTTTTTGATCTATATGCCCTTCAGCGGCAGCGTGACTTACCTGCTGGGCAACAGCCCCCTGTTACAACTCGCCAAAGATGGATTCTATATTCCAGCAGTATTTGGCGTGATTCAATACTGTCGGCGAGAGCAGCTGCCGATCTTGGTGCCAAAGCAGTTGGTGGCACCCGTCGGCATTTTGCTGGTGCTGTGTTTGGCGACCTTGCTGGTGGTCAATGGCGGGCAGCAGTTCTCCGCCGAACCAGGGGATCATCCCATTCTCGTTGGCGTTTTGGGGCTGAAGGTGCTGTTAGGCTATGTGCCGCTGCTGGTCTGTGCCTATTATTTATTGCGCGATCGCGCCGATCTGCTGTACTTAATGCGGCTAACGGTCGTGATCATTTTGGTCTGCTGCGGGCTAGCATTCATCCAGTTTTTGTTGCTCAAAACGGGACGCTGTTCCGGCACTCGGTTTGCCGAAGGTGCTGCCTTATACAAAGCTTCTCTAAACGCCCGCTGCTTTGTGGGCGGAGCCGTGCTTTACACCCCAGCATTAGGGCAAATTCGGCTTCCCGGCACCTTTGTGGCACCCTGGCAGTGGGGCTGGTTTTTAATCTCATCCAGCTTTTTGGCCTTTGCTACCGCCTTCAGCGATCCCCAAATCCGCTGGCGAACCGCTGGCCTCGTGTCTCTGGCCTCCGTATTTATCATGGCTGTATTATCGGGGCAGCGGATTGCTTTGATTCTGGTTCCGGTCGTGTTTGTGATTTTAATGCTGTTGACCGGGCAAGTTGTCAACTTCCAACGCTTTATCCCCGGTGCGGTAATTTTGGGACTGTTACTCGGGGTAGCCGCCCTCAAAAACCCCGATATTTTGCAACAGCGGATGGAAAGCTTGCAGAGCCGCTGGATAGCCTCCCCTCCCCATATGTTTATCGGTGAGCAGTTTGAATGGGCGATGCGCGACCAGGATGGGTTTTTGGGCAACGGGTTAGGCCGAGCCACCAACGCCGCCCGCAACCTGGGAGAGACGGTACTGGTTGAAGCCTATTATCCCAAGCTGTTCTACGAAATTGGGCTGTTGGGAACGCTAGCATTTTTGGTCTTGGTAACGATGCTGACCTATCTCACCTTTAAAGCGTATCGGTCGGTACGCGATCGCAACCTGCGCAGCTACGGTGCAGCCCTTTGGGTCTTCGTCCTGTTTATCAGCTACAACACCTACTATTACCCGCTCGACGTTGATCCAGTTGCCGTCTACTACTGGTTCTTTGCAGGCATCATCCTCAAACTTCCCGAAATTGCGCGGCTAGAGCGGCTAGATGCTGGCGATAAAGGCCAGCTGCAAACCCAGCGCCGCCGCCTGCATCGGGCAGGGTTTGGTTAAGCATATTTATCCCTCATTCCCATCCTTGATTTCCCTGATTATTCCCACCTACAACCGTGAAGCAGCGCTGCGGCAGACGCTGGATAGTGCGTTGCAGCAAAATTATCCTGCGTTTGAAATAATTGTGGTGGATCAAACGGCGACTCATGAGCCAGAAACTGAGGCGTATTTGCAGGCACTGGCAGACGGCCAGAAAATCCGGCTACTTAGGGTGAAATGGGCCAGTTTACCAGGAGCACGCAACTATGGAGTGCGGCGATCGCGTGGAGACATAATTGTATTTGTCGATGATGACGTGCTGCTGCCGCCCGGTTTTCTAACCGCCCATGGGCAGCATTACGATCGCCCAGAGGTTGCCGCCGTGGCAGGTCGGGTGTTTGATCGAATGAAACTAGAAGATGATCCCAGCTTGAGGATTGAGGACTTACCGCCAGCCGCGATGAATCCTAGCATTGCCTGGTACCACCTGGATTTGGTGCATACAGTCAAGTCCCAGCAGGTGTTGACAGCGCGGGGTTGCAATATGTCATTTCGGCGATCGCTATTTGAGCAGCACCAGCTTTGGTTTGACGAACGCTTTCGCGGCAGTGCCGTCCGAGAAGAGTCAGACTTTTGCCTGCGCCTGCGCCAAACGGGGCAAATTATTTGGTACGACCCAGAGGCGCATCTGGTGCATTTGGGTGAAGCAACGGGCGGCTGTCACGACATCAGCACGCGATCGCTGCAATACCAGCTCACTTTTTACCACAACCATTTTCTGCTGGGGTTGAAAAACCTGACTCCAACCCAGGCGCTGCGGTTTTTCGCCAAATTATTTGACTGCCATGTGTTGGGTCACCCGCCCTGCTATAAAAGCGGTTCCCCGCTCAAAGTCCTCACACGCGGCAGTTTCTACATTCTTGGCTTTCTCAATGCTCTGTATAGCTGCTGTCGGGCACTGTGGGACGATGGTCAGCCTCACAGCCGTCAAGATCCCTTATTCAACAAACGATCCATATCTCACTAAGCTGCCATGCGAATTTTGGTCGCTAGCCACACCTACACCGTTGACCTGAACTGCGAAAAGCTGAGGGCGATCGCCAATCTAGAACCTGGTATTGAAGTCACGGTTGTGGTGCCGCGCTGCTGGCAACCGGGCGGGGTGCAGTCTCAAACAGTAATGTCTCAGCCCTCTGCATCTGGAACATTTCGGATTGTGCCATGTTCTAATTTCAGCCAAAACCATCAAGGGCTGCTGTGGTTTGGAGCCGACGTGGTGTCTCTATTGCGCCAGTTTCGTCCCCAGATAATTCAGGTCGAACAGGGGGCAAAATCGCTGGCCTATGCGGAGCTAATTACGCTGAATCGGGTGCTGACGTTGGGGGCAAAAAACCTGTTCTTTACCTGGTGGAATTTGCCCTACAGGCTCAAATTCCCGGTAGCTCAGCTAGAGGCGTATAACCTGCGCCACACAAATGGGGCGATCGCCGGAAATCGGGATGCTGCTGATGTTCTCCATCAGCGCGGCTACCGAGGTGCCGTTCAAGTATTGCCGCAATTGGGGGTGGACGAGCGACGGTTTTATCCGCAGCCACAGCCGCAGTTACGAGCTGAACTGGGTATTCGACCCAACGAGTTTGTAGTGGGATATGTGGGGCGCTTTGTGGAAGAAAAGGGGCTGCTGAGCGTGGCCAGGGCGCTGGCGGGGTTGCAGGACTTTGCTTGGCGCTGGCTGTTGGTGGGGCGTGGCGACTTGAAGGCGCGGCTGATCCAGCAGGCTACCGACTTGGGCATAGGCGATCGCCTGATTTGGGTTGAAAGCGTGCCCCACAGCGAGGTGCCACGCTATTTGAACGCGATGGATGCATTGGTATTAGCGTCTCAGACGACGAATCAGGTGCAAACACTGACGGCCAGCGGCTGGAAAGAGCAGTTTGGGCATGTGCTGATCGAAGCGATGGCCTGCCGGGTGCCGGTAATTGGCTCCGATTCTGGCGAAATTCCCCATGTGATTGGCAAGGCGGGTCTAGTGTTTCCGGAAGGCAATGCCGACGCTCTACGGGAGCAGTTGCGATCGCTCTTCCACCATCCCGACCAGGCCGCGAATCTGGCGCAACAGGGATACGAACGGGCGATCGCCCACTACACTAACGGCGTCCTTGCCCGCCAGCAGCTCGACTTTTACAAGTCTTTGTTGGCCAAAGATGCCCAGTAGTCTGCTCGTCGGTTGGCACAATTATGGCTGGCGGCGTTTGTCGGCTTTGGCCAAGATCACCATGGCTTTGTCGATGTCGCGAACTTTGATCCCGCGTAGTGCGGTGAGGAGCGAGCGGATGAGGGCGACTTCATCATCGGAGAGTATGACCACTGGTTTTACCTCGATCCCATTTTTAGGGTGATGTATTTTGAATCATTTTGAACTACCTCAAAATACCTCACCTTCCCTACTATTGTCTAGACACTGGCTGTAAATCTCTATGACTACTGACAAGGAGAGGGTAACGGTTTATCTGCCCTCCGACTTAAAAGCCCGCCTAGAAGAAATTTCTAAACGAGATAGGCGATCGCTGACAGCTACGATCGAGGTATTGCTACTTGAAGCGTTGGAGACTAGGAGCTGAATCTCTTTAAAGGGTGTTGCCGGAAGTTTGGCTAAGGAAGGAGGCAAATAAAACTAGAGATAGGGTCAAGGCGATCTTTGAAAAAATTTAGTACTGTAGAAGAGAGTTTTTATTTATAACGCATATGTTAATCGATTAAAAGTCATGAAAGTAAAATCCATTTCATTTGAGAACTACAAAGCATTCTTTGAAAGACAGACAATGCAATTGAAGCCAGTAACTGTTCTAATTGGCAAAAATAGCTCGGGTAAAAGTTCGATTGCAAAATTGTTTACTTTACTTGAAAGTTCACTCTCGGGTAAAGTCGATGAACCGTTGTTGTTGAAGAATAGTGAAGTGGAGTTAGCTGGAGAGTTTGATGATTTGTTTTTCGATAGCAATCCAGGTGGACTCCCTTTAAGTTTTCAAATTGAGTTTGAAAATGATGTACGACTAGAAGTCGGTTTATTAAAAAAAGTGGATGGGTATGGATTAGATATTCTTCAATGGAAATACAAAGATAATATACAAGAACTTAACCTTGAACTTAATGGTGATGAATATCAAGATGCAGTTGAAGAGAAAGTTTACAGGTGCAAGTTCAAGGGGTTTATTCCTATTCAATTTATCGATAAGAATACTGATGAAGATTCTGCCAAAACTTTTCAGATTAATAAAATTGATGTTGATTACATTGGGCCTTTTAGAATTTTACCCGAAAGATATTTTTACTTGACAGGACAGACGTATTTTAAAGACACAGGTATTGCAGGTGAAAATGCTTATGCAATGCTTGGGATAAGTAAGTTGAACAAAGATGATTATCTATGCAAAAAAGTAGGCAAGTGGTATAAGGATAACTTTGATGGTTGGGAATTGAAGGTAGATGAAAGAAGTAAAAAGCCTCTCATTCAAATTCTACTTTCTAAAAATGATACTGATGTGAATATTGTAGATGTTGGACAAGGAATGAATCAATCATTGCCCTTAGTAGTTCGAGCTAATATTATAGACAGACCCGATTCTATGATTATTTTAGAACAGCCTGAATTGCATCTGCATCCTGCGGCTCACGGGGATTTAGCAGAACTATTTGCAAAATCAGCGAAGGAAAATAATCAGACGTTTATCATTGAAACCCATTCCGAAAATATGCTCCTGCGCCTTCGTAAACTAGTTATTGAGAACGATTTCGGTTTTACAAAAGATGATATAATAGTTTACTGGCTAGAAGACGCTGAATCCAAAGGGCAAGAGTTGATGGAGATTACAATTGATGAAAATGGAGTTTTGAGCGATTGGCGAGATGGCGTTTTTGATGAAGGTTTGAGAGAGGTATTGGAAATGCAAAAAGCGCTTGATAGAAAAGAACAAAAGTAAATGATTATATCTTTCAACCCCTCTATCTTTCATAGCAGAGATGATGAGATACAAAATACTTTAGCTAAAGTACTTCTGCTTCTGATAGAAAATGACATTCACTTTTTAGATACCAGAAGTATAAATACTATTTTTTACAACGAAAATGGAAAATATATTTTTAACTCAAATCCAGTTTCTGATTACTTATCTCCCAAGCATCAAAGAAGCTTAGAAGAGCTTTTGAAGCAGAAGAGTCGTAAGAATATTACTAATCTACACAGAAAGCATCTTATGCATATCGTTGTCGGAGGTGATGAGAATAATAAAGAAATCCATCCTAAAAGTGTGTTTAAGATTATCACAGAGCGTTCAAAAATTATTGTCGAAAATGGAATTAATGATTGGAACTTTATTCGAGGCATTTGTCAAAAATACAGTAGCAGTAAAACAAAAAGGCGATCAATATATGAATTGTTAGATCGAGCTATAAAAAATGAAACTATAGAATCCATGAACTGCGGTGGGCTTGGAGAAATGATAAAGGTGACGCAGCAATGCATAGAGCAGGAACGCTACAGAGGTATTTTTAAGTATAAACTCATGGCTGTTCTTGATAGTGACAGAAATGGCTCGGGCGAGTTACCTAAAGGTACAAATAAGAGTACAATTGAACATCTTAAAGGCAGAAAAGTTTATAGCACTAACGACTGCACATATGAGCCTTCAGATCTAATTGCTTGGCACATTTTATACAAGAAAAAGATTGAAAATTACATGCCTCCAAATGTATTGCTCACAAATATCGCATCAATGACCCAAGAACAAAAGGATGATTTGAATTCTAAAACCTATGAGGAATTAGACTTTACAGAATACAGTTATAGAAATATAGGAATTAGTGAAAGGCAAATAAAAGATCAATTTCCTAGAATGTTTCTTTCAAGCTTTTCTTACCATGATTTCGAGCAAAGATGTGAACACCACAAGGTCTTTTTATCAGAAGCGGAAGAATTAGTTTCTGAAATCGAGCAGATTCTACTTAAAATGGCGAAAATATTATGAACGACAAAATTAGTGTTAAGCCAGATATTATTTACCTTGAGGACTTGCTAGACGATATAGCTGACGGTAAATACCTGATACCCATATTTCAGCGAGATTTTGTCTGGAAATCTTCTCAGATGCTTGACCTTTTTGACAGTATTTTGAAAGGGTATCCAATAGGCAGTCTATTATTTTGGAAGACTAGAGGATATAAAACCAAGGATGAAATAGGTCCATATACTATAGAGAAACAAGATAGTGATGATACAAAATACGTTTTGGACGGTTTCCAAAGGGTGTCAACTTTGTTTGGAGTTTTGATGAATCCAAAGGATTGTCAGAAGAAGAATAGTCCAGAGCTTAAAAACTTTTTAATCTATTTTGATATTAAGGAAAACAGCTTTATTTATATAAAGAATAGAAAAGATAAAAGCATTTTTTATATTCCTCTATACGAGATTTATGATAACCGTGAATTGTTTAATATTCTTCGAGAATTAGACAAGGAAGACATCACAGAAGCCGACAAAATTAAATACACTGACAATGCAAGAAATTTACATAGTATTTTGCACAAATATAGACTGCCTTATGTAGAAATAAGAGGAGGAGATATAAAAAGTGCTGTTCAGATCTTTTCAAGAGTAAATTCAACGGGAACGGAAATTTCGGAAGACTTCATGCTCTCAGCACTTAGCTATAATGTAGAGACTGGTTTTTTGCTTAGTGATTCAATTACTGAATTCCTTAATAATTTAAATATTTATAATTTTGAAGATTTGAAAAGAGATACCGTTTTAAACGGCATCTCTAATGCACAAGGGAAGATCTATTTTGATGTAAAGATAGAGGACTTATTGAATCGAAACTTAGTGCCAAATCTAGAATCTTTTACGACGAATGCTTATGAACATATCAGAAAAGCTGTAGAGTTTTTATATAAAGTTTTATTTGTGATAGATGTCCGCTTGTTACCTTATCCAACACAATTAATTTTTATTTCTGAATATTTTAGATTAAATCCCAATCCTACGCCTGAACAGTGTGGATCCTTAGAAAAATGGTTTTGGATAACAACTTACTCAAATTACTTTACTCTATATTCCCTTAGCCAACAAAGAAGTGCTTATCAAGAATTTTGTCGATTTGCGCAGGGAAGCCACCCGGATGGAATTTACAAGGTTAATAGTGATATACCTTTTAACACAGCCAAGTATCCAGATAAGTTGAATTTTACGGGTGTGAGACCAAAAGCATTACAACTTTTCTACTTGAAATCAATAGCTGAAAACTCTAAAATCCAAGATAGAGAAGGAGTAAAGGAAATTTTTATTTCTACCTCCTCAAAAAAAGACAGAAGCCCATCTAATATCATTCTCAGGTTATCATCTGAGTTCGAGAAGGATGAAGAGAAGAAAAAGACTGATAGTTTTATTGAAACTTCTCTACCTAATATATTGAATCGACACTTCATGACACAAGAAATGATTAATTTGTATAAACAAGGAAGTGTAGATAGATTTATCTCTGAAAGAGAAATCTTTATAAAATCACAGGAAAGGGAGTTCGTGACACAACTAGGAATTACATATACAGATTAAAGCTCCTTGTTCTTTCTCTAAAAAAATTGAAGCTATTAGAGTAAGCATTAGTTAGCGATTGCTCTTTCACATCAGATTAAACTGCAATGGTTTTGATGTCGAAAGGGAGAATCAGCTTGGTTAATACTGAACTGGTCGCCTCGCAATCTGAAAATTGGGCTTGCGATCGCCCCCCTCCACCCTCAAAATATTGCCTTCAACACCTGAACTGCCGCCCTTGCTGGCGCGATCGCCTTCTAGGTAGATGGTGCGATCGCTGAGAAAAATATCAGTGCGATCGCCCCCCCTCCAAATGGCGATCGCACCGACGATCCAGACCTCCAATTTCTTCGAGAAATCGGAGGTCTTCTAGGCAAGGGCGATCGCTGAGAAAAATGTCAGTGCGATCGCCTCCCTCTAGCCTCAATGGCGATCGCACCGACGATCCAGACCTCCGATTCCTTCGAGAAATCGGAGGTCTTCTAGGCAAAGGCGATCGCTGAGAAAATACCAGTGCGATCGCCCGCACCTCTCTTCCAATTGTGCGAATCAACTATATTTTTAGAAAGATTAAGTGACTGGCTAGCATTTCGAGGAAATCCCTATGCTGGTGCTGTGGATCGCCGCAATTTTGCTGGGTGTCGGATTGATTGTGTGGGGTGCAGAACCGTTTGCCGAACATTTGGGAGCCGCAGCGGTGCGATTGCGGGTCAGCTCGTTTGCCTAGCGTTACTTTTGGCGGGAGCCGAACCTGAAGAATTGGCAACGGCGGTGACAGCATCGCTCAGAGATACCCCGGCGATCGCCTTTGGAGATGTGATTGGAGCCAATATTGCCATCTATTTAGTAGCCACGGCTAGAAACTCCTTAAACCAAGCGGCAGGAGCGATGCTTGTTGCCGCCTACGCAATCTTTATCATTGTCTTATTGAGGCGCTAATGGCTCCCGCTGCGGTGCCTGCATGGCCGATCCAACGCCCAATCCCATTTGCCTACTGCTGCCATGCCCCTCCGCATCCTGCAAATTGTCCCTGCCGTTTCTCCGGTCTATGGAGGCCCCAGCCAAATGGTGTTGGGATTTTCGGCAGCGCTGGCGGCAGCGGGGGTGGAGGTGACGGTGTTGACGACCGATGCCAATGGGGATGTGGGTCAAGCGCCTCTGGTAGTGCCGCGCGATCGCCCCATTTCACAAGACGGCTACCAAATTCGCTATTTTCACTGTGCACCATTCCAGCGCTATAAGTTTTCGTTAGGATTGTTGTCCTGGCTGTCTCACCATGCGGCAGAGTTTGACCTGGCGCATATCCATGCCTTATTTTCGCCTGTGAGTACGGCGGCGGCAACGGTGGCGCGCTACCGAGGGTTACCGTATATCCTGCGCCCGTTGGGAACGCTAGACCCGGCAGATTTGCAAAAGAAACGCCGCCTCAAGCAGCTCTACGCGGGGTTGTGGGAGCGGCCAAATCTGGCTGGAGCTGCCGCGATTCACTTTACCAGTCAGCGAGAAGCCGACGTTTCAGAACGGTTTGGGCTGCTCACGCCAGAGCTAATCTTGCCGCTGGGTGTTACCCCGCCGTTGCCCGGTTTTCTACCTACCCATGCGGAGCTAGAGGAGCAGACACAGCCCATTTCAAGCGCAACCATTCGCCAACAATTGGGCATCTCAGGCAATACCCCGCTGCTGCTATTTCTCTCTCGCCTTGATCCAAAAAAAGGCTTGGATTTACTGCTGCCTGCTTTAGAACTGCTGCTCCAGCGCGGCTGTCTGTTTCACTTGGCATTAGCAGGCAGCAATTCGCAAGACCCTGCCTATGAAGCGGCGATCGCCACCCAGATCAACAGGTCGCCGTTAGCGGCCTGTACCAGCATCTTGGGGTTTGTGGAGGGCGATCGCAAACGGGAATTGCTGGATGTTGCCAATCTGTTTGTACTGCCGTCGTATTACGAAAATTTTGGCATTGCCGTCGCGGAGGCGATGGCCGCCGGGTTGCCCGTGGTGATTTCGCAGCAGGTCTACATTTGCAACGAGGTCAGGCAATCGGAGGCTGGCTGGGTGGTGCCGTGTGAGGTGATGGCACTAGCGAACTGCCTGGAAACTGCGCTGAAGCAACCTGCCGAATGTCAGCGCCGAGGCGAAAATGCCCGCCGATATGCCTCTGAGCACTACAATTGGCAGGCGATCGCCCACCAAACCATTCAAACCTATACACAAATTTTAGACTCAACCTCCCAGCACTCGTAGAGACGCGATGAATCGGCGTCTCTACGGGCAACGGCCAAGATAGATTTAATCGGGGTTGGGATGTTTGACTGCATTCTGGCGTTCCAGCCCTGCAATCACCTCTGCCATTTCGACCTGCGGGAAATCGGCATAGAAGCGGCTGACGCTCAAAAATGCTTCGGGTGCAATCAATACAATGACGCGATCGCACCAGTTTTCTAGCCGCTCGATCATCAGTTTGGGAGCGACGGGGGCACAAATGAATAGCGCGGCGGGCTGTTTGGCGCGAATGGCACGGGCGGCTACGGCGATGGTCATCCCCGTGGCAATGCCGTCGTCAATTAAAATGGCGATCGCTCCCCGTGGATTGGTCTGAGGGCAGTGTGGGGAGAGTTGAGCTAGTTGCCCTCTGGCCTTTTGCTGAGCGCGTTCTACTGCCATCCGCCACACCCTTGGATCTTGCCCAGCCAAGTTTTCATAGCGAGAGCGGATCACCTGCCCGTCTGCTGTCACTGCGCCAATGGCCAATTCAGGATTATCTAGCCGCGTAATTTTTTTGGCGACTACCACATCTAGCGGGCAATGCAGTAGTTGTGCCAGAGGTTCGGCAACGGGAATGCCACCGCGAGGTAAGCCATAGATTACAGGTGGAGCCAAGCGCTGGCTGTCACTGAGGGTAGACAGCTCTGCTATCACAGCTTGGGCAAGCTGCTGGCCTGCTTCATGGCGATCGCGAAAAAGTAGTGGTTGAACCATGCGCCCCTCCAACAGATTGTGGTGGGATTGCTTCATGTATGACAAAGGCAACCCGAAAAATAGTCTTAAACTGAAGGATAGCTCTTCAGCCTCCTCTTGCTCTTTTTGACCGAAATAATCGGCGTGCAAGTAGCTCCATTCCTATAGCCCTTCAGCCTTTCGTGCATCATGGCAAGCAACGACCAAATTGACCTGTTTAGCATTGCGGATGTGGCTACCGCCACCGCCGTTGACCCTAGCTTAATTCCTACCAGCGCCAAAATTCCGATTCCGGTTGGCATTTACTCGTCGATGGCAGAAATTAAGGTGCATTGCAACCAATGCCATCGCTGTGAGCTAGGCGCAACCCGCACCCACGCCGTCATTGGGCGAGGCCATGTGAATGCCTCCATTATGCTGGTGGGGGAAGGCCCTGGACAAACTGAAGACGAGACAGGGCTGCCATTTGTGGGGAAGTCGGGGCAGTTGTTAGACAAAATTCTGGCCTCGGTAGGTCTGAGCGAAGCGGATGTGTTTATTTGCAATATTGTTAAGTGTCGCCCGCCCGAAAACCGCAACCCCAGTAATGCTGAAGCGGATGCCTGTATGGGCTACCTGCTAGAGCAAATTCGCCTGGTCGATCCCAAGATTATTTTGTTGACGGGGGCGATCGCCATGCGCAGCCTGCTGGGGATTAAGCAGGGGATCACCAAAGTGCGAGGCGAATGGGTCGAAAAAGAGGGGCGACTCTACATGCCGATTTTTCACCCCGCCTATTTACTGCGCAACCAATCTCGCGAAAAAGGTAGCCCCAAATGGCTGATGTGGCAGGATATTCAGGCCGTTAAGGAGAAGCTAGATGAAATCCAAAATTAACGATACCAATTTCAATCAAAGATGCGACACATCCCGTAGGGGCATGGCACTGCCGTGCCTTCATCCAACCAGTGACACCTTTCGATCGGGCATGGCACTGCCATGCCCTTACCCAACAATGGATCTGCCATGATTATTAATTAAATTGTTGTGAGATGTGCAGCGCACATCTCATAAATTCTGGATCAAGATACAAGAGCTAAAACCGATCGCCAAGGGTCACAATCAAGCGGTTATCTCCGTTGTCGGTAAAGGCAAACTCTACTCGGCCAAACCCGATGGGGAGACGAGCCTGTAGACCTGCACCAAAGCCAAACCCATCGCCGGGTTTGTCCCGTACGATCGCGGGTTCGCCAATGACTTCGTCACCTGTGCCCAAGTCGGTACCATAATCCACGAACAGTGCTCCTCGCAGGTCAATGTCTTGCGAAAACAGGTTGAGGTTGGCGATCGGGAAGCGATATTCTAGCGTGGCCTGGAGGAAGCTAGAACCCGTGCCAATCCCGCCTCCCGAAAAGCCCCGCACGGAGTTGTCGCCGCCAATGTTGAACGCTTCGTAGGGTGGCACATCTCCAAACATGGTGCCAGCTTGCGCCAAAAAGACTAGCGTACGGGGTCCTTCTCTAAAGCCAAACAGGTTTAAGGGAATGTAGGATGTGTAGCTGGCAGACAGACGGGTGAAGGCATCGCTGGTGTCGATTAAGAAACCTTGATCGGCTCCGAAGCGGAGAATTGAGCCGTTGGTAGAGTAGGCTCCATCGTTGCGACGATCGGCCGCTAGGGCAAAGCTGACTGTGACTAGGTCATCAATGCCGTTGTTTTCTAACGTGAAGGCGTTGCCGTCTTCATCGGTCGGAAACACCTCGCTAGCAAAGAAGTCGTCTCGCACCGACACGCGTTGATAGGTGACGCCTAAGGACGATTCAATGCCGTCTGCGAACGGTAAAAATGCTTCTACCCCACCCCCCAAACGGTGAATCCAAGGCGTGTCGCCGTTGGGCAGATCAACGTCGCGATCGCCCCCTCGAAAAGCTGGGAACCAGGAGCGTTGGTTAAAAATGTTGATGCCAAACCCGCCTTCCCCTGGGTCGCGGGTGGTGGTATAGCCAAAATCAAACCCGAGAATATGTTCCCCCCCTTCTACGGCCAAGTTCAGAGAGCTATTGCCGCCTAGCCGCTGCCTAGCACTGGCCACGATCGCAATCCCGGTCGATTTGATCGGGGTGCGGACAGCGCGGCGACGCATGGAACTTTGCAAAGCGGTCGGGTCGGACAGGCCGCTGACGGTGCTGAAGAAAAAGCGATCGGGTCGGTCTTGATCTTCGGGGCTAACCAGGGTTGGCACCTGAGCTAGAGTTTCAGCATCCAAAAGCGGCAGGGCGGTTTCCGGTTGGCCCAGTGTGAAGTCAACAGCAGTCAGAGTTGTGTCTACTGCGCGGTGCTCGGGCTGTAAATCTTCAGCTCGCGTAGAGGGTAGCTCTATCAAGGTGGTGTCGCTTGCGGTGGCTAGGGCAGGAGAGGCGATCGCCGCTGCCTGAGATGGTTCTGGCGTTGGTTGGGAGGCTGCAAGTGGGTCAGGATTTGCGGTTTCGGGGTTCAATATGACGGCAGCGGCCTGCCCATTAGACGGCACAGCACGCCTGATTTCCACTTCTTGGGCTTGGGCAACCGTAGCCAGAGTGAGCGCCAAGTTAGAGGCAGCCCCTAAGATTAGCAGCGCTCTATATCCTCTGTATCTTTTCCCTCTGAGCTTTCTTAGTGCCCCGCAGTACAATGCTTCCATCCGGTTTATCCTCACACGCAACAACTTATTTCTCAGTCACGGTCTGCCCTCTTCACCCCATGCGAGTGGAAACGGCTCAGATGAATCCAGCTTTCCTCCTAGTGACTTATAACAACCCTAGGATAATTTGTGACCCCCTGAGGACAGTTAAAGAAAAATCAACAACTGGCTCAGCGTGGGGCACGGCTGACGTTGACGGGGAGTTGACGGGGAGTTTATGGGCAGCAGATAAACCCAAGGCTATGGATCGGATCTCAACGCGCCTGCATGGCAATCGCGCAGCCACAGCCGCACGGCCTGAGCGACGACGCCATCGTTACTGTCGCGCGGCGGCGTAGGCGGCAAGCGACTGGGATAGTCCCCCAAACTAGTGCGCAGGTTAACCAGTTGCCATGCCTCGGGCGATCGCACCACAAACATCCAGTAGTAACCCTGAAGCTGTGCCAGCCCGCTGGCTCCATACTGCCGCTCCAGTGTGGTAAAAAACACCTGCTGAACGTTGTCTGACCCGGCAAGGGGAGCATAGTCGCTGCCGCCAAAGGGAATTGGTTCTTGGTCAGACTGCCCTGCTAGCAGCACATAGCTGGGAGGAATATCTACGGCTCGACTGCGATCGCGCGATCGCTGAATCACTCGATTGGAATAGCTGGGCAGGTCGTCTAGCAGTTTGGGGATCAGCGCGTCTAAGGTGTTGGGGCAGCTGAAGACAGTGCGAGAGGCGTGCAGGGCCACTGCTGGAGGTTCCCGGTGCGATCGCCCGCTGCCAGCCTCGACTGGCGCTATTGGCTCAGAGCTAAGTGCTAAGGCCAAATTCGGATGCGCCACCTCAGCCGATATGAGGCTAAGACCCACCAGCAAAATACTCCACATCAGCTAGCTCTCCTGCTCCAATTCCGCACAAATCCGCTCAAAGGCCGCCTTCGGCTCAACGGCTGCCGTAATGGGTCGCCCAACTACTAAGTAGCTGGCTCCAGCACGTAGAGCTGCCGCTGGGGTCATGGTGCGCTGCTGATCTCCAGATTCTGCCCAGATCGGACGCACCCCCGGACAGACTAACAGAAAATCATCGCCGCAGCTTTGGCGCAGTTGGGCGGCTTCTTGGGGTGAGCAGACGGCTCCCGCTAGGCCGCTAGTTTGAGCCAGCAAGGCCATTTGCAGCGCATAATCGGGCAGCTCCAGCGGCACCTTCAGTTCAAAGGCTAGCGATCGCGATGAAATACTTGTGAGCAGGGTAATCGCAATCAGATTTGGCGGCGGGTTACCCGTCTCGGCGGCACCCTCCTGTGCGGCCGCGTTGGCTGCCACTAGGGCGGTTTGTCCGGCGGCGGCATGAACGGTAAGCAAATCGACGCCATGGCGTCCAGCCGCACGACAGGCTCCGGCCATGGTATTGGGAATATCGTGAAATTTTAGATCGAGAAAAATCCGCTTTTGCCGCTGTTTCAAGATGTTCAGAATATCTGCACCCGTGCTCACAAACAGCTCTAGCCCCACTTTCCAGAAGCTCACTTGGGGCAGTTGGTCGAGTAGGGCGATCGCCTCGGCTGGGGTGGAAACATCGAGCGGCACAATGATGCGGTCGGTTGGGCGCATGGGGAACCAGGGGCAGAGGGTTGAGGGTCTGGATTTAGGGAAGTGCAGTTAGGAGATCAGACGCACAAATTTGCTTTTGCCAGATTGCAACACTTTACCGTCTAGCTCAGCGGGAGTTTCGATCCTGTAGTTGGGGTCGTCGAGCCGATCGCCATCTAACCGCACTGCCCCACCTTGAATTTGGCGGCGACCCTCACTGCTGCCTGTACACAGACCGCTGGCA
>Ga0163155_10001806_pt1 | contig 25080 bp, 28 predicted proteins | sample OliLakLV19SP4G1_FD_148611 | JGI IMG/M metagenome (GOLD analysis project Ga0163155, IMG submission 148611) | Freshwater microbial mat bacterial communities from Lake Vanda, McMurdo Dry Valleys, Antarctica - Oligotrophic Lake LV.19.SP4.G1 | ecosystem: Environmental > Aquatic > Freshwater > Lake >... | reverse complement strand
TTATTAACAACAAACCTAGAAAGATACTAGGCTATCGTTCCTCTCTTGAAGTCGCAAGGGAGAATGGTGTATTATTAGATTAATCGGGGGTGTCCTAATTCGGGGGTGAATTTAGGAATCTTCTGATTCTAGACTTCGAAAACAAATTGAAGCCAGGATGATGGAGTTACTTTTCTTAATAAGTGACACAGACCAACCTGAAGAGTTTGTGACATTAATCAAAACAACCTTGTTTAAAGATCTTCCTCGTTTTTTCCAACAACAACTGAGAGGGAAGATCAATTCTCTTATGAAATAAGAAAGAAATTTGTATTCCCTAAAGCTATTCGATTGACGAAGGGTTTTAATTTTGCGTGTTGTTTTTAAGTTCCAGAATGAACTGCATTAAATCTCTTCTACGGCATTAGATAATAAAGTCTTTTCCTTGGACAATCATTCAAGAGCTTCACAACTTTTTCGACATCTTATTGTATCACTGTAGCAAAATACACTGTTGCTTTGGTTTTATGTTTAATCATCTCGTGAGCTAAAAATTCTGTCCACAATCAGCCGTATTTATCCTCTTCCGCACTCATTTTCGCAAATAAAAAATCTGCATTAATTCAGTGTCGGAGAAATAATTGGCGTAAAGCTTCCGCCGTAAACGGAAAAGGTTTTGAAAAAATTGACAGCGCGATTTTAGCGCCCGCAAAATCGCTCCACATTTCTAATTTCGCTAACGTTTCGTATGGCGGAGATGGCGGGAATCGAACCCGCGTGTACATAAGGTTTGATTATGAGTCTACGTGTGTAGGTTTTTCTTTTACCGGTGCAAACCAGCAATTATAAGAATTGTAACTTTAAGAAAACCAGAACGTTACACTTCCAGACCTGAGAATTTAGACGAGTCCCCTCAGATGGCAGGTGTCGTCGATCCTGAATAATTGTGCACCGTTACCACATATCAGGCATCAGAGGTAGCGATGTACGCGAAATTAATTACGCGTACGCAAGGCCGAATGAGTACGGACTTGCGATGCTCTTGGATTTTACATTTCAAGAGATTCCAAACTTTTTACGAGTTCTTGGAGCTCGACACGCACATTGTCAAAGGATCTTACATATCTAAGCCAATCATCCCCAAAACGTAATATATCATATATTACGCAAGGTGTTCATTGTATCTTGCTTCTTCTCCACAAACAATGCACCGATCTTATCTTCGGTGCATTGTTGAATAGAGATATTATACATTTTTTGTATCATCGCCATAAAAAGCGATTCCATTCATATCGGAATCCGAAGGTGATTGTTTCATGTATGAATTATCATTTGTAGGACTTTCCTTAAGAGAGACGGGAGCAGGTGTTCCGTATTGTGCTCGTATACTTGCGAGATATTCTTCGTGAGACATTGCATCTACATCCTCGATACGAGTATCGCTTGATGACCCAAATGTCTGAGAATTATTCCCAGCACCCGCTGTCGCCATTACAGGAACAACCTGTGTTTGTTTCATAAGTATATAACGTCTTGAGAGCCAGAAAATGGCAATAAGAAGAAGAGCAACGATTATCCAACCAAGAATCGAAAGTGGGAGGAAACCAGCACCTGAAGCTGATGCTGTTACTGCACTCAACGAAACGTCATTCACGTCAATCGCCGTAAGATCTTCGTTCGCATTTGTAAAAGGATTTTCATATGCAAGCTGTGCTGTAACAACCATTTCTCGCTCAACATCAATGTCATTTCCAATAAGAACACCTATTTCGAATGTATCTTGCTCTCCTTCACGAAGTGATTCAAGATCATAGAATATTGACCCTTGTACGGTGTCTACAATACCCTCTCCCTCATAACGTACAAGTGAAACGTATTCTGGAATATCAATAAGAAGTGCAACATTGTCAATTGACCCTTCATAAAGATTCTTGTAAGAAATCTCATATGTTACAACATCTCCACGCGATACGCGCTCAGTTGAATCTTCGAGTGAAATCTCTACGTAGTCGTTAAACATTCCATTTGCAGAAATGAGAATTCGATCTTCATCTTTATCATTTTGAGTATTTGAGTTACTTGATACTGATCTCGTTGATGTAACTGGACTATATGTTGAAGTAGATGTACTTGTACTAGAAGTAGATGAACTTGATGAAGACGAAGATGAACTTGATGAAGACGAAGATGAATTTGATGAAGAACTAGACGAAGATGGTTCGACTTCATTTGAAACAGTCTCAAACGAAAATACGTCTCCTTCATTTGATCCTTTTCTATTTGTACCAATAGCACGGAAATAGTATTTTGATCCGTCATCAAGATTATCTATCTCTATCCATGTCGTTCCACCTGTAGAGAATGAAGCAGTATATGATTCTGAATACATATTAAGGTTGTCATCATCTTTTCCATATTCAAACCATACAGTTGTTGTTGAATCATTTGGAGTATACTGAACTCTAAGCCGTGCAGACTCGTCTGTAATATTTGTTGCAGGAAGAGTCACGATATCTGGTCGCATAACTTCATCTGCACCGTATACAAATGTTGTAGTAGAAAAACTTACAATAGTAAGGCCTACAAAGATACCAATAATGATCCCAAAAATTTTAGTTGAAATTTGTGTTTTCATACTGCCATTATATCATATATGAATAATTTGTCAATACATTTCCGTGCGATGAATTGAAAGAGCTAAAACTGGTACGTCAGCTAAATTTCCTATCATTTCAACAACTTGCCTCATATAGGATCCAGAACTACTAGAGACTCTATATTTTGCAACATATATTTTACCATTTTGTCTCATTTCTTGACATTGATCCCAATCCGTAAGGATTTCATTTTGACGAAAATCACCTTTCAGTTTCTTTATATTCCCTTTAATTTCCTGTATCAATGTCGCAGAATCTTCTATTCTCTGATCTATATGCTGTATACCGTAAATTTCCCATGAATTCACAACTTTGGGCACATTTCCTTCTCTCGCATGAATCCAAAGTGGCTTTCCTTCAAACGTTTTCGAAGAAAATGCAGGATACGCAAGTGTGTGAGATCCATTTAAAAATGAAACATCGATAGGCAATGGCACAGACATTCCATGTGTTTTATGTCTCCCCAAAACATCACCCGTATCTGTCGAAAGTCCAGAAAATACTTCAATTTCATATATTTTATTGAGCTTACAATAGGATTCTTTTTTATGAACATCTTCTTCTGTGAGAAAAATAACTTTTCCAGACGCCATAGGATCAAGTCTGCCAGCGTACGTTATTTTAACCGTTCTAGGCAAAATACCCTCATGAATGAGGCGATCGCGACATTCAACCATAGATTCAGCTATTTGTTTCTCTGCATCAATACGCACCATAGCTGTATTGTATTGAAAAATATAGGAAAAGCTATTGACTCATCTATCACTATGGGCTACACTATCCCAGTTACTAGTGATCAGCCGAGTAATCGGCTTTTGTTAAATTGAGGATAGAAGATAAGAATCAAAAAGTTCGAATCAACGAAGGTATCCGTGCTGAGCAACTTCGTGTGATCGATGTTGAGAAAGGAAATCTTGGCGTTATGTCACGCGATGAAGCGCTCACCCTTGCCCGCGAGGCTGGTCTCGATCTTATAGAAATTTCTCCTGATGCCGTACCACCTATCGCAAAGATTATGGATTATGGAAAGTATCAATATGAAACAAAAAAGAAGATCAAAGAGATCAAATCTCGATCAAAAATCGTTGAGACCAAAAGTGTCCAAGTAAAAGTTCAGACAGGAGAAGGAGATCTTCTCATGAAAGCAAAAAAAGCTTCTGAATGGTTAGCCGAAGGACATCGCATCAAAGCTGAACTTTTCTTAAGAGGTCGTGTAAAATATTTGAGTGAAGATTTTCACAAAGAACGACTTCAGCGCTTTCTAGATGCTGTCACCGAAGAATATAAAATCGTTGATAATTTCAAGAAAAGTCCGAAAGGTCTTATGGTCACACTCGAACCAACAAAATCTCCCTCAACAAGGTCGAAAGAACCCATCACTAGAGCCGATAGTAAGTCAACGAACGAATAATGAGCAGCGCAAAGACAAACAAGTCATACACAAAACGCTTGAAAGTTACCCGAACAGGTAAGATTAAAGCGCGTAGGCCTGGCTTGAATCATTACAATGCACGTCAGTCCCGCTCGACACAGCTCGAAAAAAAGCGAGGAATGGACGTAAAGATGAGTCATAAACACCTCTCACGCGTGATGCCACATCGTTCCAATAGCCGTTAAATAACCTATGTCACGAGTAAAACGAGGAATACAATCTATGAAGCGACGCCGAAACATTCTTTCTTTAGTGAAAGGATTTCGGATTCAACGACGAAATAAGGAACGCGCTGCGAAAGATGCCATCTGGCATGCTGGAAATAATGCGTTCACAAGTCGACGCGACAAGAAAGGTGATTTTAGACGACTTTGGAGCATCCGCATTAATGCGGCGGCACGTGCCCACGGCATGAGCTACAGTGTGCTTATCGGGTCTCTCAAAAAGAAAGGTATTGTTATGGATCGCAAAATCCTTTCGGAAATTGCACAAAACGATCCGGAAGCATTTGGGCGCTTGATCGAAAATGTTCGATCATAAATTCAATTCTTAGAAAAGCCTAAATACAAAACAAAAAACTTCACAGCTGTGAAGTTTTTTGTTTTGTATTTATTTACATCAGATGATTCTGTACTCTCGACACGTGAACCTTTTTGATAATTTGCTCTATTAGTCGACGAGGATCCGTATCAAAAATAATTGTTTCTTGTCGTACGCCAAGCTCTTGGATAAGACCATGAATCAACTCGTCCGTTTGCCAAGGACCTTGCAAAACACCAATCGGTTTATGCTCCTCAAGAGCAAGCGAAAAATCGTTGAGCGTGGTTATATCTCCACAACCAAACACAAGTGCGTCAGATGATCTCATCATAAGAAGATCAGAACCCGAATATCCAAAACCAGTGTATACAATGAGATCAAAATAATCTGTTGGAAGATTATATATATCTACATGTTCCTTCTCTTGCGAGGCGGGTGAAAAACCAACAGTCGAACCTTTCGCATCTTTTGCACCCATCGCCGACCACAAGGAAAATCCTGTCGCGGCAGAAGTTGTGAGAACGTGTCCATGTGAAGCTATGATATTCCCTACTATTTTTGCAGATTCAAGAGCTTCTATACCAAAACGCGCGGATGACTGAGCACCCGAAACACATATCTTGAGAGACCTCTCTTTTTTATTTTTTAATTGCATTGTCATATATGTATTTAAAATTATTATATATTTATTTAATACGTGAATATAAATTTTTAATATTCACTTGAGGATCTTCGTCTCCTGAGGAAAAAATTGCGGAACCACAAACAAAGCGATTCGCACCACTGTCTTTCAATTTTTTTATTGTATCTAAATTTACTCCACCATCTACTGACAAGATCAGTGATGGATGAGCTTCTCGAAGAGCAGACAAAAATGTCAAAGCACGCTCGTCGAATTTTTCACCTTGAAAACCAATATTTACTATACCCATGCATTGAACAAAATCTACATGAGGAATATATAACTCTACATCAGAAAGTGCACTTCGAATGTCAAATGAAATTCCAATTTCAACAAGATCACGATAATCTTCGAGTTCAGCAAAAAGTCTTTCTGGGTCGAGCAACGATTTGATATGAAAAATGATTCTTTTGGGTGCGAGCGTCATCCAGTACTCGAGACGTGTCTCCGGCTCGTGAATCATGAGGTCAAATTCGATATCGATTTTATCAGCATAGGGTAAACCTCTTTCAAAGATAAAATCATCATCCATATCTTGAGCGAGATATGGCCACGTTTTCTCAGGAACAAAAATGCCGTCCATAATATCTACTTGGACGGTAGTCACGACACCCACAACAGAAGCAATGTGATCTGAAAGATCATCTAAATTTGTTGGCATAATTGCGGGGATAATAGTATCTATCATAATTATATTGACGACGAAGCATCTGGAAATTGTTCTAATCGTCGACGATGTCGAACTTCTCCGTCAAAACGAGTGTCAAGAAAAATTTCTACAGCATCAAGGGCTTCTTTTTCAGAAATAAATCGAGCCCCTAAAGAGAGCACTTGTGCATTGTTGTGTTGACGAAAAAGTCTGACAATATCAAATGGATCATCTGTTGGTGTACCAGCATGTTCACTTAATCCACCTATAGCAAGTCGCGGTCCATAAAATATACCGCAACGAATTCCCTCAATTTTATTCACGAGCATCGCTTCTGCTTGCCCACTTCCCCCTAAAACAATTCCCCTGCTTTCGGAATCTGCTTGTACAGCATATGCAACGGGATAAATAAATTCTGGGTAATCATCTTCATGGTTCAACTCATATGCACCGTGATCTACAACATCAAAACCACGAGAAATCAACTTCTCTTTAAGAAAATTTTTTATTTCGTATCCTGCATGATCTGAACCTATGTGTACGCGCATAATATTTCTCAAAAATTCTTGCCGACTAGCCCAACAAAGGATCTTCCTACTCCTAGCATATCAACAAGGTAGTGATGTAGCAAATTGATGTACAAGTAACTAACATTTACTCGTTATGAGAGTTCATTTTGATATGATTATTTCAACAACTTCCCGATCTTTATCACATGCTGAACAAGTGAGCCCGTGTACCCCATTTCGTTATCATACCAAGCAAGAACTTTTACGAGATTACCTCCAACAACTTTTGTGAACGACAGATCAGCAATAGATGCATATGTTGATCCTATAATATCACCTGAGACAATAGGCTCATCATTTACCGCAAAAATACCGTCCCACCGTTCTTCTTCCGAAGCCTTTCGAAGTATATCGTTTATTTCCTCAACAGTCGTATCTCGCGATGTAACCATAGTTAAATCCGCAATCGAACCAGCAATGGTTGGCACACGAATCGCCATTCCATCAAACTTTCCTTCGAGTTCTGTAATTGCCTGGGCAGTTGCCTGTGCGGCACCCGTCGTAGTAGGAATCATATTTGTAGCGCCAGCACGACCGAGGCGAAAATCTTTATGACTCGGTGAATCAACAAGCGGTTGCGATGCTGTATAACTATGAATAGTATTCAAAAGTGCTTTTTCAATACCTATTTTTTCAGAAAGAATTTTCATAATAGGTGAGCCTGCATTTGTAGTACATGATGCATTCGAAGTAACATTACACGTCGCAAGTTTTTCTTCATTTACTCCCATGAGAACAGTGGCGCCAACAATATCCCCTGTTGCCTCACCTTTAGCGGGTGCAGAGATAACGACTCGTTTAGCACCTGCTTGTAGATGTAAACCTGCATCTTCGTATTTTGTAAAAAATCCAGTTGACTCTACAACAACATCAATGTCATGATCACCCCACGGTAGATCGACAGGGTTTTTTTCGGCAAAGATTCTAATTTCTTTTCCATCCACGGTCATAGTGTGTTGATCTTCTGCAACTTCGATATCGTAATCTGTATAGCCCTGTGCAGAATCGTATTGCAAAAGATATGCCATATTGTGCACATCACCCAAGTCGTTTATTGCAACAATTTCAATATCTTCTTCTTCAAAACCAAGTTTAAAAAATGCGCGTCCTATTCTTCCAAAACCATTGATAGCTACTCGAATACTCATATGTTAATGCATTATGTATATAATTCTAGTATAGCACATGTCTATTTTGACCTGTGTTAAATGCGAACGATGTTGTTAGGATTTTTTTGTAAACAACCAGTGTTAAATGCCAACGATGTTGCTAGGGTTTTTTGTAAGCGATATGCGTAAGTCACAAAACTCACATTCCTTTTCATCACATGGACTATCCCAAAATGAAAGTGTCACGATTTCGTGTGCGACACGGCGAATTTCTTCAGCAAGATCATCTACGTCTTCCTGAGGAATCGAAAAAATCTCGCGGTGAAATTTTTTATTTTTATCAGCCTCAAAAAAATGAATTTCACCTTCGGTCATTTCTATTGCTCCATTTTTCCATAATGATAAAAGAAGTTTATAAAAAACAAGCTGGCGATAATAGTCACCCGAGGAGTTTTTTGTTTCACCCAGAATTTCATTTCGTGTACGTGGAGATCCTGTTTTAAAATCAATCACTCGAACTGTTTGCCCGCTTTCATGTTCTGGGACTATAAGATCCAAGATTCCGGAAAGTTTTATGCCTTGCTCAAAACCAGCCACAGGTGCATCTGGCCAAGGAAGCATGACAACAGGTATACGAAATTCACTTTTAACAAGTGAACTCCATTCTTGTGAAAATTCTTTTCTCCATGCAGAGATTGAACGTGCACCTTTTTCAAGAGAATCACGAACATCCGCTTCTCTCAGCGGTTCTTTCGCAAGATAATTTTCAAAATGCGATATCATTGTTTCGAGGTTGGGAAAACTTTCTGTTCGATTAAGAAGCATAAATGATTCTTGCAACGCACCATGGATTGCATTTCCGTATGCTTGATATCGATTTCTTGCAGAAGGCATACGCATGAGATTTTTGAAAAAATATTGCCATGGATTCTTTAGATAGTTATTGAGAGCCGACACCGAAAGTGGTCTCTTTGTAAAAAGCTCCACAACATAGTCGCGGTGCCGTTCTTTTTCTGAACTCACAACAGAATTTTGTTGCGAAACTGGAATATGCTCGAAACGTAGTGATGCATCTTTCGATGGTATCGATTCAAAATACACGAGCTCGTCTTTTATGTCGCCTACAAATTCGCTTGGTAAAAGCTCTTTACTTTCATTGAAACGCGCATAAGTGATCGTAACATGCTGTTTTGCACGAGTAAGTGCGACATAAAAAAGTCGACGTTCATCGGGGTCAGAATAATCCTCAAGGCTTGCAGAGTTTGCAGAGTTTGCAGAGTTTGCGCCATTTTCAAAAACATTGCTGGAGCTGTTTTCCAAGTCACGAAATGCATTTGCAACTCCGAAAACCGCGAAACGATCATAAATTTCAGGCAGCAATGGTAAAATTTCAGAATGTCGCACGCCCCCCCATTTTCCATTATTAGCATGAATGATATAGACAAATTCAAATTCAAGCCCTTTTGATCGGTGCGCTGTAAGTAATTTTACAGATTGTAAACCATTGCCATATACTTTCTTTTTTATCATAAGATTATGCATATCAATACGATCAAGATAAGAAAAAAGATCCTTTAGATTTCGATGCGCCCCTGAATGTGCAAGCATTTGAACTTCGTCAAAAAAAGTATTCAAAGCATCAAATTGTGTGTGGACACTCTCACTCTCAAGGATCGAGTGAATGAGACCCGATTCTCGAATAATTGTCTCAACTATTTCTTCTATATCTGATTGCTCTGCCAAACGTACCCACCGCTCAAGCTGTGCATAGAGACTCGTAAAACTTTCTGGATTCTCAAGAACAAAATCCTTTGTATATTTTAATGGATAACGCACTATATCTATAAGCGCTACTTTTCTTTTTAGATTTGCGTATCGAATCATTTTAAAAACATCAAGTGAATCACATTTGAAAATTTCTAGGTGAAGAAGTGGCGCTAAATATAAATCATCACCAAAGTTTGCAACCGCTCGCAAAATAATAAGTAATTTTTTTACAAGAGAGTCGTTCAGGAGATCTTGATCGGATTCAATATGATAAGGAACATTATAACGAGCGAGAATTTTTGAAAGAGCAAATGCGTCAGCATTATTACGGTAGATAATTGCAAATTCTTCAGGGGTACGACCCACACGAAGCTGTTCTGATATATCGTGCGCAACAAAATATAATTCTTGCTCACGAGTGTCGGCACAACGAACATCAATCGGCCGTTCTTCACGTTTATTTTGAGATAATAATTCTTCACGCGACGCAAGAATTGCCTCAGCAACTTTCAAAATTGTCCCTGACGAACGATAATTATGTGTCAGCGTGATGAGTCTCGCACTTGGATACAAATGATTAAAGTAATAGAAGTTTTGAATATTTGCTCCTTGAAAACGAAAAATAGATTGCTTTTCATCACCCACGACAAAAATATTCGGATTTTCGTGGAAACTGGAAAGCAATTCTAAAAATCTATTTTGTGCATTGTTAGAATCTTGATGTTCATCAACCAAGAGATACTGGTATTCTTCTTGAAGCTCAAGCTGAAAATCGGAGTCCTCAGAAAGTGAACGAACAACTTCTATAATCATGTCAGAAAAATCATACATTTTTTGTACATACAAACGTTTTTGATATTCTTCGTATACTATAGCTAGCTCTTCATTTTTTTCGATAAGCTTCAACCTGTCTTTGTAAATTTTCTTCATTTTTCCAGCATGAGCACCTTTTTCGTGAGTCTTATCAGGTATAAGATCATGATGTGCTCGAGCTTTTTGAACTAGCTCAGAAAATTTTGTACTTGTAACACCCTCTCGCTTGAGCGAGTTTATAGCAGAAAGTATAGAACGTAAATATAAAAAAATCTCGCCAAACGGTCGCAGTAAAGACAGATCAAGCTCCATGATAATCTTCTCAAGAAGAGCAACTTGATCAACCTCAGTTACGGCTTTCGCACCTATAACCGTAGGAAAACGCTCCGGATATCTCATGATCAGGGAATTTGCAAAACCATGAAAAGTTGCGATTGTGATGCGATATGCATCACTTCCAATAATGGATGTAAGACGACTGCGCATATTTGTCACACCGGATTCTGTAAATGTAAGAGCAAGAATCTGCTCTGGTGCAGTGTCCGTTTTACGAAGAATGTTTGCTATACGTAAAGTTAAAATTTGTGTTTTTCCCGTTCCTGGACCAGCAATGACCATAACCGGACCATCAATAGTATCAACTGCTTCCCGTTGGCGCTCATTGAGCTTTTTAAGCTGTGTCTCAAAGTCTTCCATCATTCTAGTATAGCATCAATACGATCTGACTCGATCCACATTATATTTTTTCTCTCGAATACACGCGATACAGAACGCGTTTTTTATTTGAGCCGAACACGTCCACGATAAACCACTAAGGTATTGTCTTTCAATAAACTTTCAAGAGCTTGCTCAAAACGCTTATTCTCAAGAAGAATACTTACTTGAAGATCGCGAAGTAAAAAAGATGATTTTTTTTTAAGAACATGAGAGAGTATAATCGATCGTGCTTCTCTGTTTGATCCAGTAAACGCAACTTGTTTTGTATAATGCTTTGATTTTCGATTTACATTTGAGAAATTTTTACCTAAATATGCCCCATAGTCCATCAAAGCCCAATACCATTCGCGGACATTTTTTGTGGGCAATGTAGCAGAAACCATTTCTAAAATTTCCTTATCCAAAATATCAGTTGCGTGAGAGAAAAAATGATGAATATATACACGTCGTATGTTTGTTTCAATACATGGATATGGAATGTCGAAAGCAAATGCTAAAATAGCGCCGGCTGTGTATGGCCCTATTCCAGGAAATTTTTGAAAAATATGCGCAATATTTTCTGCAGACAATTCGGATTTTAAATTTTTTTGTTGCCAGTTTTTTCTTTTCTCGAAAGCTAGTATATTTTTTAGAGACACATTTCCTTTGTAATTCTTTTGAATAATTTGAGCGAGCTTTTGAAGCCGTAAAGCGCGTGAATTATAACCAAGACCTTTCCACACTGAAAGTACATCATGCGATGATGCTTCTGATAACAAGCGCCAATCTGGAAATCTTTTCATCCATCTTTTAAAAAACGGAATGACACGATCAACTTGCGTTTGCTGAAGCATAAGCTCTGAAACAATGACTCTGTATGGCGTACATTGCTTTCGCCAAGGCAAATCGTGGCGGCCATTTTTTTTGTAAAACGTTTTTACATGAATGCTGAATTTTCTAGGAGTCATAGTAAAACAAATTTTTTGTCTTTTTATTTTCTAGGAAATCCGGGGAAGAATGCAGATGTTCGTTTTTTATAGTCTTGAAATTCTGAATTATTCTCCCAGCCCTTTTCAAGCATTGGTATTCCTGACACTTTCAAAATGAGAAATGTAATAAGAAGTGGACTTGCAAAAGCAAGAGCCATCCAAGAACTACCTGCGCAAATAGCAATGATTCCAATACCCCACCACTGAGTAACCTCTCCAAAATAGTTTGGATGTCGTGTGTATTTCCAGAGTCCTTGTTTCATAATTTTTCCTCTGTTTTCCGGATTTTTTATAAATAAAGAAAGTTGAACATCACCAAATGTTTCAAAAATAAAACCAACTAGCCAAATAGCGATCCCGAAATACATTAGAAAACCAACACTTCCATCGTCGAAATATGCAACAAGCTGAAATGGGAGCGAGATAACATACATAAAAAATCCTTGAAGAAGAAAAATCTGAACAAGCGAGCGAGCATAAAAATAGATTTTTCCTTTTGCTTGCCATTCTTCTCGCCACTTTGCATAACGTTTATCTTCTTTTTTTCCTTGATTACGTATAAAAATATGTCCTGCAAGGCGGATGCCCCAAAGCGAAACAAAAATTACAAGAATCGTTATGCGCGTTGTGGGCTCGATCATTGAAAAATAACTCATCCAACCAACCATTACAAAACCAAGACCCCATGCAATATCGGCTATATCATTTCGTGAAATTACCAACGCAAGAAGCCACCAGGCGATCATGTAGATTCCAATACCAATAAAAACTAATGTGAAGATATTCATAATACAAGAAGATCTATTGCAAATAGTTCTCTCATTTCCATGTCTTCTAGAGAAACCGTACTGCAGAGAGTAGTATTTTTTCGGGTACAAACTTGAGAGGCAATAGGTGACAGATTTCCATCAGTCAGCACAAAATACAAATCTGTGAGTGAATTTTCTGTATGGATTCTCTCTCGAATAAGTTCACTTTGTAATTCGCCCAACACAACACCCGTGGATGAATATCCTGAAATGTCACCCGTTGCATGATTATAGAAAAAATGATGTCGCATTTCGTTTTCACAATCATCGCATAAAATATATGCATATGAGTACGCGCCAGCAAGATTTGGTTCTATGTCGACCAGAGTATCAAAAAATTCTTGATTCTCTTTTATAAATGAAACATTATTATATTCTTCATTTAATATTTCGTACGCAGCTGAATAAATTTCAGCAGGAAAGTCCAGAGTATTTGGTGCTATGAATATTTGTGTTGATTCATTTTTTGAAATGCGTTGTGCAGATTCGATAATACTTGCCACAAGCTGATCTTGTTGAAATTTTGACTGTGCTGAAAAGACTTCTGTTTCACTTCCCGTGCGAAAACCAATAGTATAAAAACCATAGACTGAAAGTGCTATAGCGATTACCGTCATAACTTTTGTATACCACGTAATTTTATGTAATTCATCACCGATCATAATAAGAGAGTTCTTAGCTGAAAATTTATTTATCTTCAATAGTATAGCAAAGCGTTTTTGATAAGCTGAAGACCAATCCCCAGATAGATCAGTTCGTTGAATTATTTTTTTCGAAAATTCAAGGCAACAGAATTTATACAATATCTCAAACCTGTCGTATCTTTAGGTCCATCTGGAAAAACATGTCCCAAATGTCCGCCACAAGATTTGCACAAGACTTCGGTTCTGCGCATTTCATGAGTAGCATCTTCTTGTAGCTCTACAGCTTCAGAATTTGCAATATCATCAAAAGATGGCCAACCGCAATGACTATCAAATTTATTCTCTGACGAAAAGAGTAGAACACCACAGCCAGCACATACATATGTTCCATTTTCAAAAAAATCGACATATTCTCCTGAAAAGGCTCGCTCTGTTCCTTTTTCTCGTAAAACATGTCGTTGCTCTGGTGTCAGATGTGAATCAATTATTGGCATCGGAATTTTATCTCCATTCATATTTTAAAAATTATTTTCTATTTAATGAGTCACGAATCTGTACGAGTAAATCGATCTCTGAAGGACCAACTGAAACGGCTACTTCTTGTTTTTGACGTAGCCGATTCATTGTCTTAACGACAAAAAAGAGAGCCACTGCTATCAGAAGAAATGCGAGTATAGAATTGATAAAAAGCCCGTAGGCAAAAACAGCCTCTCCGGCATCACGTGCCGTTTCTACCGAAGTATAAACAATACCAGGCTTGCTTTTGTGGATTATTACAAAAAGATTACTAAAATCTGGAAGTCGAAAAATTCCAGATATAATTGGCATCATTACGTCATCTACGAGCGATCTTACAACAGTGCCAAAACTTGCACCTATTACGATACCAATCGCTATATCGATCATATTCCCCTTCAACGCAAATTGTTTGAATTCATTTATCATACATCTTTGAAACTATTCTTCTCTTAAAATCTCGAGTTTATCATTGAGCCAGCCACGAACAGCATCCACGCCTACTATGTAACCTAGTCCTTCGGACGCACCTTCGTAAATAAGTGTAGGTATCCCCACAAAGTGACCTATCTCGTTAAAGGCTGCACCTCCTGAATTCCCTTCGTCAATTTTAGCAGACGTTTTTATTAGTGTGTTACCTAGACGACCAGAAACAACTCCATTTGTGAGCGTGATAGTCCCTCCTCCAAAAGCTGGATAGCCAGCGATAGATAGATTTTCATTAATATTGAGAAGATCTGACTCACCAACAACACTCACAGTCGGAAATTTTAACGGAATAGCATAACCAAGTTCTGCTGAAATAATTTTAAGAATCACAACATCAAGTTCCTTATTAACGAGTGGGAATTCTTCTCCATTTCGAGTAAGCTGATTGTCTGCGTAAAAAATAAATTCCGGCTCCTTTGAAAGATCATTTGTAAATCCAACGCTACAGTAAAAATCACCCGTGTCTTCTAAGACATGATTGCTAGTAAGAATCAAGCCCTGATCATGAATGATGACACCTGAGCCAGTATTTGAAAATATACCATCAACTCCTATCGGACAATCCAGCGCCACAACTGCAGAAATCTCTTTATTCACATCAATTTTTTTTAGATCTTGTAACTCGCGCCCTTCGCTTGGTAAATAATTTTTTAATCCTTCTCGCAAAAAATCTTCTGGAATTTCAAAGACATTAATGCTGGATTCCCTGAATAAATCTTCATTGATGGATATACTTATATTATTTATATCACGCTCGTATGTAAGCAGTGGAAATTCTGAAAATGCACCAGATCTAAAATAGACAAGTGAGACAATAACCACGATACCTACAACAAGCGCAATGCACGCGAACCAAACAAGAAGAAGCACAGCAATCGCACGAGAAACATTGTAAGGACTTTTCATGACACGTGTTTTCAGGAGCATGTCATGCCATGTTCTTTTTTTATTATCAAAAGCTGCCCAGATAAAACCAAGATTAAAAAATGCCGATGAAAGAATATACGCGAATGAACGACCCAGAGATCTCCAAAAACTAATTCTCCCGTGGCTCACTGCATCTACAACCTTCAGACCAAAAAGTCTTTTTCCTGGCGTTGCCTGCCAATGCGAGGAAGTAAAGATTGCATGATAAATATACGGGCCAACACCACCAATAAATAGCACAATCAGAGCAAGAACCGGAACTGTTGTAAATAGAAATTCGCTATTTTCTTGAATAAGATCTTCGATTCTCAAACCAAAGAACATTGCTAAAATGAAGAAAACAAGCACAATAAAAAGCGTGAAAATGGACTGATCAAAAGCGTAAGCTAGAAATCTTCTCCAAAAACCTCCGTACTCCACGAAACCCTCTTCTTGTGTTTCGTTTTCAAATTTTAAGAAACTTCCCTCTTGTATTTCATTATTATTTTCATCTTTCATTATTTTATTGTACCGCATTCTTGTCGATCGCAAAAGGACCCGCTCCGAGAATAAAAGCAAGAGAGAGAATTCCAAACAATGTAATATGCGATGCTACTTCTTCTCCAAAATAGAAGAAAGAAAGGGATAGTACCATAAGTGTAATAACAGCCGTCAAACGAGTCTTCCATCCAATGATAAGAAGCAAGCCAATCAATAGCTCTATCATGCCCATAGAAAAAACCCACATCATACCTGAAACTGGAACAATGGACGTCAACGAAGCAACATCAACAACATGAAGTGAAAGATTCGGATTGAGAATTTTTTCCCAGACAGCTAAATAGATCATGGCAGAACCAATACTCACACGAAGAATTGTTGGAAGATATTTTTGTAATTCTTGTATTTGGGCAAAGTCAGGAATACCTACAATCTCATCCACCCCAGGTCGGCGTGCATCAAAAATAAGCAGAACAAAAACGAGACCAAGAAAATCAAGTGAGCCTAAAAGATACGAGTCTTGAGTGAGAGCTCCAAAAAATAGCATCAGTGCGACAAGGGCGGAGGGCCCTACAAGAAAACCTGCCATAAGAAAAAATCCGAGAGCGATTTGAACGATGGACAAAACTGGTGTACCAGCAACAACTGGAGATATAAGCGTTTCATGTACACCTGAACCAATTAAAGCGATACCAAGTGAGAGTCGTGCTATCCAAGGGATAAATTCATGATATGTCTTTGTCACCTCTTCTGTACGACGTGCCCAGTACACAAAACGAGGAAGTCTTGAAAGTACAACATATACTGCAAAAAAGATAACAATCGTTATAACTATAAGCGCAAGATTGCTCGACTGTGTAACAGGCTCGCTTTATCTTTTTGCGGTCTATATTGTACAAAATTCGAACTTATTTTGCCACTAATCCTGAATCATACGGAATACTAGCGTTCCCCGCGCGTTACACCCCTCTGTGCGAAGCACAGAGCTTTCCAAGAATGGAAAGTACGAAGAACGCTAAATACAATGCGGACTCGGTTTTGCGAAACTATTTTCTGGGGATAAGGATTCGCAAAAACGAGACTGCTGTTTTTGAAATTCGGCGAGGATTTTGGATTTCGTCTGCGCGGAGAAGGGGTCTAGGGAGGAATCCGCGTGGGCTCTGCTTTTTAGATTTTGGCGGGGCGGGCTAATATAAACAGCAAAAAATAATAAATGAAAAATCCACAGCATTGTGGATTTTTCATTTATGTGATTATTCATTTTTAGGAAGAAACAGATCTTTCTTTTTGTCTGTATATTTCAATCTGTCTATACGCTCTATTCCCATTTCCCCTAATTTTTCACGAACAGTTTTTATTTGTTCCTTAGCTTCTTCGGTTCGTTCTGTCCATCTATCATAACCGGTTGTACGAGTAACAGCTTGATCTGCCGACCTTTCATAACCACCATTTTTATTAGCTTCAGAATCAACAACAGATTTAGAAGTTTCTTCATCTCCGCCTGCAGCCAACATGCTGACATATCTTTGCATTTTTTGGTTTGCAACAAGTTTTGATTTAATAGTTTGGCTTATTGACTTTACTCCATTTTTAATTGAAAGAGCAAGAAGACCAACTATTGCAACACCTTCGGCAAGCATTGTGGTATCAAAAGTTTTAAACCAAGCTTCGTGGTCACCGTTGGTGATTTGATCAGAAATTGTTCCTGCGAGTTCTGCAACAAGAGCTGTATTTTTAAAATCATAAGCTAGACCACTTGCCATAAGTCCAGCAATAACAGCTGCCTTAACATACTTACTTGGATTTGTTAGTGTCCTTTTTGCTTCGTCATAAAATTCTTTTTTGACTCCTTCAAACTTAGAAGGTCCACTTAGTCTTATAACTTCTCCCGTGTCTGAAGTAACTTCAGTTTTCAAATACGAACGAGATTTCTGTTCCTCTTCAATCTCTGCCATTCTAAGGGCAAACTCAATATTTTTTTCATTTATATCAAGATTTTGAAGAACCTCGATTCCTTCTTCTGGAGAAATTTTTTTTAACTGTTCCGCATATTTTTCTCTTCTTGCGGAATCTTCTTTCATCTCTGTAACCAATTTCTCCACCCCCTCTCCTCTCTTAAAATAGTCGTTTTCATTTTCTGGCGTTGGTGCAAAATTAAATTTTTCCATAGAATTTATGCTTGCTTAAGTTGTTCATCTGTTGGCATCGACCTAAGTGCTACTATGAACTCTCCCAATAAACCATTAACGGTATCGAGATATGCGATTGACTCCTCATTTGTTGCAGAGCCAGCTTTTACTTTCTCTGCAAGTTTTTTTAATTCTTCTATTTCCATAAACTTGTTGTGATTAATTTTGCCGGAGAAGCAAAAAGCTTTTAGCCAGCGATACTCAAAAAGAGTACCCATAACCGTCTTCAGTTATGACACAGCCAGTGCGAACTCTGACTAGGAGTTCTTTATACTGGTTGTGTTTCGCGATCATATCACTCTATTTTTTAAAGACAGAATGGGTTAGATCTTTCTATTAAATTGTGAGCTAATTATATAAAATTCAAGGCAAAAAGTCAATTTCTACTTTTCGCTGTTCAAGCTACTGAACATAATTGACAGTTAATTAATGATAATTTAGACCCTTGTATTTGAGTTTTATTGTTTTTTAATTTAGCGTCAATGAATTTCATAAATTTTTCAATTTGGTCTTTTTCTTAATTTTTCTAGCACTAGCTAGTCTGATCCGTTGTTTTAAAAGATAGTCTTGATATTTACTTACAATTTTAAAAGCTTCATCTGAATTTACTTTCCAAAGCTCAAAGAATGCCATCGGGGTTAGATATCCTAGAGCTTGATGGGGTCTCTTAAAGTTGTAAAAGTCTTCCCATTCTTTTAAGGCTTGTTTTTGTTCAAGAAAAGTCTTCTTCAGACCATTTGTTTGGTAAAATTTTTTTTCATCAGTTAGGTGAGATCGTTCTACTCTAGGATTGTCAGTTGATGTCCCAATATTTGAGTAAAAGTGAAATATATTTTCTTCTTGTAAACTTTCTCTAAAGTACCCGTTATTTTCACTACCATTGTCTGTGTTTTCACAAGCTATATTAAATGGAAATTTAATAACTGATCTTTTATGAGCATATGATGATTCCAAAGCATTACCATTTTCTTCTAATTCCAGAGCTCTAATTCTCGTAAATGAATCAATCTCTGTATGTTGATTGTAGAAGTTCTCTCCGGACTTACCTGGGGCTTCTTGCTTGTATTAAGGCACATATTTCATATCTTTTTCAACTAATGCACCAGCCGCCATTGACAATGCTTTCTTATCAGCGTCTGTATATTCTTTGTTATCATTTATTTTATTTACTAGGTCTGCTTTCAATTTTTCAACTAAGTCATCGTCACCTGTTTCTCCGGCTACTTTCAGTAAACGCATTGTCTTCAGCGAATCTGGAACAGCGTATAGAAGCTCTGGCAATTTATCCTCAAATGCATGAGTATTGTCTGCAATATGAATCGCGGATTCAAGATTGGCTCGACGTGCTTCCGCGGAGTTATCTAAGGTAATTTTTACTTCTGATGAATCATGATTCAAAATACCAGCATGCATCACATCGATATGCTCTTGCTTAAATAGCTGATTAATTTTATCATCACGGTTCTCTCCACGTTCCTTTATGAATTTAGCAGCAAGTAAATTATGTCCGGCATCCTGACCTTTGATCCCTTGTTCATTGATGGAATTACGGACAGGATCCATAGCATATCCTAAATCATGATCTATCATTATTTGATGGGCAAGTATTCTATCGATAGCTTTCACTTCTCCTCCACGAAGTTGTATTTGTGAAAGTATATCTTCTGATATTTTAATATTATGATCCACCAAATGCCGAACTCCATGATCACCCATTAGGTTCTCCGCAGCAGCTTCGTCCTGTAAGGCTAAAACAGCTACATTTTCTTGCAATTTCTGTAAAACAACTTCAGCAAGTACGTTCGTATTGATATCACCTTCTATCTGCGCCTGCTCCAGTAAGTCAGCATAACGCTTCGCTTCATTGCTGACACTTTCATGCTTCCGTTCCTGATACCTTCCTTTACCTTTTTCTTTACTCAGCAAGAGAGCATCAATCTGCCCTTGAACAATTTCTAAAATCACTTTTTTACTTTCAGAATTAAATACCATCTCTTTCATTTTTTCAGGTAAATGCTTGTATTCAGCCCTATGAGATTTTGAAAATTCTTGTATTTGATTCAACACATATTCAGCTTTCGTTTCTTTCGCTTCATATCTAGATCGTAATCCTTCGCCAGCGGTATCACCTTTTTTTGATATAAATTCCTGAAGATAATTTGCCTCATTTTGATTTTGAATCTCAGCAAATTTATCTCCTCCTTTTTTCCAAAGAAGCTTCCCCACCTACTTCTTCAATCTTTTTTTTAGCATCATTGATGATACTATCTTTTTGAAGTGCTATCTTTTGTAGATCTCTTATGACTTTCTCTATATTTGTATTTGTTTGATCTGCATTATATTGTGTAGAACTATCCTTTATCTTTTTATCTAGTTCACTCGTTTTATCTGTAGTATTTTCTCCAAGTGAGTCGAGAGCATTATTTACTACACCACGAAATTGCTCTATATCTTCCGGGGAATTAATATTTTCCACCATATCAGTAGTAGCTTCTGTTTTATTCTGTACCGTCTCTGCTTGTTTATTATTCAATTGTTCGACTGATTTATTCATATACTCTTAAGAATTTATAATCAATTTTCTAATTTCTTCTATCTTTTTTTGTTCCAATTCTTTAACAAAATCTTCTACAATTTTCTTTTGCTTCTTTTCAGGGTCTCTGACCTTTACCACAGCGTCATCATAAATAGTCTTGATTTTCTTCGCTTTTTCTTTTAGATATTTTGTATCTGAATCCACCATAGAACAACTATAACATATCAACTTCGGGTGTTCGACACCCGAAGACACACCCGAAGATATGATTCTAAAAGATGATATAATATATATTATGAGAGCAGAGAATAAATTTAAACTTATTTTTGGAAAAGGAGAAAATAACGCTCCGGCATTTTATGGTGTTACTCCTGTTGTTAAAGAGCCTCAAGCCGAAAAAACCCCTGCTAGCGAAAAGATACAAGTAGCCGTAAAACATTACTTACATAATATCGCTGAACGAGACAAACAAGAAGCCAAAAAAAGGATAAATTCGACTATTCAAGGAGAAGGCCAAAACAAACGAGTTCTCCGGTTACCGGAAGCACAACTACAAAATATTCTTCTGAGATTAATCAACCAACACAACATCCCTTTAGATAAAATAGAAATTACGATTAAAAAAACTTTAGCCGAAGAAATCAAAGGCAACTCAGAAGAAATACAGTTGCAAGTAGCAGGAATATTGCGAGGAGTAGAAAGTTGCAAAGAGGCATACGTTGCTTTAGAAGCAAAAATGCGGACAGATCATACAAACAACGAAACTTGGATTGCAACCAACGACCAATTCGACGCTCGATATAAAGTAGACCTTATCGGTGCAGTAGAAAACAAAGAAGGTATAGTAGAGACACTTTATTTAGTGCAAGTAAAAAGCTCAAGAGACCAAGAAGAAATAATTCAAATCACAAAAACACATCAAGAGTACTTGGAAATGTTGCCACAGCTGATCGGACCATTAAACAAAAAAGAAGCATCATCAGTAGCTGAAAAGGAAATCAAAGAAATCCTAGACAAAGATAGAAATGAAACAAACGAGGATCAGCTCGTACTTTTTGGTCTTGTACTCGACCAATACATTGAAGACAACAAGGAGAATCTAGAGGGAATCCAAGCTGCTAATTTTTATGAAAAATTAAAAAAGGAAGGAGTAGAATTTAGTCCATTTACAGTAATGGGCGTATTAAAAAATACAGAAATATTAAACAAATATAGAAACAAGTATTTCACAGGAGACTTAGATTCAGAAAAGCAACTAACCAACACAGCTGACAACATACCTTTCACAGAAGGAGAATCTATCGCTTTTTATAATAAAAATAACGTAAACACCATAGCTAACACCACCCAAATATATTCTGTTGTAATGATTAAGAATGTTGAAGTATCAAGAAAAAAGTTAGAATCACCTTACAAAAATCTAGAAACTAAGAATTAGGAACTCATAAAAAAATCCTAGAACAAAAGTTCGAAATTTTTATTCCGTGTTTGGTATAAGCAAGAACCGTTCTTGCTTATTATAATTTTTAATTTTGGTTATTATGTTTTTTCACCCCAATGTATAATCCTTCTCTCAAAAAGTAGAAATCCTTTGTTGAGTATATACCCAAGCAAACCGATTATTAGAATCAGCGAATATAATTCCGGTATTTTGTATGTTGCATAACTATCGAAAACTTTTTGGCCGAGTCCATGTGTGGTTCCTATAAACATTTCTGTAACAATTACTACGACAAGAGTAAGAGAAAATGCTGTTCTTAACCCGATAAATATTTGGGGAAGAGAATCAAAAAATACAATCTTACTTACAATCTCAAGATTTGTGGCTCGAAAAATATTTCCGACTCTCAATTTTGTTTTTGATATATGCCAAACTCCATGTATGGTGTTAATTAGAACAACAAAAAAAGTAACAAAAAACGCCATGGCAATTTTTGCGGAATCCCCAATGCCAAAAAATAGTAAGAATAAGGGGAAAAGAGTAATTACTGGTAGTGACCTAAAAAATTCGATTACAATTTCAAAAGAATTATAAAGTTTTTGATTAAGTCCAAAGAGTAAACCAAGTGGAATGGCCACGGCACTTGCTCCAACAAAACCAATTAATAGTTTATACAAAGTTGCCCAGATATCATATAATCCACCGCTTAATATAAAAGAAACAAATGCTTGTAAAGTATCGTTAATTCTTGGTAAAAAAAGCGTGTTAATGGATCCAAATGTACTAAACAACCACCATACTAAAAATATCAATGCTGGACCCAAAAGTACTTGTAATTTCTGCATAATATATTTATTCATTAAAGAAACGATCATCTACAAATAGTTGATAGTCAGGAAGTTTAGTTTTAGTCTTATCTTGTTTCATTATCCATTCTCCTTCTTTCTTTAAAATATCTAGTATTTCTGTACCAGGCTTGATATCAAAAGAGTATTTTGACCATGTTTCGCTGACTATTTTTTCATCAATCCCTGTAAATTTTGCAATTATCGCCTTTGATTCTTGGGGATTTTGTTCTATAAATTCTGACGTTTCGATTAGCGCATATACAATATTTTGAGTGCTTTTTTTGTTGTCGTTAAGATATTTATTTGTGGCCATTAAATTAAATGTCCCAATATAATTTTTTATCTGAAATGTTATTATTTTGTTTCCCAAGGCTTCTTTTGCCCGAGAAAGTAGTGGTTCCCAAAGGACGGCTGCTAATACGTCACCATTTACAAGTGATGGTATAAGAATTATTGGGTCAAGATGAAGATACTCTGTTCCGTTTATGCTATTTTCTTCAAGAAAAACACTGAGCGCATATTCCGATGCTGTTCCCTTTACGGCAGAAACTCTTTTCTCAGAAATATCTTTTGGACTATCAATTCCAAGATCACTTCGCGCAGCAATCATGGTGTCAAAAGTCTTTGTCATGTTGGTAAATACTTTAACATCACCAGAACTCTGAAAAGCCAAATATGCAATGGGTGTTTCTGCAACAGTGGCAATATCGACTTGATTTTTAATCACAGCGTCCAAAGCCTCTTTACCAAGATTAAAAATAATAATTTCCGAATCTATTCCGTGCTTTTTTAAGATACCTTTCTCGTGGGCAATAATAATTGGTGCAGACCATGGAATTTTCATAACTCCAAAACTAACTTTTTCGTTTGTCGAAGAATCTTTTTTAGATTCTGAAAAAATAAGGATGGTTCCAATCACAACGATCAGCATTATAACAAGAGGGATAATAATTTTTGTTTTCATGGATTACGATAAAAAGTTAATTAATAATAGCCATGTACTTATCTAATATCTTATTTTTAATAAGAGCAAATTGAGGTGTTCTAAGTAATTCTATTGTTCTGGGATAGGGCAATGGATTATCAAAAACTTCAACAATTCCTGTTGGGTTTTTACCTAAAAGAATTATCTTTTGTCCAAGAAAAATAGCTTCGTCGAGTTCATGTGACACAAATAAAGTTGTAATGTTTTCCTTTTGCCAAATTTCAGTTGTTTTTTGTAGCATGAAAAGTGTGGTTTGGTAATCTAAAGACGCAAAGGGTTCGTCTAAAATATAAAGGTCTGGTTTAATTACCAAAGCACGTAAAAGCGCAATGAATTGTTGCTGCCCTCCACTTAAGTTATAAGGGTAAGATTTTAGATTAAATGAGTAATCAAATTTTGAACAAAGGGCTAAAACACTTTCTTTGATCTTTTTTGGGTCTGATAATTTGTTTACCCCAACCTCTAGGGGAAAGGAAATATTTTCCTCTACATTGCGCCACGGGAAAAGTGAATTTCTATAATCTTGAAAAACATAGCCAATCTTTTTATTTTTGACTTCATTGTTAAGTAAAGTAATTGTTCCGGAATCAGGTTCTGTTAATCCTGAGATTAAATCAAGTAAAGTTGTTTTACCGCATCCGTTTGGCCCAAAAATTGAGATAAAACTATTATCAGAAATCTCAAGATTTAAATTATCAAAAACCTTGATTGTTGAACCATCTTTGTTTACGTGAGTTTTTGATAAATTTGAAATTTTTAGCATAAATATAGCCATTATGTACTTTTCACACCTTGAGAAAGTATCATTGAGACGAGAGAGCTATGGCCTATAGGAATAAGCCACAATTCGCTCGTCTCTTGAAGTCGCAAGGGAGAATGTCTTGGCGGTGTTTGCTGGACAAAGTTCGAATGTATTTCGAGTTAAACCCTGATTCCGACTAATCGCACGCGCGTAGCGCGTGGTGGCTTGAAACTGCCTCGTACGCTCCGATTGCGTGGTGATGCGAACCAATGCGCCTCGGACACGCTCGCGGACTCGCGTGTGCAAAAACCAAAAAATTTCCTTGCATTTTCCTCGCGTCTCCTCCCCCCACCCCTCCACCGCGAAGCGTCCAAGACAATGGAAAGGAAATTTTTGGTTTTGCTTCGCCGCTAGCAATTTACATTTGCTCATAAATTCGCTATGATTAAAATATAAAGAATCCATACTTTATATTATATTCTATATACTAAATTATAACAAGATTTCATATGAGCATTGCAAACAATTTAAAAAAGATCAGAGCCGAAAAGGGCTATCCCCTAGAAAAGGTCGCTCGGCTTGCTGATTTGTC
>Ga0163155_10001797_pt1 | contig 25162 bp, 20 predicted proteins | sample OliLakLV19SP4G1_FD_148611 | JGI IMG/M metagenome (GOLD analysis project Ga0163155, IMG submission 148611) | Freshwater microbial mat bacterial communities from Lake Vanda, McMurdo Dry Valleys, Antarctica - Oligotrophic Lake LV.19.SP4.G1 | ecosystem: Environmental > Aquatic > Freshwater > Lake >... | reverse complement strand
ATGACCGCAGCGCGACGGGTGATGGCGCAGATTTCCGCGCTGATGACACCGGCGATGGCGCGCGCGCCGACCCCCTCGACCCGAAGCGCCCGTGCAGCACTTGGAACCATCGCCCAGGCGCGGGCGAGCGAAGGTTCGTCATCGGCCTGCTCGATCGCGTCGCCGAGCACGAGCGCCGTCGTCGCCCGATGGCGCAACAGATTGCGTGCCGACACCATGCCGGTGACTTTGCCGTCGTGGCCAGTTGCCGCCAAATGCCGGATGCCGAGACGTTCCATGCGGCCAACCGCGCGATAGACGAAGTCGTCTTGCCCGACGGTGAGGAGCGGGCGGGTAGCAGCCTCGCGGACGCGCGCATCAAGCCCGGCGGCGCCACGCTTGTTGATCATCCGCAGCATGTCCCGCTCGGTCACGATCCCGGGACCACTCCCGGCGGCGCCAGGAGCATCATCGGTAAAGCGCACCAGTACCGAGCTGATGCGCCGTTCCATCATCAGCGCAATCGCATCCGAGATAGGCAAATCCGGCTCGACCCAAACCGGTTGGGGCGACATCACGTCGGTCACGCGGTGGACATAAGAAAAGCTCTCGATGCGCGACAACGCCGCCAGCGGATCGCCGGGCGGCAAGGCGGCAAGCGGCCACGGGTCGGTCCCAACGGCACCGCCCTCGCGGCGTGCGGCTAAGTTGCGACAAGCGGTTTCAGCTTCCGCCACGGTGCGGATGCCGCGCTGTTTGAGCAATGGGATCAGGGCTGCGAAAATCCCGGCCGTGGCCACCGCATCACCAAGCGCCGTATGCCGCCCCGCGATATCGACGCCGAGTGCACCAGCAAGTCGGTCGAGATCGTGCTGGGCCACCGGCAGGCGGGCGATCTCGGCGAGTAACTTCACACAGAGGGCGCGTTTGGGCGTCCACGCACGGCCAGCAAGCTTGGTCTCACGTTCGAGGATCGTCAGGTCGTAGCCGATGGTGTGTCCGACCACGACACAGTTCGACAAGAATGCCTCGAAGTCGTCCGCAACGGCGCCATACGCCGGAGCCGCCGCGACATCGGCGTCGGAAATGCCGTGAATGACCGTTGTCGCTTTCGGGATAGGGATGCCAGGATTGACCAGCCGGTCGAAGCGTCCCGTCGCGAGGATCTCACAGCCGCGCATCCGGACCCCGCCAATCTGGACGATGCGAGCCGACCGCACATCAAGGCCCGTGGTCTCGGTGTCGATGACCGCGACATCCAACGCCGCGAGCGGGATTGCCGGATTTGTACTCGGCATGTCTGTCTGACCCGAAGAGAGCGCCCCGCCATGACCGGCCGGGCAAAGGTATCTCCGACACGTGGCGTATCTATTGTCCTGGATCAACGACGATATGTTTTTTGGTCGAAAAGCCCGTGAGGCAGGCAAATCCCACCGTTACTCTGCAGCGACGCGTCTTGCGTTGTCACCCGAAGCCGCCAGGGGTCCATCCGGCATTCCATCCCGCGTTGCGGCGGCATGTCCGGTGACGGGACCGCGTTGGGCGGTCGGTCGCTCGACCTGGAACCAAGCCGCATAGAGCGCTGGCAAAAAAAATAGCGTTAACGCGGTGGCGACCGCAAGCCCGCCCATGATCGACAACGCCATCGGTCCCCAAAATACGCTCTTGGTCAACGGTATCATGGCGAGGATTGCCGCCAGCGCGGTCAGCACCACCGGTCGCGCGCGCCGCACTGTGCTCTCAACGATCGCGTCCCAAGGCGGCAGGCCATCGGCGAGGTCGTGGTCGATCTGGTCGACCAGGATCACCGTGTTGCGCATGATCATACCAGCGAGTGCAATGACGCCGAGCAGCGCGACGAACCCGAACGGCGCATTGAACACCAGCAGGGCCGCGACGGCGCCGATCAACCCGAGCGGGGCCGTCGAAAACACCAGCAGCAGTTTCGCAAAGCTCTGCAGCTGGAACATCAGCAGCGTCAGCATCGCCAGGATCATCAGCGGAAACAGCTTGAACAGAGCCTCGTTGGCTTTGGCGCTCTCTTCGATCGCCCCGCCGGTATCGATGCGGTAGTCGGGCGCGAGCCCTGACTTGATCTCGGCGAGTTTTGGCAGGATCGCATTGGTCACGCTTGGCGCCTGGACACCTGGCACGACGTCGGCTCGCACGGTCAGAACCATATCTCGATTTCGTCGCCACAAGATCGGTTCTTCGAAGGTGTAGCGGATGGTCGCGACCTGCGCGACCGGCACCACGCGGCCTTCGCGGCTGGTGATCGCCAGGTCGCTGATGTGGGCCAGATCGCGCCGCTCGTCGGGCGTGGCGCGGACGACGACTTTGAGGATTTCTGTCCCCTCGCGATATTCCGATACGGTGGTCCCCGACAGCAGTGTCTGCAACGCTCCAGCGATGTCGGCGGTATTGAGGCCAAGCGCGCGGACCCTGTCCTGGTCGACGTCGAGCACGACCGATTTTACCTGCTCGTTCCAGTCGAGCTGTGGGTCGATCGCGTTAGTCTCTGTTCGCATGACATCTCGGACCCGATAGGCGATCTCACGAACTTTCACCGGATCGGGGCCGACGATCCGGAACTGAACCGGGAAGCCGACAGGCGGACCAAATAGGAGTTGGTCGATCCGCATCCGCGCCTCGGGCACAGCGCCAGCATCGATCGCCGTTTGCAAGCGTGCCTTGACCCGGTCGCGGGCGGTGGCATCTTTGGCCATGATGACCGTCAGCGCAAAGCTCGGGTTAGGCAGCACGGGGTTGAGCGCCAGGAAGAACCGCGGACTGCCCTGCCCAACATAGGTCGTGTAAGTCACCACGTCGTCGTCGCCTTCAAGCAGTCGCTCGGCCTTGCGCGCCGCCGCCGCCGTCGCGCCAATTGCGGAGCCCTCGGGCATACGCGTCTCAATCAACAGTTCAGGTCGCGATGACGTTGGGAAAAACTGCTGTTGAACAAAGCCCATGCCGACAATAGCGAGCGCAAAAGCGCCAACCGTCAACGCGATGATCGAGTAACGGCGGCCAAGAGCGAACGTCACGCCAGCCCGCAACGCGCGGTAGGTGCGAGATTGGTAGAGTTCGCCGTGACCATGAGCGGGGCCACCAGCAGGACCATGTTGCTGCCCGCCCGCGCCAGCAGACGTCGCCTTTGCAAAATCGGGCAACAGCATAACGCCGAGATAGGGCGTAAACACCACCGCCACGAACCAAGAGACGACGAGAGCCATCCCCACGACCCAGAAAATATTGCCAGCATACTCGCCAGCCGTCGATGCCGCAAACCCAACGGGCAGAAACCCCGCAGCGGTAACGAGCGTCCCGGTCAGCATCGGGAAAGCCGTCGATTCCCACGCGAATGTCGCGGCTTTGAACCGGTCGTAGCCCTGCTCCATTTTGACGACCATCATTTCGATGGCGATGATGGCGTCGTCGACCAATAGACCGAGCGCGATGATCAACGCGCCGAGCGTGATGCGGTCGAAGTTCATATTCGCTGCCGCCATCATGACGAACACAATGGCCAATACCAGCGGCACAGAAAGCGCCACAACGATGCCGGTTCGAAGCCCTAGCGAAATGAAACTCACCACCAGAACGATCGCCAGCGCTTCGGCAAACGAAACCAGGAACTCGCTGACCGAGGCTTCGACGGCTTTCGGCTGATCGGACACCTGCTCGATGTCGAGGCCAAGCGGCACAGTTTCCCGAAACTGACCCACAGCCGCTTTGAGCCGCTCTCCAAGCGCCAGCACATTGCCACCATCGGCCATCGCCACAGCAACGCCGACGGCGGGTTTGCCACGATGCGACATCAAAAACGGTGCGGGGTCTTCCTCCGAGCGCACAATTGTCGCGATATCGCGTAGTTGGAATGTTTGCCCGTTGGCGGAGATCGGCACTGCGCGGATGGCATCGAGGTCTTGGAATGCGCCGTTGACCCGCACTATGACCCGGTCGGATGCCGTCTCGATCGAGCCGGCCGCCAAAACCAAGTTTTGCCGACCAATGGCGTCAAAAATCGTCTGCGTCGGAATGCCGAGCGTCGCTAGCTTGCGATTGGACACCTCAACGTACACCCTTTCGGGCACATCGCCGACAAGGTTGATCTTACCGGTCTCGGGGACGCGCAGCAACGCGGTGCGCAGCTTTTCGGCGTGCTGCTTGAGTTCGGCGCGTGTCGCTCCGTCCGAAGTCAGCATGTAAACCGCCGAGAACACATCGCCGAACTCGTCGTCGAATACCGGGCCAATGACGCCGTCGGGCAGAACAGAGCGACTATCGGTGAACTTCTTTCGAACCTGGTACCACGTATCGGCAGCGGCCCGCCCGCGCACGTAGTCCTTGAGCTGGACCAGCATCACGCTCGCGCCCGGTCTCGAATAGGTCCGCACAAAGTCGAGCTGGGGTAACTCCTGCAGCCGCTTTTCCAGCGGTTCGGCGACGAGGCGCTGCATGTCCTGTGCCGTGGCGCCGGGCCAGAATGCCTGGACGATCATGGTCTTGATGGTGAAGCTCGGGTCCTCTGCGCGTCCAAGGCGCACGTAGGACATCGCTCCGGCAATCGTCACAGCGATGATCAAGAACAGAACGACAGACGGGTGTTTGACCGACCACGCCGACAGGTTCAGGCTCTTCATCTGCGCGCACCTCGTGCTGAGTTTCTATCAACGCAACTAGTGTTCCGTCTCAGACATTTGCCTCCCCCCAGCGGCGAGGTTGAGAGCACATGTCTGAGACACGAGGAACACTAGCAAGCTCTTGTTTCTAGTGTTGCTTTTGTATCTGACGTTTGGTTTAGACGTCAGATGCGGGCGGGGACCAAACGTCAGATTCGCAACACTAGGGCCCGGTCAGTTTGTACTGGCGCGTTCGTCGACGATGCGGACAGGCTGGCCTTCATCAAGGCGGTGGACCCCCATCGACACCACCCGATCGCCGGTCTTCAAGCCAGCCGAGACCGTGGCTTCCGTTGGGCCGAGGTTTGCCACGACGACAGCCGTCCGACGCACCCGCGTTTGCCCGTCGAGCACGAAGACATGCGCGTCCCGGCCATCGTTCATGATCGCTGAAATCGGCAGCCGGACGACCGGAGCCGAGCCACCGGAACGAGTTAGATGCACCGTTGCCGTGCGGCCGAGTTCGAGCGCAACCCCCGAAGGCAGCGAAAACCGCGCTGGAAAGGTTCTGGTCGTACGGTCGGCGTCTGGTGACATTTCCCGCAATCGCGCTGGCATCCGAGCCGATTTTTCAGCCGCCACCGAATTCCACACGCTGACTTCGGCGGTCGCTGCCATAACCGCTTGCGCGAGGTGCTCGGGGATTGCTACCGCGACTTCGAGTTCAGCGATCTGGGCAATCCGGGCGACGGTCTGGCCAGCGGCGACCACCTGACCCGCCTCGGCGCTTAACGACGTAACCACGCCTGCCGCCGCCGCTTCGAGCTGTGTGTAGGACAGTTGATTTCGCGCAATGTCGAGGTTGCGTTCGGCACGCAAAACCCTCGATCGCGCCTCATCGGCAGCAGCCCGGCGCTGGTCGAGCGCGGCTTGAGCAACATAACCCTTCTCGAGGAGTGTCTGGAAGCGGGCCTCGGCGGCAACCAATTGCTCCCGGCTGGTCAGTGCAGCGCGCAATTCGGCTACTTGCACTTCCACGGCCAGCTGCAAGTCGGTTTCATCGAGCTTGGCGATCAACTGCCCTGCCGTGACAGCCTTGCCAATGTCGACATGGCGACTGACGATCTTGCCAGCGACGCGGAACCCGACGTCGCTTTCAAACCTCGGTCGAACCGTGCCGGTGTAGTTCCAAGTCGAGTTCGCGGTCTCGACCGTCACAGTCATCACCTGCACCGGCTGCACGGTGGCAGTTGGAGCCTTCGGCTTCGACGCTTCGGCGTTACAGCCCGCAATCAGTACTGCCACCCCAACGATCACTAACCCGCTTGGTAGCCGCTTCTTAGCGCTCGTGACCGAACGTTCAATCGCGATCCTCATGCGAGCGCTCCGCTTGTAAAGTTAGCCCACTTAACTTATGTTAATTAGGCTAACTCCGCAAGCGGAAATCGCCCTTTTTCAAACTCGGAGAAACCATTATTTCGCGAGACCGCTCGCAAACCGGCGGGGAGCAAGGCATGATGCTGTCCATGACCCCGATACCGAGCAAAGCCCAAGATGACCGGAAACCCCGCTATCACCATGGCGATCTCCGGGACGCACTCATCGCGGCCTCTCGGCAACTTTTAAACGAACAGGGCGCCGAGAACTTCTCGCTCGCCGATGCGTGCAGGGTGGCAGGCGTATCAACCGCCGCGCCCTACAAGCACTTCCGCGACAAGAACGAGGTGCTGAAAGAGCTGATCATCATCGGCATGGACGAACTGCGGGTCTCAGGCCAGCAGGCCTTGCAGTCGTTCGGCCCGACAACGTTGGCCGGGATGGTCGCCATGGGCCAGAACTACGTTGCCTTCGCCAAGCGTGAGCCTGGCCTTTTTCGACTGATGTTCGGCCGAAACCCGGTGCTGAAGTCGGATCCGGTTGTCGATACCTGCTGCAAGACCTGCTTTGGCTGGGTCATCCAATCCGTCGCCGAGTTCTGCGCCGCCAACCGCATCGACAGGGATGCACCAACAATTGCCGTCGAACTGTGGACCTTCGTCCACGGCGTCGCATCCCTGGCGATCGACGGTGATTATAACAAAGTTGCCCCCGGTCTCGATACCGACGTCCTGATCGCGAACGCAAGCCCCCGGCTGCTGTACATGGATCATGCGTAGCGCCAGCAGCCCGTAACGCTGGCTGATCACTTGGCGCAACGGCGCAAAACTCGGCACACTCGACCCAACCGTGTCGTCGCGGCATCAACTGCCAGCGAACCGCACCAACCGTGTGGAACTTTCTCCAGCCGACCACAATCTGGCCAATCCTCGACATCACCGTCCGTTTTTTCGTCGGCAACGGTGACGGAAATGGAAGCGGGGGCACGTGGTTACGAGGGTCGTGAACAGTATGCGTTATCCAGCAAAAGGGGCATCCCCAACCGGGGCACCAGCGCAGCGTCGACCGCGTTCGACAAGCCCGCGGCCGCAGACATCGCAATCTCAAACCCCCGATCCCGGAATCGCCAGCTATTTCGTCTGGATGCGCCGCCACACCGGATTATCGATCCACCAGACCGCCGCGCTGCTGCAGACCGAGGCCGAGGTGATCGCCGCACTCGAGGATGGAGCCGTGACGGAACTCCCTGCGTGGCCCGAGACGGTACGGATCGTTCAAGCCTATGCCGCGCTCGCTGGCGTCGACCCAACCTCTCCGATCAACGCGCTTTACGCCAACTGGCCACCTGACAACCAAAGGGGGCAAGGCCCCGGAAACAGTGCAGGGAAGGGCGCGACGGCCCGGGCGGCCAAGGCCGCGAAAGTCCAGACGGTCGCCGACGGCAAGCTCAATCGCATGAAATCGGCAATGGCCGCCCGCAGCGCTGGCCGCCTGTCGTTCAAGCTCTGGTAATTGTTGGCAGCCTAGGCCTATAAGCCCAACTTTCGCGCTGGGACCTGCCTGGCGCCCTGTCGGGTCCCCGCCAACGAATGTCGATACCACGCGAAAAGCTCGACCGCTTGGTCGAGCGCCATCAGGTCATACAGGCCGAGCTCAACGCTGGCGCCTCCCCGGCGGCCTACGCCAAGTTGACCAAGGAATTCTCGGACCTTTCGCCGATCGTGGACGCGATCAACGCCTATTACGCCATCGAGCGTGAGACCCGCGACCTCGAAGAACTCCTTGATGACGGCCCCGCTGACCGCGATATGGCGACCCTCGCCCGCGACGAACTCGTCGCGTTGAGGCCACGCCTCGCCGAGCTCGAGCATCGGCTGCGCATCGAATTGCTCCCCAAGGATGCCGCAGATGAGCGGAGCGCGATCCTCGAGGTCCGCGCCGGCACGGGTGGCGATGAAGCCGCGCTGTTCGCCGCCGACCTGTACCGCATGTATCAGCGCTACGCCGACACCAAGGGCTGGAAAACGGAGATCATCTCGACGTCCGAAAACGACCTTGGCGGCTACAAAGAGATCGTGGCGTCGATTACGGGTTCGGGCGTGTTCGCCAAATTGAAATTCGAATCCGGCGTGCATCGCGTTCAGCGCGTGCCAGCGACCGAAACGCAAGGCCGGATACACACATCGGCAGCGACCGTCGCCGTGCTTCCCGAGGCCGAGGATGTCGAAATCGAGATCCGCGAGCAGGACTTGCGGATCGACACCATGCGGGCAGGTGGTGCAGGCGGCCAACACGTGAACAAAACGGACTCTGCCGTTCGCATGCTCCACATCCCGACGGGGATCATGGTCGTATCTGCCGAAAAATCACAGCATCAGAACCGCCGCTTGGCCATGCAGGTGCTGAAGTCGCGGCTATACGAACTCGAGCGCCAGAAACTTGCCGACGAGCGATCGTCCGCACGCAAAGAGCAGGTCGGCTCGGGTGACCGTTCACAGCGCATCCGCACCTACAATTTTGCCCAAGGCCGCGTCACCGACCACCGTATCAACCTGACGCTCTACAAGCTCGATGAGGTTCTCTCCGGCAACGCGCTCGATGAATTGGTCGATGCGCTGACGACGGATTATCAAGCCAACTTGATGGCCGAACTGGCGAACCAGGATGGGCTCTGACAGCGGCACGGGCCGGACACGCGTGGTCCCCGGTCGCCTCCGCGCCGATGCCCCGATCACGGTCGCGACGGCAACGCGCACCACGACCACGACATTGACCGCGGCCGGAATTCCAGACGCTTCGACGGATGCCCGCCGCCTCGTCTGCCACGTACTCGGCATCACCCCCGCGCGCCTGATCGCAGATCCCAATCGCAGTCTGACAATGGCCGAGATGGCGGCGCTCGACGTCACGGTCGCCAGGCGCCTCACCCGCGAGCCGGTCAGCCGGATCGAGGGCCACCGCCACTTTTTCGGCCGCACCTTCATCGTCACGCCGGACGTGCTCGATCCGCGCCCCGACACCGAGACCGTGGTCGAGACCGCGCGCGATATTCTCGACAGCGGTGCATGCGGGCCAAATCCGCGCATCCTCGATATCGGCACAGGCTCTGGCGCAATTCTGCTGACACTGCTGGCCGAGCGCGACGGGGCGACCGGGACCGGCCTCGAGATATCGCCCGCCGCTTTGGCTGTGGCGCGGTTGAACGCCGAAGCCCTCGGCCTCATCGATCGCGCCAACTTTACCGTTGCAGACGTGAGGGTCGGGTTGCTGTCCGGTTTCGACATCTGGCTGTCAAATCCGCCCTACATTCCAACGAACGATATCCCGTTCCTTGACGAGGACGTGCGCAATCACGACCCGTTGGTGGCTCTCGACGGCGGACCAGACGGTCTGGACATGTACCGCGCGATTCTGGCAGCCGCAGCTACTTTGCCGGACGGTCGTTTGCCGAAATGGATCGTGCTTGAAGCAGGCGCTGGTCAATCTGACGCGATCGTTCGCTTGGCGGCGGCGAAATTTGGCGAGAAACTTGCGCATGTGCGGACGGTCGCAGATCTGTGTGGTCTCACCCGATGCGTGGCGTTTGCGCTACACAGCCCATCGCACTAAGAAAACGCTTGGATTGTAATGGAAATAGCGGTAGGTTGTTCCGACTGAAGGCGTTGCCGATGGGCCGTCAACTTTTGACCCCTGTCCTGCCTTAAGACGAAACTGTCGCAATAAAACGGAACGTCCGACGCGCGATAACGCGGATGTCGGATAGGCGGCGGATAACGAAAACGGGCAGTTCAATCGGCGAGCCGAACGCCGACGAGAGCGATCGACGATCGTTCTGTCACCGGCGAATTCGCATGGGCTCACCTGCATTGCAAATTCAGAATGTGGCCAGTCAGCCTCGGGGCGCACTGTCTATCTTCATAGCGGGAAGACAGTTCGCGGTCAGATAACCTCGAAAAACAACGCCCGATGTCACCGTCGGCCAAGCTACAACCGGCGCGTCAGCACGCTCGGCATGTCCAGAACGTCTGGCGAGCCAGGCACATGCGCAGCTAAAAAAACCAACCCGATTTTCACGAACGGCAAGAGCGAGATACGAGGACCATGAGGCAGGGACAGCAGCATCGCCGCGGTCGCGGCAGAGGCAGTCACAACGCCGGTCACGGCAGCAGCAGCAACACGAGTAGTAACAACAATCAAAACAACAGGAAGCTGCAGAACCCTCTGTCGCGCACCTACCACAGCAACGGTCCCGACGGTAAAGTCTCGGGCTCGCCGCAGTCGATCGCGGACAAATACCTTTCGCTCGCCCGCGATGCGCTGTCGTCCGGTGACTACGTGCTGGCCGAAAATTATCTCCAGCACGCCGAACATTACAATCGCATCATCCTCGCCTATCGCGAGCAGGTTGCCCAATCGCAAGACGAAGCGAACGGCGGACGGCCACGCACCGAGGTCGACATCAACGCCGACTTCCCCGATGAAGATACCGATTCGTTGGGTCGCGACCTCAGCCCGTTGCCAGCCGAACAGCCCCGTCCCCGTCCTGAAATTCGCCCGCGCGAAGATCAGCCACCACGGTTTGATACAGCCGCCAGAGATGCATCTCGGGAAAATCCCCGCGAAGGGTCTCGGGAAGGGTCTCGCGAAGGGTCTCGGGAAGGGTCACGGGACGGGTTCCGAGAAGGCGGCCAGGGCGACGATCGCGCAAACCGCTTCCCCGACCGCCAGCGTCCAAATCGGGATCGCTTCGGCGACCGCGAGCGCTATCAGGGCGGTGATCGCAACGGTGGCGACCGAAATGGTGCCGATCGTGGCGGTGAGCGGTTCGGACCGCGACCCGCATATGGTCCCGACGGCCAACTGCTGCAGGACCGCCCACGCGATGACAGACCGCGAGACGATCGCGGCGACCGTCAACGCGACCGCAATTTCCGCCCCGGCGCGGGCGCCCCCCGAGACGACAGACCCCGAGACGACAGACCCCGAGACGACAGACCTCGCGATGATCGGCCCCGGTTTGACGGTCCCCGTCCCGAACAGGTGCGTTCGGACTTCGCAAGGCCGGACGCTCCCCGGTCAGACGCTCCTCGGTCAGACGCAGCCCGCTTCGATGCGATGCGTCCCGAATCGCTAGCGCGGGAAGCGCTCGATCCTATCCCGGAAACGCCCCGTATCGACGCGCCGAGGATGGAAGCACCTCGCACGGATCAGCCAAGTCGGATTGAGCAACCAGCCCGCGTTGAACCAATCCGCATAGAACCGACTGTCGTCCCGGTCGCCGAAGTGCCCGCCCCACGGCCGGTCCGCCGCCGCGAACGCGGTCCCGCGCTGCCCGAGGATGCTCAGCCCGATTTCCTGCGCCGCCCCGTAAGGCGTCCGCGCCGCGAGGCGGTGGCCGAAGAGCCGGTCGCGGGCCCGGACGCGGCCCCCGCCCCGCCTGACCGCGAGCCAGACGCCGACTGACGTCCGCATCACGAGCTGTTTCAGCGTCGAAAATTGCGAACATCCGGAATCGCGTCGAAATCAGACGCTTACGCCGCAATGTGAAGGTGGCGGAGCGTTGCTCGCGGGCCACAGATTGGTCGCCGCTCCCCGTTACGACCAAAGTCTTCAAGCGTGCGTATCGACGCACGGCGCGCTGGCCTCTACTGTGTAGTCTGGCCAAATGATGGCCGTGAACAAAAACACGATGGCACAGCGATATCGTTGAAGCCTAAATCGGCGCTTAGGGGAGAAAAAATGCAAGGACCAAACGTCGTCCGTCACTGGGCTCGCACCAGTACGCTCATGTGGATCATGTTCGTGCTCTGGCTGATCTTCAGCTTCGGCATTCACTTCTTCGTCAAGGAGCTTAACGCCATCAAGTTCGGTGGCTTCCCTCTTGGCTTTTATATGGCCGCGCAAGGCTCGCTGATCATCTTCGTCGTGATGTTGTTCACGTTCGCCGCAAGGCAGGACGGAATCGACCGCGACGAAGGTATGGCTGAAGATTGAGGGGAGAACATAACATGGCAACTCCGGCAAAAGCCGGCGGCGGGTTCGTTGCGAATCTCGGCCGCATCTACGCCCTCTACACGGGCGCCTTTTTCGTCGTCGTCGTGGCTCTCGCCGCGTACGAATACTTGGCCAAGTCAAGTGGCCAGAACGCGTTGGTCGTCAACCAGAACATCGGCTACGGCTTCGTGTTCCTGACAATCGGCGTTTACGCTCTCATCGGCGTCCTTTCGCGGACATCGGACTCGGGCGAATATTACGTGGCCGGCCGCGTCGTCCCTGCCTTCTACAACGGCATGGCAACCGGTGCTGACTGGATGTCGGCGGCTTCGTTTATCGGCATGGCTGGTACGCTCTACCTGCTCGGCTACGATGGTTTGGCCTTCGTTCTCGGCTGGACGGGCGGCTACGTTCTCGTGGCTATTCTGATCGCGCCGTTCTTGCGCAAGTTCGGCGCCTACACGGTGCCCGACTTTTTCGCCGCTCGCTACGAGGGTAACCTCCCACGCTTCCTGGCAGTTGTCGTGCTTCTCGCCTGTTCGTTCACCTACGTCGTCGCGCAAATCGTCGGCACCGGGTTGATCGCGCAGCGCTTCCTCAATATGGATTTCGAGCTTGCTGTTTACGTCGGCCTCGGCGGTATTCTCGTGTGTTCGATGCTCGGCGGCATGAAGGCCGTGACCTGGACCCAGGTTGCCCAGTATATCGTTCTGATCATCGCCTACCTAGTTCCGGTGGTTATCCTCTCGGGCCAAAAGTACGGGATCCCGATCCCGCAGCTGACTTATGGTCAGGCACTCGCCGATATCGCGACTCTCGAGGCGCAGATGATCAAGGACGGTCTCGCACCGGCTTTGAACATGGCAACCGGTGCGGGCCTCAAGCCGCACACCGCTCCGTTCACCAGCTACAGCCAGCTCAACTTCTTCGCGCTGATCTTGTGCTTGATGGTCGGCACGGCGTCACTCCCCCACGTTCTGATGCGTTATTTCACCACCCCATCGGTGCGTGAAGCCCGCGTGTCGGTGGCTTGGTCGCTGCTTTTTATCTTCCTGCTCTACTTCACGGCTCCAGCATATGCGGCGTTCGCCAAGCTCGAGGTTTATTCGTTGATCGCGAAGAAGACCGCGTTGGCCGATCTTCCGCAGTGGATGTTTACATGGGGCAAAGCCGGTCTGGTCACGGTTTGCGGTAAGGCGGCCGCAAGTATCGAGGCCGTAACGGCGGCTTGCGCTGCTCTGCCAAACCATCCGGGCATCCTGAGATTCCAGGACCTCGGTATTCAAGCCGACGCCATCGTGATCGCGACACCCGAGATCGCGGGCCTGCCTTACGTCATCGCCGGCCTTGTCGCCGCCGGTGGCCTCGCGGCTGCTCTATCGACAGCCGACGGCCTCCTCCTCGCCATCGCCAACGCGTTGTCGCACGATCTGTACTACAAAATGGTGACGCCGTTGAACCGCGTCGCCCGGCTCTTGATCAGCACCGTTGCCGTCGTCGTGTTGCTCGCTGGACTCTATGCTCTGTTCTCTGTGGGCGCTCCAGTTAGTGGCATCCCTCGTTGGATGATCTTGACCGGCGTCATAGCAGGTGTGGTCGCCATCTTTGGTTACCTCTATGCGGGTGCAAACGAAGTCTCTCGCCGACTGTTGATCTCGCGCGTGCTGCTGCTCGTCGTGGCGGCATTCGCAGCGGCAACGGCAGCGACTCGTCCCGCGGACATCGTGGCCATGGTCGCCTGGGCGTTCTCACTCGCTGCCGCCGGTATCTTCCCGGCGCTGGTGCTTGGTGTCTGGTGGAAGCGTGCGAACTATGCCGGTTGCGTTGCCGGTATGATCATCGGGTTCTCGCTCTGCCTGTTCTACCTCGTCGTCACCCGTTACTTCCCGGGTTACGGTGTGGCCTACTTCGGCATGACGTCATTGCTGAACCCGATCTCGGGCAAGCCAATAATTGCCGACTTGGCCAAGGCGATGGCCGATCCCAACGCGATGCAGGCCTTCGTTCTGCAAGCGCACCCACTTGCTTCGAAAGTCGGCTGGATGGATGTGAACAACATCTCGTCGGCGCTGTTCTCGTTGCCGATCGGGTTCTTGACGATCATTATCGTGTCGCTCATGACGGCGCGTCCGTCGCAGGCGATGTACGATCTGATCGACTCTATCCGATGCCCACGCGGTGATACTGTGATGCAGGACAAGGACGCTGTCGTTCAGGCCCACTGAGGCTTGGTGGTAAGGCGTTCTTTCCCCTAAACAACCGAAGGGCGGGTGCTGCACCCGCCCTTCTCGTTTTGACCGGACCGCTTTCGGCTGCTCAAACACCTCAAGCGTCGTTGAAAAACCCGGATTGGCCCCGATGTCGGTTAGCGATACTTTTCTTACCCACTGGTGGTTTCACGGACCGAATTTGGTGCTGGCTGCCCTCGTCTACACCGTTATCGCGCGATACGTTTTAGAGCTGTTGTTCAGCGGCCAGCCCGATGTTGTGATCGTGAACGTCTTCCAGACCCTGACCGACCCGTTCGTCAAAGCCGTCCGCTTTCTCACGCCAGCGATCGTGCCGAATGGGCTCGTGATCGTCTTCACCGTTGTCTGGCTGATGGCACTGCGCTTGTTCTGGTTCTTGACGGCAGTTGCCATTGGAATGCGCGCGAACGTTTTGGTGGGCTCATGAACGAGATCGACGATCAGGAACGCCAAGACATCATGCAGCGCGACGTGCTGTTGGTGGCGACCGCCGCGTGCTCGCTCCTCAACGGCCAGTCGTTTTCACCGCTGCTGACGATGGGCGCAATTTTGTTGAAGCCGTTCGTGGCAGGCACTCTGCTGGCCTCGCCGATCGTCTTCCTCTACCTCACGTCATTGTTCGTCTCGATTATCACGCTGCTGCTCGCAGGCATTCCTGCAGCCCTTTACGAGCGCTACAAGGGCAATCAAAACAGCACACCCATGTCTCTGGGAATCTGGTTTTTCGCCACCGTTTTCCTAACGCTGCCGACGTTCTTGAACATGGGCAAACCAAGTATTTAGTGTTCCGTCTCAGACATTTGCCTCCTCCAGCGTCGAGGTTTGGAGCAAATGTCTGAGACACGAGGAACACTAGCAAGCTCGCGTTTCTAGTGTTGCTTTTGTATCTGACGTTTGGTTGAGACATCAGATGCGGGCGGGGACCAAACGTCAGATACGCAACACTAGCGGCATTTCCAGCGGATCGGGCAATTCTGCCGGATCCGGTGCAAGGTTCTGCTAAAAAAGACTTGGGCCTCCATTTTACCTCTTGGCAGGGTCACGCCGTCGCATGACACTCCCTCGTAAAGGTGTTGCGGAGCGGTAATGGACAAGCTCGACGAAGCAGCTGAATTTTCGGTCGCTCGCGGGAGCGGCTTTGCTGGATTGGCCATCTTTGTTTTGATGGTGGCGCTCATATATGAGCCGCGCCAGTCGTTTGAGATCGGCGGCGTCGCGGCGCTGTTTACGTCACTTGTGTTGCGCTTGAAGGGATTATTTGCCCATAAAACCCCCTATCGGCGCACGGAAGTCTGGTTGTTGCTCGACCCACTTGAACGACCCGTGCCAGAGGTCGCCCAAAAGGTCATCACAATCGCCCGGCGTGAGGTATATTTCCGGTTTGCCTATTATTGGGCGCACTTGGCATTACTTTTGATCGCAACGGCGATCGTGTGGCGTGCGTTTTAGCCAGCCCGGCTGACAAATTCGCAAATATTTAACGACGATCAATTGGGAATGTCGGGCAGATTGCAATCCAGGCATGGCGCTTTGGTCGTTGTTGACGGAACAGGGCTTGCGCCGCAATATCGAAGCATCGCGCCGCACCCAACGCAGGACGCCCCGAACATGGTTCAGCTAACCCTACCTCGCAATTCGAAAATCACGACCGGTAAGACGTGGAATAAGCCGGCCAAGACGACCAAGGAGTTCCGCGTTTACCGGTGGAACCCGGACGACGACGACGGTCCGCGCGTCGACACCTACCATGTCGACCTCGAGACCTGCGGTCCGATGGTTCTCGACGCGCTGATGAAGATCAAAAACGAGATCGACCCGACGCTGACATTCCGCCGCTCGTGCCGCGAAGGCATTTGCGGGTCGTGTTCGATGAACATCGACGGCACGAACACGTTGGCGTGTCTGAAAGCGATGGCCGACGTGTCAGGGCCGGTCAAAATCTACCCGTTGCCGCACATGAAGGTCATCAAGGATCTCGTCCCTGACCTGTCGAACTTCTACGCCCAGCATGCCTCGATCGAGCCGTGGCTGCAAACGGCGACGCCAGCCCCGCAAAAGGAATGGGCGCAATCGCGCGAAGACCGCGAACAGCTCGACGGCCTGTACGAGTGCATCTTGTGCGCCTGCTGCTCGACGTCGTGCCCGAGCTATTGGTGGAACCAGGACCGCTATCTCGGCCCGGCAGCCTTGCTCCAAGCCTACCGCTGGGTCATCGACAGCCGCGACGAAGCCACCGGTGACCGCCTCGACAACCTCGAGGACCCGTTCCGCTTGTATCGCTGCCACACCATCATGAACTGCGCCAAGGCCTGCCCGAAGGGCCTGTCGCCTGCAAAGGCGATCGCCGAACTCAAGAAACTGATGGTAGAGCGCCGGGTATAAAGGCCGACCTTGTCTGCTGCGCGATAACGGCAGCCAGCGCACTGGCGAAAAAATTCAAGACCGGAGGCGAGCGCCGCCGGTCTTGATTGAAAGGCATTACGCCTTGAACACGTCTTCTAGAGAAATAGGCGCGCAACCGACTGGCCGGAAATCAACTACGGCGGTTGGATACAAAACGCTCGCGCGCCCGAAGGCCTGTGCCTGTTTCAGGCAGCCTTCTTCGTGGCAGGCTTGCGGGCGGGGGCCTTCTTTGCAGCAGCCTTGACGGCAGGCTTGCGAGCAGGGGCCTTCTTGGCAGCAGCCTTGGTCGCAAGCTTTGCGGCCGGCTTGCGGGCGGTCGTCTTGGCCTTCGGCGCGGCCTTGGCCGGGGTAGCCTTTTTCGTCGTGGTCTTTACAGCCATTGTCTCTCTCTCCATTTGCAACAGTCCGAATCAGCTCGAACTAGAGAGAGAATGTCCAGATTTGCGCTATTTGTTGATATTAAAAGCGAATTAGCAGCGCAGTTTACGGTTCATTCCAGACTATGTGTGTCTGAATTACATCAAAAAACCGTGAATTGTCAGTGTTTTACACGTTCAGCTGGACATGAAGACGAAGCCAACTGCGAGAACAGACGCTAGGCAGGACGATAAAGCGTCGCCGCCTAGCGTAGGTCGTTGTGCTTTCAGGCCGCCTTTCGCGGCCGCGCCGGTACCTCGAAAACGGCCATCAGGTATCCCATGCGATCATCGAAAGCCTCTGCCATCATCGACCCCGCGCTCGCGGCATCTGGGAGCAGTTCGCCCAGCACCTCACCTTGTTCAAAGCGCAGCTCGGCATCGTAGTGGCGCGCGACCGCCTGCATTTTCGCATTATCGGACAAGCACGTCATGACGAGATGGCGAACGCCGCGATTGCGCGCTGATCGGATGACGCGTCCCATCAGCTCTGTCGCGATGCCGCGATTTTGGAACGCGGGCTCAACGGAAAATGCCACCTCGGCTTCCTGCCCCCAAGTTTCCCCCGTGCGGCGCAGTTCGGCTGTGGCGTGGAGTTCATCGTCGTAAAACCAGCCGTAAATGATCGTGCCGTTGGCGCCCATGCGGCTCGCATATTCTTCGATGAAACCATCCGACACAGCGTGGGCGAACCGCATCCGGCGGCTGGTGGTATCAAGCCGAAGGAGATGGTCGCGAAAGCGGTCGGCTTCGATCGACCACAATTTGCGGATCGTACCGCCACTCGGTGGCGCGTCGACGACAGGAGGCGACCCGGCCGCCGCATGTGTCATGTCGTCTGCGGGCGAGCGGCGGACAATTGACACCGCATCATCCTGCGAGGATGTCGTTGGGATATGTCTCATAGCTAACGTCCTCCTGCTTAGGCCGACGTCCGAGCGGCACATGCCGCTTGCGGTCGCGACCATTGCAACTTCGAACTTGGAACGTAGTGCTAAGGTTGCGCTGCAAAATGACCGTACTGGAGTGTAGCTGTGTTGCTCTGACGGCATAACTGCACGAACTGCAGTGATATCAACACGATGAGCCGAGTTTAACGGGCCCATGGCACGTCGCCGCTGGCGTATGGTGCAATGCAGCATAATGGCGTTTTTCAGGGTTCGCGCAGCCACAACGTCGGACGTCGCAGCTGACCTGACGTAAGTCTGAGGGCCAGGGCCTTCCGCAGGACGGTATCGCCGTGCAAGGAGAAGGCTTGGATCCGGGCGCGGTTGGAGAGACGCAGCGGCATGGGTGGCGTGCTTGCGGCATACGAAAAACGGGTAGCGTCCGGCGCGCTGACCCCTGACCCCGCGCAGGCGGAATGTGCCGCTCGGCTCGACCGGTTGGCAGCAAGCCTCGTCGAGCGGGAGCGGCGGCGGAAATCGCTGTTTGGACGGCTCAACGCCGGCGGTGAGGCCCCGCGCGGGCTCTACATTCACGGCGGCGTCGGCCGCGGCAAGACCATGCTGATGGATGTGTTCTACGATGCCACACCGGTATCGCGAAAGCGCCGCGTACACTTCCACGCGTTCATGGCCGACATCCACGACCGCATCGGCGAAGCCCGCAAATCGACCGATGGTGACCCGATCCCGGCCGTTGGCGCCAAGCTCGCCCAAGAAACGCAAGTGCTGTGTTTCGATGAATTGTTCGTGCGCGACATCGCCGACGCCATGGTGCTCGGACGTTTGTTCCGGGTGTTGTTCGAGGCCGGCACGATCGTGGTAGCGACGTCGAACGCTCGCCCCGACGATCTTTATAAGCACGGTCTGAACCGCCAGTTGTTCTTACCCTTCATTGATGAAATCGAAGACCGGTTGGACGTCGTCGAGCTTGTGTCCGTCCGCGACTTCCGCCTCGCGAAACTGTCCGGCCAACAACTCTATTTCGCGCCGGCGGGCCCAACCGCAACCGCCGCCTTGAACGCCCATTGGCTGCGGCTGACCGGCGAAACATCGAGCCGCCGCGCAACGCTGACCGTCAAGGGCCGCACTCTTTCGGTTCCCCAGGCCGCAATGGGCGCCGCGCGGTTTGCGTTCGCCGACCTGTGCGAAGCAGCCCTCGGGCCGCTCGATTATCTGGCCATCGCCAAAGACTTCCACACCGTGATGCTAGACGACATCCCGATCCTGGGACCGGGCAAGCGCAACGAGGCCCGCCGCTTCATCACCCTGATCGACGCGCTTTATGACAACCAAGTCTGCCTGATCGCGTCTGCCGACGCCGAACCGGGCGCTCTCTATACAGCTGGCGATGGCGCCGATCATTTCCAGCGAACCGCATCCCGCCTGATGGAAATGCGCAGCGACGCGTTCCTTGCCGGCCGCGCCAAGCGGGCAGCATGATCTGCACAACCCTGCACTTTGGTCGCGACGCCCTTTGTCATGCTTGAGGCCTCGCCGCTTTCGCGTTAGCACCCCGGGATACACCGTCGAACGATTAACCACGAACCCGGAGCAGCCCCCATGGCGCGCAACAAAATCGCCCTCATCGGCGCAGGCATGATCGGCGGCACGCTCGCCCACATGATCGGCCTCAAGGAATTGGGCGATGTCGTGCTGTTCGATATCGCCGAGGGCACGCCGCAGGGCAAATCGCTCGATATCGCGCAGTCGAGCGCGGTCGACGGCTTCGACGTCATGCTGCGCGGCACCAATTCCTATTCCGACATCGAAGGCGCCGACGTTTGCATCGTCACCGCCGGTTCGCCGCGCAAGCCCGGCATGAGCCGTGACGACCTGATCGCGATCAACCTCAAGGTCATGGAGCAGGTCGCCGCCGGCATCAAGAAGTACGCCCCCAACGCTTTCGTCATCGTCATCACCAACCCGCTCGATGCGATGGTCTGGGCGCTGCAGAAGGCCTCCGGCTTGCCGCGCGAAAAGGTCGTCGGCATGGCTGGCGTGCTCGATGCCGCCCGCTTCCGCCATTTCATCGCCGCCGAACTCAACGTCTCGATCGAGGACGTCAACGCGCTGATCCTCGGCGGCCACGGTGACGATATGGTCCCGCTCGTCCGCTATTCGTCGGTCGGTGGCGTGCCATTGCCCGACCTCGTCAAGATGGGCTGGATCAAGCAGGACCGCCTGGACCAAATCGTCGACCGCACGCGCAAGGGCGGCGGCGAGATCGTCGCGCTGCTGAAGTCTGGCTCGGCGTTCTACGCCCCGGCAGCCTCGGCGGTGGCCATGGCCGAGAGCTACCTCAAGGACAAGAAGCGCATCTTGCCGTGCGCCGCCTACCTCAACGGCGAATACGGCGTGAAGGGCCTCTACGTCGGTGTGCCGGTGGTGATCGGCGCCGGTGGCGCGGAGCGGATCGTCGAGATCGACCTCAACAGCGCCGAGCGTGCGATGTTCCTGAAATCGGTCGAGAGCGTCCAAGGCCTCATCGCCGCCTGCAACCAGCTCGCGCCGAACCTCGGCGGTTGAGCTTAGTGAATACAGGCAAACGACAACTGGCGTTCAGCAGTACGCTGGGTTATCGACCGCCCGTCGTCTTAATCCGTGGCTAATGCCTAGCGTCTGCCGCACGACCCCGATTGAGCCCAAGGACCCCGACCCATGAACATCCACGAGTATCAGGCCAAGGAACTCTATCGCCAGTACGGCATCCCGACGGGCATGGGCTGGCCGGCATTCACGGTTGAAGAGGCGGTCGCAGCGGCGGCCAAGCTGCCAGGTCCGGTATGGGTGGTGAAGGCGCAAATCCACGCTGGCGGCCGCGGCAAGGGCAAGTTCAAGGAAGCCGCAGCCGGCGAAAAGGGTGGCGTGCGCATCGCCAAGTCCGTCGCCGAGGTCCACGACGCCGCCATGCAGATGCTCGGCAACACGCTTGTCACCGCCCAAACCGGTGACGCTGGCCGCAAGGTCAACCGCCTTTACGTTGAAGACGGCTCGGCCATCGACCGCGAACTCTATCTCTCGGCCCTGGTCGACCGCGCCACCTCGCGCGTCTCGTTCATCGTCAGCCAAGCTGGCGGCATGGACATCGAGCAGGTCGCCCACGATACGCCCGAGAAGATCATGACGTTGTCGATCGACCCGGCGTCCGGCTACCAGCCGTTCCATGGCCGCAGAATCGCGTTCGACCTCGGCCTCACTGGCAAGCAGGTCAACGAGTGCGTCGACCTCGTCGGCAACATCTACCGGATGTTCGTCGAGAAGGACATGAGCCTGCTCGAGATCAACCCGCTCGTCGTCACCAAGGACGGCAAGCTCATCTGCCTCGACGGCAAGATGGACTTCGACAGCAACGCGCTCTACCGCCACCCAGAAATCGTCGCCTACCGCGATCTCGAAGAAGAAGATCCGATGGAGATCGAGGCGTCGAAGCACGACCTCGCCTTCATCAAGCTCGACGGCACCATCGGCTGCCTCGTCAACGGCGCCGGCCTCGCCATGGCGACCATGGACATCATCAAGTTGTACGGCATGGAGCCAGCCAACTTCCTCGACGTCGGTGGCGGCGCCAGCAAAGAAAAGGTCCAGGCCGCGTTCAAGCTGATCCTGGCCGACCCCGCCGTGAAGGGCATCCTGGTCAACATCTTCGGCGGCATCATGCGCTGCGATATCATCGCCGAAGGCGTCATCGCGGCCGCGCGCGAACTGTCGGTGAAGGTCCCGCTGGTGGTCCGCTTAGAGGGCACCAACGTCGAACTCGGCAAGAAGATCCTGTCCGAGTCCGGCCTCGCCGTGGTCGCCGCCGACAACCTCGCCGACGCCGCCAAAAAAATCACCGACGCGGTGAAGGCTGCGGGCTAAGGGGCGGTAATACGACCGGCACGCGACGAACATGATATTGTCCAGCAGCCAACGCTGAACTAGGCGCACGCGTGTAAGCAGCGGACCAAGAACTGAGTTTGAGTATCGATCCACAAGTCCGACTTACGGCCGGTGCGGGATAAGCAGACAATTTTCGTCAACAAGGCGCGGCCGTTTTGGTGTGGTAGCGGGGCGTCTTGTCTTTAGCCCACGTGAGCCAGATGACCGAATTTGAAGCCAGCACAACGTCCGCGATCGATCGGAAGTTTTTCCGATTCAGATTGCCGGGGCCAAATGGCGCGCAAGCGATGGAGGTAGCATCTGGCGCCTCGCTCATCTTCGTTGGCCCAAATGGTGGTGGCAAAACTAGGCTCGCCGTCTTCATCGAGGAACTGCTCGGGCCATCGGCTCATCGGATCTCGGCGCATCGTGCCTTAAGCCTGAATCCATCAGTACCGAAAATCAGCGAGCGCAGCGCTTTGGCAGGGTTACGCACAGGCTACGCCGCTGACGACATTCAAATTCATTACCGGTATTCGCACCGTTGGCAGCAAAACAGTGCGACCTCATTATTGTCGGACTTCGACTATTTGGTGCAGGCGCTCTTTGCCGAGCAGTCAAATCGGTCGCTCTTGACGCACCGCGATCGTAGATCTGGTAGCTTGGCCGAAGCCCTACCCACCAAGATGGAGCGTCTGGTTGAAATTTGGCAACGTTTGCTCCCGCATCGTGAGCTTCATGTGACTGGTGACAATATCGAAGTCTCGATCACTGGCTCCGACGCCAAATACCCCGCGAGCCAGATGAGTGATGGCGAGAGGTCCGTATTTTACATGATCGGTCAAGCGCTGGTCGCGGCCGACGAATCCGTGTTGATCGTCGATGAACCTGAGTTGCACGTTCACCGTTCGATAATGTCGAAGCTCTGGGACGAGTTGGAATCTGCGCGGTCGGACTGCGCATTTATCTTCATCACCCATGAACTGGAGTTCGCAGCGGGGCGGCTCGCACAGAAATACTCGATCCAGGACTACAATCCAACGCCTTATTGGAAACTCGAAGCGGTCCCGAGAAATACCGGCTTCGACGAAGCCGTTGCCACTCTCATCCTTGGTAGCCGGAGGCCAATCCTCTTTGTCGAGGGTACATACTCAAGCCTCGACACCTCGATCTATAGGTGCTGTTTCCCAGGCTGGACGGTATTGCCACGCGGTTCTTGTGAGAGCGTCATACATTCCGTCGTCACCATGCGTGCCAATGGTGACCTCACGCGAATTACGTGCTCTGGCCTTGTTGACGCCGACGGCTTTGCAGACGCTGAAAAACAGTTCATGGTATCCCGAGGGATTGAAACGCTTCCCGTTTCAGAGATCGAGAACCTCGTTCTGCTGCCCAGCGTCAGTCAAGCTATTGCTGAAACTGAAGGTCACAGCGGCTCTGGTTTACAGCGATGCCTTGATGACCTCGCAAACGAAGTATTCTCATCGATTAGCGCCGATCTGATAGAAGAGGCAGTTGTCCGGCATTGCACACGGCGCATTGACCGCGTTCTCAAGCGAGTGGATTTTGGCGAGGTCAAAAGTGTTTCTGAAGTTGTTCGACAGACAACGGGGCAACTCGCTGCGCTGAACGTCCTTAGCATCGCGGACAAAGCTCGTTCCGACATCCAAAATGCTGTCACACAACAGGATCTTCTCAAGCTTCTTGCCTGTTACGACAATAAAGGTCTGTTTGCCATCGCAGCACGCCATTTGCGCCGCACACGGGCAGATGATTTCAAGAGCTGGCTTGTGCGCGTGCTGTGGAGCCAAAAGGCACCGTTGGTACTCACTGCGATCCGTAAAGCCTTGCCAAATCTGATGCCACGCTAGCGTATGTCCACGTCCGCTCGTTGTCTCGTTCGACGGGCGCTTGAAAGCGCCGCTCTCAAGTAGGCTCAGCACGGCGGAGCGAACCCAAACACCCCCGCCCTACCAGCCAATGCTCAAACGACGCGGGTGCCTCCTGGGAACGCCGACCGGCGAGCAGCGGGTCGACGCTGATATCCTCGTCGATGCTCGGCCAGTGGATGCCAGCCCCGCGACCGACCAGACGCCATTCGGCACGCTCGGAAGCCGATGCGCTTGAAAGCCTCGGGTACCAACCCAACGGCGCCGTCAAGGTCCGCCAGTCCGACAGTCGGATGTTGATAGTCGCGCCGTCAAACCCGACGTGGACGGCGGTCACCCTACCGGAGCTTGGTATCAGAAGTTCCATGCCGACGAGCATACCTCTGACGGTCACCCCCCTACAACGACGCCATATCGATCACGAAGCGGTAGCGCACGTCGGCGCGTTCCATGCGGTCGAAGGCCGTGTTGATCTCGTCCATACGGATCATCTCGCAATCCGGCAAAATGCTCTCGCGCGCACAGAAATCGAGCAGCTCCTGCGTTTCGTCGATGCCGCCGATCAGCGACCCGGCGACACGACGTCGACCCATGATCATGGGAACCGTGCTCGGCTCCTCCAACGGTCCGATCTGACCCACCAGCACCAGCGTCCCGTCCGTGTCCAATAGCGGCAGATAGAGCGACACATCGTGTTTCGCTGGAACCGTATCGATGATCAGATCGAGGCTGAACGCGGCCTTGGTCATCGCCTCCTCGTCGGTCGAAACCAACAGCCGATCGGCCCCGAGTTCCAACGCATCGGCCTCCTTGTCGGTCGTTCGGCTGAGCACGGTCACGTCCGCTCCCAGTCCCGCCGCCAACTTGACGGCCATGTGACCAAGCCCGCCGAGCCCGATGACGCCGACCCGGCTGCCCGGTCCGACATCCCACGTCCGCAACGGCGAATAGGTGGTGATACCAGCGCAAACGAGCGGCGCCACGCGCGACAGGTCGAGGCCATCGGGCACACGCAGCACGAACTCCTCACGCACCACAACGTGCTTGGAATAGCCCCCAAACGTCGGCTCGCCGGTGACGCGGTCCTTGGAGCTATAGGTCTCCGTCATGCCCTCACGGCAGAATTGCTCCTCGCCATCCTCGCACGGCCCGCACTGTTGGCAGCTATCGACCATGCAACCGACCGCGACCGCATCGCCGACCTTGTGGCGTGTCACGCTCCGGCCAACGCTCGCCACCCGCCCGACAATTTCATGGCCGGGCACCATCGGATAATGGCCCTGGCCCCAATCGTTGCGGACCTGGTGCAAGTCGCTGTGGCAGATGCCGCAGAATAGAATATCGATGGCGACGTCGTTGGGTCGCAGATCGCGGCGCTCGAACTGAAACGGTTCGAGGCGTGCCCCGGCGGATGAGGCGGCAAAGCCA
>Ga0163155_10001793_pt1 | contig 25169 bp, 21 predicted proteins | sample OliLakLV19SP4G1_FD_148611 | JGI IMG/M metagenome (GOLD analysis project Ga0163155, IMG submission 148611) | Freshwater microbial mat bacterial communities from Lake Vanda, McMurdo Dry Valleys, Antarctica - Oligotrophic Lake LV.19.SP4.G1 | ecosystem: Environmental > Aquatic > Freshwater > Lake >... | reverse complement strand
GGTTCCTGGCCGCCTGGGTGTTCCCGCGCTGGCAATCGATCCTCTGGGTGATGCTGCTGACGGCGCTGCTCGCCGCCGTGACCGGGCTCTACCCGCTCATTATCAAGATGAGCTTCGACGTGCTCAAGGATGGCAGCACCGACCTCCTCGGCTGGGTGCTCGCCGCCGTCATTGCCACGACAGCCGCCCGCGCGATCCTGCTCTATACTCAGACGGTTGCCGCCAACCGCGTGGTCAATCGCATCGCGACCGATATGCAGACCGCAGCGTTTTCGCATCTCGTTGCATCCGATTTCGCCCGTCTGTCGCGCGAAGCACCCGGTCAGATGATGTCGCGGCTGACCAACGACATCGCGTCGATCCAATCCGCCGTCCAGGCGACGCTTCAGTCGGCCGTGCGCGATAGTCTGTCGGTCGTGATGCTGGTCGCCTCGATGCTCTATCTCGACTGGGGACTGACGCTTGTCGTGCTACTGATCTACCCGGTCGCTGGCCTGCCCATCATGATGATCACGCAGCGCCTGCGAAAGGTCGCGAAGCAAACCCAGGCCGAACTCGGCGATTCGACGGCGCTGCTCGCCGAACAGCTTGGCGCGGCACGTTTGATCAAATCCTACCGGCTGGAAGATTACGCGAGCCGCCGCATGAACGGCAGCTTCGAACAACTGTTCAATCTGCGCATGAAGGCGATCACGGCGCGATCGCGGCTCGATCCACTTCTTGAAGCGTTCGGTGGGCTCGCCATCGCCGGGGTCATCGCGCTGGCGTTCTGGCGGATCTCCAGCGGCATATCTTCGGTTGGCGATTTTATGGGCTTCGTCAGCGCGTTGCTGCTCGCCGCCCAACCGATACGCGCGATCGGAACCCTGCCAGCCAAACTGCAAGAGGGTCTCGTCGCCGTAGAACGTTATTATCAGCTCATGGACGAAGCGCCCCGCATCGTCGATCGGCCGGGCGCTCAGCCGCTCACCGTTGCCGGCGGCGGCGCCATCGCCTTCGACAACGTCTCGTTCGCATATGACCACGCCGCCGCTCAAAGCGCGGTCCGCGACATCGTGCTCACCGTGCCAGCAAGCACGACGGTGGCGCTCGTTGGCCGCTCGGGCTCGGGTAAAACGACGCTCTTGAACCTCGTGCCCCGGCTGTTCGATGTCACGGCTGGCCGAATACTGATCGATGGCCAGGATGTTCGCGACGTCACGGTCGCCTCGCTTCGCGATCACGTCTCGATCGTTGCGCAAGACGCCACGCTGCTCGACGATACCATCCGGGCCAACATCGCGCTTGGCCGCCTGGATGCGAGCGAGTCTGACATCATCGCCGCCGCTCAAGCGGCTGCCGCCCACGCGTTCATCCTCGCCCAGCCCAACGGGTATGACACAGCGGTCGGCGACCGTGGCTCGCGCCTATCGGGCGGCCAGCGTCAGCGCATCGCCTTGGCCCGGGCAATCCTCAAGAACGCGCCGATCCTGCTGCTGGATGAAGCGACAAGCGCGCTCGACAGCGAAAGCGAGCGGCTGGTGCAGGACTCGCTAGCGCGGTTCACCCAAGGACGAACGACGCTCATCGTCGCCCACCGGTTGTCGACGGTTCGAGATGCTGACCTGATCGCGGTGCTCGAAGACGGCCGCATCGTCGAAACGGGGACGCACGCCGTGCTGATGGCGGCCGATGGCGCCTATGCGCGCCTCGTCCGGTCCCAAGCCCTCGCGGCGGACACGGCAGGATGAACCGTCAGCCGACGCCCAGCTATTCAGCAGCGGCAGGAAACGTCGTCGGCGTCGTATCATGATGCCGCGACAACGCGACGAGTTGGCGATGGATGCGGGCTTGAGGCCCGAGCTGCAACCGCTCGCCCAACGCGAGACTGTCGAGGCCTTTGGCAAGCAGCAACCGCGCGTCGTCGAGTTTGAAGCGATGGGTCGCGATCAGCGCCAGCGCAAACACGCTCTCGATCGTGTCGGGATGGCGCGATCCAAGGACCCGTTCGCGAATATCGCGAGAATATTCGTGCATGTTGGCGGCGGCCTCGAGGTGCCCGGCCTGTACGTAGAGATCGCCAAGCATCGCGTATGCCGTCGCACTCGCCGGGTGTCTCGCACCGCATGCCGTCGTGATGGTGCGCGCACTGGCGTTGAGCAATTCCTCAGCCGCCTGGAACTGGCCGCGCTCAGACAGCACGTTGCCAAGGCTCATCATGCTGCTCGCAGCATCAAGTCCGCTCTCGCCCGACACCGCGACAAAGCGGTTCCAAGCGGTCCGGTGGTCGGCTTCAGCCTCAGTGAGGTTGCCCTCGGCGCGATGGGCCTCGGCGACGATCGTCAGCGTAACGGCAAACTCACGCGTAAACGCGCCTTGTATCCGGCGGACCGCGAGCGATTGCCGTGCCAGTCCCTTGGCGTCGCCCGCCCGGCCCTGGCGCAACAAGCACAGCGCGTATTCGTCAAGAATGTCAGCCACGGCGGGATGGACGTCGCCAGCAGCGATCGTCATGCCAGCCAACGCGCGGCGATAATGAGGTTCGGCGGATGCAAAGCGGCCCTGGTCGCGCAGGCAATCAGCCAACTGGCGCTCGGCACTGGCCGTCAGGGGATGGTCGATGCCGTTGACGCGTTCGCGCTGTGCAAGCAGGTGGCGCAACGTCACCTCAGCCGCGCGGAAGTCGAACGCCTCGAGCTGTTGCGCAGCTTCCATGCGCAACGCTTCATCGCTCTTGATAATCGAGCGCTGGGGCAGCTGCGGCAGTTGGATAACGTTGCTGTAGGCGAGCGTTACCGACGGTTCGAGCCGAACGTGCGGCGCCAGCTCTGGCGGGTCGATGCGAACGGGCGGCAATGCGGGCGGCGGCAGTACAGGTCGCTCGATCACGCGTGCGCTCGCGCGGCGGGCGCCGGTGATAATCTGGCGGGTCCGCCAGCCAGCGGCCGCAGCTGACATCAATCCAAGCGTCAGCAACACATGCTGCCACATCTGGCTGTTGGGACCGAACGCTGCGGTGCGCAGCACGTCAGGCACCCGCGCCGTGCCGCTGGATGTGGCCTGTGTCACAGCACGCGCGGCGACGGCGCCATCAAGGCTTGCGACGGCCAACGCCACATCGGCATCGCGCGCGACGATAGATGTCATCGGCGACGTTGCCGCCGCGATCGCGCGCGGTGAAGCGGCGTTGACCAGGACCGTCGGCGTGACAGTCCGGGCAAAGGCGATCGGCGCTTGGGTCTCGATCCGGTAGTCCGGCGCGGAGGCCTGAATGGAGAACATCGGTGCGTTGACGATCGCCGCTTCGGACCGCGCCAGTTCGGCATCATGTGCGGCGGCTGACGCGTAGGCTGGCAGAACATCGAGGCTATGGGCAGAAGCGACGTCGGCTGGCCCAACGTCGGCCGGCATGGGGTCGGGCGCCGCTGCCAGCACGTCTCCGGCCAAGTCGGCCTCAGAGCCCGGCTCGGAACGCGCGATCAGTATGTCTGGCGCCGGCTGGCCGTTACGCTCGGGCGCCTGCGCCACGAGCCTGGACTTCAGTGCAACGAGTTGGTCGTAATCGAAGCGGCCGAGATAGCCCTCGACCGGTGGGTAGATGCGCTGGCGGCGATACCGGGCGCTTTTGGGATCGGGTGCCCAGATCACCAGGACCTTGAGTTTGGCGACGCCAAACCGGGCGAAGTCGAGCTTCTCGGCGACGCCGCGCGTCACGTCGATTGTGCGCCGCTTGTAGAACGGCCCAAAATCGTTGACGCGGACATGCGAGGTTCGGCCGTTGTCCGGGTTCCATAGCAACAGCTCGGTCCCGTCGGGATAAAGCGAACTCGCCGCGTGGCTGTCACTCCAGGCATCGAACGCTTCGCCAGAGGACGTCAGCGTCCCCGTGTTCATGCGGTCGCGCTCGGGGATATCGTAGAACGACGTGTACGCGTCGAATTCCCGCCCGACGATTTTCGACATCTCGGTCAGCGAGCGGACCCGGTGGCAGACGTCCTTATAGCAATGGACCTCGCCCGGCGTTTTGGCGACGGCGGGTAGCATCGGCAGGGCGGCGGCGTAGGCAGCAAGGATCGATGCCGAAGCCCCGGTTGCCCGCCTGGCACGCATTCTCGGCAAGCGCGAGGCCTGCGGATGCCATTTCTTACCGTGAGCTCGCACAGCGAGCACCCCCTTCACACAGCAGGTGCCGAAGCACAATTTCCATAGTGAAATGGAAAATCCCAACGGTATCAGCACCCTAGCCAGCCAGAGATAACCACGCACCGGTAAACCAACTGTGAATGCCTAATTTTGGTTCCATTTTGAAACGCTCGGCAACCGTCGTTTGACCGGACTTGCCATCCCGTCGACTTCCTGCGACTTTGGCGGTCGTGAACCGAGCGGGAGTTGTCAATGCTCGTCGTGGACGCTGACACGGTCATGGAAGGCCAACTGACGATCCTTGGGAACGTCCGCATCGACGGATTGTTTCGCGGGGCCGTCACGTGCACCAGCCTTGAGATCGGGGCCGACGGCGTCGTCGAAGGCAACGTGACCGCCGAGCGCCTGATCATCGCAGGCCAACTCATCGGCATCGCCCGCGCCAGGGTCGTCCACCTCTACGGCACCGCGATCGTCGAAGGCGAAGTGTTCCAGGAAAAGCTTTCCATGGACGCCGATGCCTCTCTGCTCGGCGAAAGCCGTCGCCTCAAGGCATTCGAGATGCCGCACGTCTACCGGTCGCTGGAGGCCAGGGAGCGGCAGCTCGACGAGGAAATCGAACAGATCTCCACCGCCGCGCGCGTTCGCAAGGCAGACCAAGCCGAAGAAGCAAGAGCCGCTTTCGACCAGCTCAGAGCGCGGTTTCCAGCTCTGCGGGTCCAGCCTGGGCGCTGATCGCAACGCCTGCGTCGGCCGCGGCTGATCGACGGTCGCTAGCTTGCGGTTGACGCAAGCTCAGGCGACGCAATGCGCGCAAACCCGGCAGCGAGATCGGCCTTGAGGTCTTCGATGTCCTCTAGGCCGACATGCAACCTGAGCGCTGGTCCGGGGTAGGACCAAACGGTCGCCGTGCGGTAGGACTGCGGTTCGAACGGCACGATCAGGCTCTCGAAGCCGCCCCACGAATACCCCATGCCAAAATAGCGCAAGTGATCGACAAACGCGGCCAGTTGCGCCCGCGTGATCGGCTGCAGCACCATCGTGAACAGCCCGGACGCGCCAAGGAAATCGCGTTTCCATAGTTCATGCCCCGGTGCTCCCTCGAGGCCAGGGTGCAGTACAGTAGCAACCTCTGGCCGCTGCGACAGCCAACCGGCAAGCGCTAGCCCCGATGCCTGATGGTGGGCGAGCCGCACATGCAGGGTCCGCAACCCGCGCAGCGCAAGCCACGTCTCCTCCGAGCCAGGGCAGACGCCGAGCGCTTCCTTGGCCGCGATCAGCGGCTTGACCGCCCGCCCCGTCGCAGTCACTGCGCCGAGCAGCGCGTCCGAATGGCCAACCACATACTTCGTCAGCGATTGGACTGAAACATCGATGCCATGCGCGAACGGCTTGAAATAGAGCGGGCTCGCCCAGGTGTTGTCGATCGCGACGATCACCCCGGGATGCTGTCCGTCCGTCGTGCCGTATGACGTCACGGCCGCTACGATCGCTGGGATGTCCTGCACCTCGAACGTCTGTGAACCTGGGCTCTCGGTCCACACAAGCCGGGTTTTCGGCGTCAGAAGCTGGGCAATCCCTGCGCCGATCAGCGGATCGTAATACGTCGTCTTGACGCCGAACCGCGCGAGCGCCGTGTCGCAGAAATGCCGCGTCGGCTGATAGACGCTGTCGGTCACCAGGATTTCGTCACCGGCCGCAACGTAGGCCAGGATCGCTGTCGTCACCGCTTGATAACCCGATGCCGTCAGGATCGTGCGATCGCCGCCTTCGAGCGCTGCGATTTGCCGTTCAAGTTCGACGGTATTCGGGTTGCCACGCCGCCCGTAGGTATAGGGTTGGCTGCGGGCCGTGAGCGCGTCGAGCGTCGGGAACAAGACGGTCGAACCGCGATAGGCCGGGGCGTTGACGAACCCGTTATGGGCACCGGGATCGCGGTGATCGTGAATGATCCGCGTCGCAACGCCCGCTGACCCCGTTCGTACGTCGCTTATCGGCTCGTCGTCGGCGGAGGGATCGGTCATGGCGTTTGGAGATCGCTTCAGTTCGCGTCAGTGCCTTGCCGCGTCGGGCTGACCCCGCGCTGCTGATCCCGCATTATTGCATGATGACTTCGACCTGTACCGTATCTCCGTGCCGGATCAGAAAGTCGCGCCGGAACGTCTTGGCGCCGCGCCGCGCGATAGCCGCATAGGTCCCGGGCGCCAGCACGTGGGTCGGGATAGCTCCGACGCTTTCCTTCACGATTTCGCCACCAAGTGTCTGGATCGTCCATTGCGTATCTGGGAACGCATCGCCCCCTGGCTGCGTGACGAGCTTGAACGCAACCTTGGCGGCGGCGTGCGACACGGCAGCCTCCGTCATTTTTCCAGCCTCGACCGTCACGTCGGCGCGCACCACCGCGTTGGCATCCCCATAGGTCGAGACCACCTGATAGATACCAGCGTTGAGCCGCACGATCAGCCCCGGCTTAACCCCTGAAATGACGGTAGCCCGGTTACCGGAGGTCTCGTCGCTCTGAATTTGGAAATTGACGGTGTTGGGGGCAGGCGCAGCGCCGCCAATGTCGGCAAGCAGCTTGAGGCCGCCAGCGTTGAGCACGAACCGCTCCGCGCCGGTTTCACCCGGCTTGATCACGATCCTCCGGGTCAGGTGCGCGCGTCCAAACCCGACGTTGACGGTATAGTCGCCAGCTGGCAGCTTCAACGTCGGGGTCGGCTCGCGGTGTGTCGCTATCAACTTGGGTTGCGAGCCCACATCGCGTTTCGAATAGACGCGCCAAACGAGGCCCTGGTCGATGCGCTGCCCGTCATCCGTCAGCACGGCCTCGAGAACAGCGCCGCCGATCGGCGCTAGCGGCGCGGCAACGGGCGGCTGCTGCTGGGCAAAACCGGCCGTCGGCATGGCGGCCACGCCAGCGGCCATAACCGCCAGGATCGCGCCAACCAGCCGGGATGCCGGAACTGCAATCGAAACCTGCCGAACGGGACTTGCCAATGTCAGGCCTCGCGTCACCTGAACCGGGAGATCCATAATCCCTCTCACACCAAAGCGCGCTGCCATCACCGGAAACCGATCTCAACGGTCAGGACCTGGGCATCAGCCACCGCAGGCACTTGGAACGCACCCGTCGCGGTCCTGTCGCGCGAGACGGCGCTCACCTGATAGGCCCCCGGTGCCAACACCAGCGCTGGCGACGTCTCCATCGTGCGGGCCACGATGCCGCCAACCTGATCCCGCACCTCCCACGACACCTCGCCGCCACCGCTGACCTTCAGCTGAACCGTTTGGGCGTCGAGTTTGAGCGCAAGCTTGCGCGATGCGCCGGCCTCGAGGTCGAACTCCTGCTGCGCCTTGACGTTGAGCCCGCCAGCCGATGCATCGACCCGGTAACGGCCCGGTGCCAATTGAAACTCCGGCGTCAGAGCCGCCGACCGCGCGACCTCCCGGGGCGGCTGACTGTCGAGTGCGAAAACCCGTGTCTTGAGCCCGACCTTGCCCGCGCCGGCACCAGTGCTTGAGACGGCTTTGGCAAAAGCACCCGATGGGATCACTTGGACCGTCGCAAGACCGAGCACGAGCGCCCGCTTGACCGTGTCACCGGCGCCAACTGCGATGCGCTCGCGAACCGCTGCCGCTCCGGAGCGTGCCGTGACGTAGTACGTACCTGCGGGCAAAACGAACGTCGCCGCCGTTGCGGCAGACCGCGCGATCTCCCGGCGCCCGTCCACAGCGTCAGGATCGTCGCGCGCCAGCAAGATCGTCACGCCGTCGAGCGGCGGGCCGTCGGCCTTTGCCACCGTTGTCACCTCGAGACGCCCAGCCCCGGTGACGATCGCAGGCATCAGCACGCTGCCCGCCGTTGCCGAGACCATCTGTTCTCGCGTGATCATGCCGTCGGTGACCGTTACCCGGTATCCACCCGCTGGTAATATGAGACCTGCCTCGCTGGCCCGGCCGACCCACACCGGGCGGCGGGCTGCCGACATATCGTCAGCCTTCGTAACCGACACCATGGCCGATTGCGACACCGGTCCGTCCTTCAAATCGCGCACCGCGATCGTCACTGCGGCAGCGTCCAACGGCACCATGACAGTCGTCGCGGTCGAGCCTGATACGTTGGCGTTCGCCCGCGCCGTGGTTAAGCTGGCCGTTGCTTCGATCGCGTACGAGCCGGGTTCCAACTTGACAAACGGCGTTGCGGCGATGGTTTCGAAAACGATCACCTCGCCACGGCGCACCACCCAGCGGATGGGGGCGTCGAGCGCGGTCGCGTCGCGACCAAGCCGCGCGGAAAGTTGCAAGCCGGGCTCCGATGGCGGCGCAGGCACCGGCGCCGTCTTGGTCGCAATGGTGTCGGCCGGTTTGCTATCGGCGGCGGCCGCCTCCGCGACGGGTGCGCCGGAGGGATCGATAAGCGCCAACCGGACGGCCGCATCGACGGCGAGGGTCAGCGCCTCAGCGTCGGTCGCATCGAAGATTTTGCCGCCTGTCTTGGCAGGAATGCACGCCATCTTCTCGCGATCGGCAGGTTCGAGCGCGATCGATACGAGATGGAACCGCAATTTCGGGTTCATTGCGTGAACCTCGGCAATCGCCTCGCATGGGTCTTGGCGGCAATTATCAGTGCTATCGTGGATCAGAACGACGCTACCAGCCGCGCCCGAGGGAAACGCTTTCGCCACGTCGCGGATCGCGCCGGCAATCGGGCCTTTGCCCTTGGGATTGAGTTTATCGAGCGGAGCGATCACCCGGCTCGCGTCCCCGGCAGCGATCGGCGCCAGAATTTGCACGTCGCTGCAATCGCCCGTCCGCCGGTGACCGAACGAAGCGAGGCCATACGATGCCGACGTCGGCACTTTGGCAAGCCCGTCGCTGAGAGCCTCGCGGGCAACCTCGAATTTCGGCCGCTTGTCGCCCTCGATCTTGCCCCACATCGAGCCCGACCCGTCGAAGATGATCATCGCAGGCGGTGCGTCGGCAGCGCGTGCTGATTGAGCCGGGGCAAACCCCGCAACGACCAAGCCCGCCAGCGCCGTCAGCGACGCCGCGATCGTGTTGCGTGGGCGGTCATCTCTCGTCATGGCAACCCGTCTGCTTGAGGACCAACGCATTGTACCAAAGAGCGAAGTGGATTAGCCAGACGCACGATCCTGAAATCTGAGACCGGGCAGCGACTGACCATGAGTGAAGCGACAACGAACCCTATGCTCGACCTGCTGGCAACGCGGCGCTCCGTCAAGCCCGACAGGCTGGCCGCGCCTGGTCCAACGCCTGACGAGTTGCACCAGATTTTGACCATCGCCGCCCGCGTCCCCGATCACAAGAAACTCGCCCCCTGGCGCTTCATCGTGTTCGAAGGTGACGCCCGTTTCAAGGCCGGCGAGATTTTTGCCGAAGCCTGCCGCCGTGAGGACAAAGAGCCACCATCCGACAAGCGGATCGAAACCGAGCGCAACCGGCTTGCTCGCGCACCTTTGGTGGTCGCGGTCGTCTCGCGCACCGTCGACAACCCCTTTGCCCCCGAATGGGAGCAGGTGCTGTCGTGCGGGGCCGCCTGTTACAATATGTGCTTGGCCGCCAACGCCATGGGCTTTGGCACCAACTGGCTGACCGACTGGGTATCCTACAGCGCGCACGTCCGGGAGGGGCTCGGCCTCGCCGCCAACGAACGCCTCGCCGGCTTCGTCTACATCGGCACCGCGATGGAGCGCTCGCCCGAGCGTGAGCGGCCAGCCATCTCCGATATCGTCAGCCACTGGCCGGCATGACGGCGCGCCTCACCGGCCCGGATGGCCGCACGTTCGACGCCGTTGTCGCGCTCGGCTCCAACGTTGGCGACAAGACCGGCAATATCGCCCGCGCGACGGCCGCGCTGACCAGCGACGGGCAGGTCACGCTCGTTGCAGCATCGCAAAACTACCGCACCGCGCCGTGGGGCAACACCGACCAGGACTGGTTCGTCAACGCCTGTATGACCGTGACGACCACGCTCGATCCGCACGGCCTGCTCGCCCGCTGTCTCGACGTCGAGCGACAACTTGGCCGCGTTCGTGCCGTCAAGTGGGGCCCGCGAATCATCGATCTCGACGTGCTCATCTACCGTGACGCGGTGATCGACACCGTCGACCTCGTGCTGCCGCACCCCCACATGACCAGCCGCGCGTTCGTTTTGCGTCCTCTCGCCGACATCGCGCCGGGCCTAAACATCGGCGGACACACGGTGGCCGAATGGCTGACGCGCATCCCCCACGACGATGTCGTCGCTATCTAGCATCGTGTCTTGGCGTGATATGCCACACAAAAAAGCCGCCGGTTGCCCGACGGCTTGAGATTGTACGGCAGCGTTCGCGGCTTACTTTGCGGCGATCTTGCCGTCGGCGCCGTATTGCTTCAGGAACGCCGTCAGGTCCTTGACCTTCTGCTCATCCTTGAGGCCAGCGTAGATCATCTTGTTGCCCGGGATGTAAGCCTTCGGGTTTTCCATGTACGCAGCGAACGTAGCTTCGTCCCAAACCTTGTTGGCACCAGCCATCGCTTCCGAGTACTTGAACCCCTCAATGGAGCCCGACTTGCGGCCGATGACGCCGTTTAGCACGGGGCCGACTTGGTTCTTGGCGGTCTCGCCGACGGCGTGGCAGGCGCGGCACTGATTGAACACAGCCTTGCCAGCTTCGACATCCTGGGCAAGTGCAGCGGTTGCTGGCGTCACGGCGACAAACGCCAATGCCAAAAGCGTCTTTTTCATTCTTAATCTCCCTATCGTACCTGGACCGTGGCCCGAAAATCGGCACCAAGCTCGGAACTGCAACGCGTTAGCATGCCGCCGGTTGCAAGAAATCTGCGACAAACGTGCACACATCGCCGAGGTTCATCCTCAGTGTCACACGACATTACGCCAGATTGCCTGAACTGGTGCTGTACGAACGGGCGAATTTGCCAATCGTTCCACAGCCCTACAACTCCGGCGCCAGTCCGCCACACCGCGCGATCAACTGACCGGAACGCCAGCAATCCGGCGATAGATGAACTCGGGGGCAGCGGCATCGCTCTCGACGTTGGCCAGCGCCTTGAACTCGTCGTGCATGGGCGACAACTCGCAGGCAGGATCGACGTTGGTCGGATCGCCGGTCATCATCATCGCCTGGCAACGGCAACCGCCCCAATCGATCTCGCGGCGGTCGCACGTCCGGCACGGGTCCTTCATCCAGCTCGTGCCGCGGTACATCTCGAACGCCTGACCCGTCAGCCAAATGTCGCTCAGCGACTTCTCGCGCACGTTGTCAAACTGCAAGCCCGGAATGCTCTCGGCCGCATGGCACGGCAGCACCTTGCCCGCCGGCGTGATGTTCATCGACCCACGGCCCCAGCCGCCCATGCACGGCTTTGGACGCCGCGCGTAATAATCCGGCACCACGAAGTCGAACACCATGATGCCCTTGTACTTTTCCTTCGCCGCATCGACGATCTCGACCGTCTTCATCACCTGCTCGCGCGTCGGCATCAAGCTGGCGCGGTTGCGTAACGCCCAGGCGTAATACTGCACGTGTGCCACTTCCAATCGCTGGGCGCCTGCCTCGACCGCCCACGCGATGATCGCGGGCAGGTTTTCGATATTCGCCCGGTGGATCGGCGCGTTGACGGTCAGCGGCATACCGATCTCGCGCATCCAGCCCGCAAGCTCGCGCTTTTTCGCCATCCCGCCCTTGTAGGCCGAAATGCGCTCGGCGTTGGCGTCATCGACGTCCTGGATCGACAGTTGCAGATGGTCGAGCCCGGCATCTTGAAGCGCAACGAGCCGCTCGCGCGTCAGCAACACGCCAGCCGTGATCAGGTTGGAATACAACCCGACTTCGGCTGCCGTCTTCACCAGAATTTCGAGGTCCTTGCGCGCGGTTGGCTCACCACCCGACAGGTGCAGCTGCAAAATCCCAAGCGCGGCGGCCTCGCGGAACACCCGTTGCCAATCCTCGGTGGAAAGTTCCGTGTTGGGCTTGTCCATCTCGAGCGGGTTCGAGCAGTACGGGCACTGCAACGGGCACTTGTGCGTCAGCTCAGCCAGCAGCCCCATCGGCGCCCGCCCACACGCCGGATCGGCGCTATGGTCGGCGCGCAACGGATCGGGTTTGGTCGGGTTGGCCCCAATTCCGCTGTTCCCCGTTCCAGTTGGCCCAGTCGCGGACGCAACTTTTTTAATGGTCGCGGTGTCGTTCATGGTGCTCTCAAGCCAGCGATTTTGCTGCCGACGTTAGAGCGTCCCGCCCCCATCCGCGAGCACCAAACTGCAGGACCGCCATCACAACCGATAACGTTTGCGGTAGTGCCTCCGGCTGACCCGTTCACAATGCCGGGCCGCTAGCGATGAGTTCAAAAGCAAACCAACGCTTACCTTTTAGTGTCGACACCGTAGTACTGTTGGCAATTGTCGTATCCTGCTTGCGGTTTCTCCCGAACCTGTATGTTCTCGTTTCGAGCGACAAAGGCGGGGAAAAGTTATGTTCGGTCTGGTGGAACGCAGCAGGTTGTCAATGTACGAATCGACACTGCGGCAGGCAAGAAGTGACGCTGATCAATTGTTTTACCCCCTGGCAGCGGTGATGGCTACTGCCGCCCTTGGAAAAATATCGGATCACATTAGTCCCGGACTCGTGATTCCGCGTCGAAGTATTCGCAATATGGTGGATGCGATACCTTCGGCGACACTATCTGAAGTTGATGCGTGGCTTGTCTCAACAATCAAACCAGCGCGCCATGAAAACGAGCTTGCGCCATATCAGATGGTCACAATTCTGAATGGTCTCATTTACGTGCGGATCATTGAGGTTGCTAAGCCTAAGTTTGCTAGGCGTTCGCACGTTTACAAAGAAAATGCTCTTGATTTTATGGAGCCTCATTTTGCAGTAGGAATGCATATGCTGGGAACTCAGGAGCAACAGGCGGACAGCTGGCGAGATCAAGTAACGAAGGCGCTTCAGTCAGAAGGATTGGCCGTTACGACGGATGTTGATCCGAAAACTTTCTGTGTAAACGCCATTCATGAAGTCGTTCTAGAAATCAGGAGGCGTAGCTCTGCCGGCGGAGACAGTAAAAGGTATGCTTTTGCATGGTCGTGCGGATTGTTGGCAATGATTTTTGCTTCGCATCTCGCCCGGCTTTCGGGCGCGCAGTTCGAACTAATGGCAAGTTCAGCCATAGCAAAATCGTGTCTTGTGCAAGTGGGAATCGATAAATTTGAGCAGCTACATACTTCGGTGGTTGCATCATATAATCGTATGACGACCGCCATGGAAATCATCCCTGACATTGGATCGAATTTTGCCCGTTGGTTGATCCAGCAAGACGAGGAGGGCTTCGCGATGCTTGTCGAAGCGTATGATTACATTGTGCAAATAGTCGAAATCCAGTACCTTACGGAGGTGAGTTAAGCGTCCAAACATCTAAAACACTTTTTTCCATTCCCAGGCAGCGCGGGCACGTTGGGCCTGTCGAACGCCCGACAATTCTCTGCTGGCAGGTCAGGTTGCGGTCGCGAGTGACGAGAACATCATAACGTCCATCGATTGCTGCCAGGAGTTCGCCGTCAGAGATCTGGTTAAGGCCGACGTGATGGGCTGTCGTCACATCGAATTCTACAAGTCCCCGCCGCAGTCGATGGGGCATGCAGGCGTCCAGAAGCACCTTGACCATCCCCCCAACCGTTCACGTCTTAGCTCCATTCACTCCGCAGCGTCCGGCATCGCCACAGCCCGGTTGGCAAGTTCAATGACCGCGACCGGATGCTCCCGCGACACGCTCGGGAAATCGTCCAAGAATTGCTCCAAGGTCTGACCGGCCTTCAGGTAATCGAACAGCGCTTTCACGGCAACCCGTCGACCCGTGAAGCACGGTTCACCGCCAAGCCAATCGGCCGAGATGGTGATTACCGGATCTGGAACCTGATAGGTCGTTGGGGTCATCGGCCAACCATAACATGGGTCAGCTTAAAAATAATGCACGGCGAAAAAGCTCCACCAAAAGCCCAGCTTGTAGGTTGGGTCAAGCGATAGCGCGACCCAACACTCCAGCTTCGCCGGACGGCTGATTGGCTTTATTGCAAGGCCAAGGCGAGAACCCCTGATCCAACCCCGAACGGCTCTTCGGTTTTCGCGTGGCCGTTCGCGCGGCCTGGATTTCCGCACCAGGTTTGTCCGCGCCCAACCACCGATCCCTTCATGAGGAAGGAATCGGCGAGGACCGTAGCGTCGGTGGATATCCTGACGCCGTAATTCACGAACGCGGCTGGCCCCAGAGTGCAGCGATCGGCGAGCTTGATGTGGTCAGACTTGAACAGCCCATCTTCAAGCGAGTGGCTTTGCAAGGACGTGGCCTCGTTCAAGCAGCAATGATCGCCGATCTCGACCAGCTCTTTTTCTGTGATCGCGCAGCCATCGTCAAACACCATGCTGCCGATGCGGACGCCGAGCAGTCGATAAATCAACGGCCGGAATGGCGTGCCCTTGAACAGGAACTTCAATGGCGTCTCGCCCATCTTCCAATACCGTTCGACGCGGAAGAAGTGGAGGTCGTGGATCGTGCAGGTCTTGGGCGTCAGCGTCATGCGGCCAGGGCCCCACACCTCGATCAGCACGAGGTAAGCGGGCAGTATGAAGAGCGTCGCCGCAGCTACCAAGAACACGCCAGCAACGCCAAACGCAGCGTACGCTTGGGATATCGCAACCGCCGAGGCGGCAGACACCAGCGTCGCGCCCCACATCAGCAGCAAATAGAGCGCGAGCGTCATGAGGTTGTGCTGGTTTTTTGCCGCGAGCCGTCCGGCCACCGCTGGCGTCGATGCCAGCGGGTCGAAGGCCTGAGCCGCCACCACCCGCCGTGGAATTTCAAACGGCGGTGAGCCGAGGATACCCCGGTCGGACAGGATTGGTCCGGACACGGGCACCATGGCCTTGGTCGCGATCAGATTGTTTTCGCCGAGCCGCGCGTCGGCAACATAAATGACGTGGTTGCCGAGGAACGAGCCATCGCCGATTGCAGCCCGGCTCACAACGAAAGCGCCAGCGGACTGGCGCACATTGATCATCGACAACCCGTCCGACACCATTGTCCCGCTGCCGATGCGGCACAGCGTCGGGATGTCGTGTCGCTGGTGGCTACCGAAGTTCGATCCGGTCTGGCGAACAACACCGAGGTCGAAGCCGATCAGACGCTGATAGGAAACGATGAACGAACTATCGCCAAAAATGACATTGTAGGCGTAGGAATTGCTGAGCCAGGAGACGAAGCTCGCAACCGCATAGTGGAACCCGTAGGTCGGGTATACGGCGCCTGTACGCAACACCAGCACCAGAACTCTCGGGATCAGCCCGACAACGATGAGACCGATGATCAGCCCGGCGATGTAAGCGCCAAACGCGAGGCCGACCACCACGAGTAGCGCCTCTGTCATCGCCAGGGTGGTCAGCTCCGGGACATGGGGCGACATCAGGACATGTGTTGCAATACCGGCTGCCTCGATCAGAGGCACAACCACCAGCAGCAGTGCAGCGATCACGATCGTGGTATAGATTGCCGGTCGCCAGACGCCAGAAAGTCGCTCCTCCAGGGGCGCGAACGTGTCCTGTGTCGGGACTGCGGGCGAGCCCCATGCCCGCTCACCGTCGCCAATCGATTGACCGCTCTGAAGCGAGGAGGCATGGGCGAGTTGGCTATGATGACCGATTCTGATGCCGATATCGAGGATCGAGCCCTCCCCGATATACGCATGGCGACCGATGCTAACCCGTCCCGTCGTGATCTCGCCCCGCTCGGCCCGGTAGGTTTGCGCCATACAGTCCTTCGCAAGCACGGCACCGGCTCCCACGTCGAGCAAGTCGGGGCAAGCTGGCGGAAACCGTGCGTTGATGGAAGCCCCGCGACCGATCCTGGCGCCGAGCAATCGCAGGTACCAATTGTAGACCGGTTGGCCGCGAAACAGAACCAGGGGGCACGACTGGATCAATTGGCGCACGACCCAGAAACGAAAATAGCGGAGCGACCAGAGCGGAATGCGCTCCTCACGACAGCGGCCCACCAACGTCCATTTCATGACGACGGGTAGCAAGATCGATATCGCAAGCAGCAGGGTGGCGCCAGTGACGAGCCGGATGTAACCGTCTTCAATCGTGACGGCCGCTACTTCCCACCGATAGACCTCGATGCCGATTACAGTCCAGAAAGTCGCCACAACCGCGTAGTGCAAAAACTGGAAAGCGCCGCACAGCGCATGCTGGAGCCGCGAGGGCTGAACGGCTGCCCGCACAGCCGACGTTTCTGGCCCGGGTCGGGTGCTTGCACCGCGCGTCTGAACTGCATTGGCTAGCCGGGCGACCGTCGGATTGAGATAGACGTCGCGGATTGAAACGCCTGCAGTGGGCAGCCGGGCATCGAGGGCGTAGACAAACTCGGTCAAACGAAGCGAGTCCCCGCCAAGGTCGTCAAACACGTTGTCGTCGACCGAAACCACGTCCAGCCGCAGGACCTTGGCGAGCACCTCGGCAACGGTTGCCTCGAGCGGCGTCCGTGGCGCGACGTGTTCGGCCGAACTGGTATTGACCCGCGGACCACTTGGCGCGGGAAGACGCTTGCGGTCCGCCTTGTTGCTCGGCAGCATCGGGATGTCGTCGAGTTCCACGATGTAGGCGGGAACCATGAAACCCGGCAGCCGCGACTTGAGATGCCGCGCCACCTCGTTGACGTCGATCGCGCCGCTGCCGTTGCGTGCTGTGACGTAGGCCGCAAGTTCCTTATGTGCGCCATCGCCGCCGACCGTGGCCACGACCGCCTGCGCGACGGAGGAATGCTCGAGCAGTGCAGACTCGATTTCGGTCAGCTCGATGCGATAGCCGCGCACCTTGACCTGCGTGTCGATGCGGCCAAGATATTCGATCTCCCGGTCGGCATTGATCCGGCCAAGGTCGCCGGTCCGATAGATGCGCCGCGATGGGTTGTCCGGCAGGTTCGCAAAATCGACGATGAAGCTCTGCGCGGTCAGATCCGGACGGTTCACATACCCGACGGCAAGCCCTGGACCGGCGATGCCGATCTCCCCGGTCACGCCCGGTTCGACAAGCGAGCCGCCGTCTGCCGCTAAGATCACCATGGTGTAGGTTGGAAGCGGCGTGCCGATCGTGACCGGCTTACCCGGCTCGAGCACCGTCCAACTCGCAGTCACGGTTGCCTCGGTCGGGCCATAGGCGTTGATCATGCGCCGCCACGGACGATGCCAGCGGGCGACAAGATCCTGCGGACACGCTTCGCCCGATACCAGAAGGAAGCGAAGGTCCGGCAGGTCCTCGGGAACGGTGGCAAGCAACGTCGGCACGCAGCAAATGCCGGTGACGCGGCGCTCCGTCAGAAAGCTGGCGAGTTCGCGGCCAACCAACGTCGCATCGGAGTGTCCCGGCACGATGGCCGCACCGGCAACAAGCGGCACCCACAATTCCTCGACCGAGAAATCGAAGGCCAGCGTCATGCCTTGGTAGATGCGATCGCTCTGACGGATGCCGTACACATCGGCAGCGACGCGGACAAAATTGCAGATGCTCGAGTGTGCGATCGCCACACCCTTCGGCCGCCCCGTCGACCCAGACGTGTACACGATATAGGAAATGCCATCGGACTCGGCTTCGATAGCGCCCTCGTCGAGGCGAACCGACGGGAACGCGTGAGCCTCGGCAATGGCCCTTTCAACTTCGAACAGCGGCCGCGCGACCGCATCGAAACGTGTCCGGTATTCGGCGACAGTCAAGATGTGTGTCGCCCCGGCATCTTCGGCGATGTAGGCGATGCGATCGGGCGGGAAGCTTGCATCGAGTGGTACGAACGTCGCGCCGGTCTTGAGCACTGCGAGCAGCGCGACATAGGACTGACATGACTTGTCGAGCATCAGCGCGACGCATCGGCCTGGACCAAGGCCATTGGCCATAAAGAAATGCGCCAGTTGGTTGGCCCGCCGGTCGAAGTCGGCAAAGGTCATATTTTCTGCTGCCGTGAACACAGCAACGTGTTCGCGCAGACCGGCTGCCAACAGGCGGTCGCACGTTTGTTCAAACAGGTGATTCAGTCGTTCGCCTGCACGCCAGCGCACGGCATGACCCGTGCCGTCACCTCTAAGCATTTGCTGCGGCAAGCTCCGGGACAATACGCAGCTGATCTGGCATTGCCGCAGCGACCACGCCGATGGCCTCGTCAATTATGGCAAAGCCGGTGTCGAATTCCTGAGCTGTAATCGTCAAGGGCGGCATCATCTTCAGCACCTGCCCCTCGGGCCCCGATGTCTCAATGACGAGACCGCGTGCGTACGCTTCTTTTGACACCCGCCCTGCAATTGAGGGGTCCGTCCAACCGATCCCGGTCAAGAAGCCCCGACCACGAACGTGCGCCCCGTGACCAGGATATCGAGCAACCAGTTCGTCCAGCTTCATGCGAAGACGTGCGGCTAGTTTTTGGATGCCCCATTCGAAGGACGGCTTGCGCCACATCTCGAGCGCGGCAGTGCCAGCAACAAATGCCAGATTATTGCCGCGGAAGGTTCCGTTGTGCTGGCCCGGTGTCAGCACGTCGAGCTCCGGCCTTACCAGTACGATGGACAGCGGCATGCCCATGCCGCCGATAGCCTTGGACAGGCAGACGATGTCGGGCGTCACGTTCATGTTTTCGAAGCTGAAGAATGTACCGGTGCGGCCACATCCTGCTTGGATGTCGTCGATGATCAGAACGATACCGTGCCGCGTCGCAATCTGCCGTATCCGCCGCAGCCAGCTCGGGCTTGCGGTGTTGAGGCCGCCTTCACCCTGTACGGTTTCCAAGATGATGGCGGCAGGCATGTCGAGCCCGCTGCCCGCGTCATCAAGCATCTTTTCGAGCAGATCGGCTGTGTCGACATCGCCGAGATAGCCGTCGTATGGCAACCGGCTGACACCGGCGAGAGGGATACCCGCTCCAGCACGCTTGCTTCGCGTGCCAGATACCGCCAGCGCACCTTGGCTCATGCCGTGATAAGCGTTCGTAAATGCCACGACGTTGTGACGCTGCGTTGCGCGGCGGGCGAACTTCAGCGCCAATTCGACCGCGTTGGCCCCGGTCGGACCGGTGAAGGCCAAACGGTAGTCGAGCCCGCGAGGTTCGAGGATCGTCCCGACCATTTCCTCGATGAAGCGTTGCTTGGCAACGGTGTGGAGGTCAAGTGAGTGCACGATCCCGTCAGCCGCAAGATAATCGATCACGCGCTGTTTGATCGCGGGGTGATTGTGCCCGTAGTTGAGTGTGCCGGCCCCTGCCAAAAAATCGATAAAGCGGCGGCCGGACCCGTCGATCAGCGTGGCACCCTGTGCGCGTGCGAATACGGCAGGAAACCCCCGGCAATAACTGCGGACGGCGGACTCATGCGTCTCGAATACCGCCCGTTCGTCGCAAACATCCATGACTAACGCCCCGTTGATCTTACCACTCATCGTACCGATCCACGCTCGCTAGCGCGGCGCCAACCCATGTCGGCTCCAGATCGGTCCCTCGTGAAGCATCGGCGCACATCGCGGGACTGCCGACTTCCCTCGTCCCACTTGATGTGTCGTTAAACGCATCCGCCTCCATCGTACGGGGCATACCGTAAACCCGCAAAAGGAGAAACGCCAGAACTCGCAACAAACACAGTTATGCTTCGGCAATCCGACCCTGTGGCTCTGGCGCATCAGTCCACCAACTGCAGTAAATACGAACTTGCTGTCAGTTCGTTACAATGGGATCGCCAGTGGTCACGGGATCCCCGGACACGAGTTCCAAAATTCTGTAAGAGTTCATCATGCGTCCTTGGAATAACACCTGGTCTCAGATCTGGGCTCGTCCTGCGGCAGTCATTGTAGCGGTCGCGGCATTGGCCAATGGCTCGGCACCGGCCCATGCCGACGCTCAGTTCTGGCTCGAGTCTATCGAAAAACCGGAAAAATCGGACCCGAAACAGAGGCCAGTGCAGCGCTTGCGGGGTGCTCGCAACCCTGACGAACCGCCGGCCGGAGAGACCGGCGAGGTGCGCAAGCGACCCGATGTGCTGATCGGTGATCACGTTGCGCCGTCCATTTCGGGCCGTTGGCAATGGAAGGTGACACGCACGGCTTGGACAGACCGCGACGAGGACCTGTACGGCGAGTTCCTCACGCATATCGGCAACAGCGACTGCAAGACGACGCACGAGTGTCTGACATCCCCGATAGCCAACCCGCTGTTTCACAAGTCGAACCCACCGGGCATGCCGTTTTTTGCAGATTGCGCCGATTTGCCGTTTTATCTCCGGGCCTATTTTGCGTGGCACAACGGGCTGCCGTTTTCTTTTTCGACGGCACTCAGCCAACATCCAGGCAACCCGCTCAAGAAATCTGAGCACGCTTCATTTCAGATCGTCGGCCGCTATCACATCGTCCCGCCCGGTCCCGACCCACGGCTTGCCCTGCCGGAAGTAAGCCGCGTGTCAACCGCGCACTTCCGTCATCCTGCAAACTACAAGGGACGCATGCTGCCCGACCATTATCCCGTCGCCATCACGCCACAAAGCGTCAAGCCAGGGACCGTCATCTTCGATCCGCTGGGGCATATTGCTATCGTCTACAAGGTCGACGAACACGGCCGTGTCCACTTCATCGACGCACATCCCGACAACTCCCTGACGCGTGGCATCTATGACAGCGAGATCGAGCGCGCCGGCCCTGACAGCGGGGCAGGTTTCAAGCGCTGGCGCCCGCAGACCTTGGTTGGTGCCAATCGGCGGGCGGGTGCCGCAATCCAGGGCGGTCGACTAGCCCTAGCGCCGGACAATCGCCTCGCCGATTGGTCCGATGAACAGTTTCTCGGAACGGGGCCTGGCCGCACCGCGGATTGGCAGTCGGCACGCTTTCTGATCGATGGCACAGAGGTCGACTATCACGCGTTCGTCCGCCTACGGCTGGCTCCAACCGGGTATAAATTCGACCCGATCGAGGAGACGCGGCAGCGCATCCGCAACATCTGCCGCGAACTCGAGCATCGGGTTGCCGCTGTCGACGTCGCGATACAGGCCGGCATCAACAAAAGGCCGCAACCTCTGCGCCTCCCGCAGAACATCTATGTGACACAAGGCGATTGGGAAACCTATGCGACGCCGTCACGGGACGCTCAATTGAAGAGCATGTTCCGCGCCTTACGCGAGGACGTCTCGCGTTTTATGGCCCTGGGGCCGATAGGGAGCAAATTCATCAGCTACGGCGGTAGCGACCTCAAGACCGATCTCCTGCAAACCTATGGCGTCGAGGCAGACGCCTGCAAGATCAGTTACGCGAAATCGGATGGCACGAGTGTCGAATTGGGCTTCGCCGAAATGAAGCGTCGTCTCTTTCATATGTCGTTTGATCCCCATCATTGTCCTGAGCGCCGATGGGGCGCCACCGACCCTCAAGAACTTGCATCTTGCCGCGACGACAAAATCAAAACCTCTTGGTACGAGGCGCAGCAGCGATTGAGAAATCAGCTGGTTCGCACGATTGGCGACCGGATGGACTTTACACTCGAGGACCTACGTCGCCAGGGGCGCGAAGGCTCGGACGTTGGGGAAGAAGAGCCGCCCGATATCGATGTCGCTTCGCTTCTCGTGCAGTGACGCTTACGGCGCTTTTGCGTTTTCGTCCTGTTCGCGATCGGTTGGTTCGTTGCGCCTAAGTTCAGCGATAATCTCGCCGTCGTCATCGACATCGATCTCGACGAACCCGAGGCGCGCGTACATTCGGCGCGCTTCGGTATTTGTCGGCACAAAACACGTCGTGATGCGTGACGGACGCGGATCAGAGCGTAACATCGAAATCAATGCTTCCATCGTTTTGCGCCCATAACCACGGCCCTGGTGGTGGCGATCAATCATGAGACGAAAAATATTGAATTCTATAGTCCCGTCGTCATCGGGAGTGGCCTCGAACATCGCAAAGCCGACAACGTCGTCCCCCACGCAGATCGCAAGTGGCTCGCACTCGGGATCATCTTTCCAGTCGTCGAGGGACGCGGCGTTACGCGCGACGAACATCGCCTGTTCGGGCGACACTTCGAGTCGCAAGACCAACGGTACAAGCTCCGGCGTCATCTGTCGAAGAACGACAGGCAAGGACGTAGGCTGGTTGCTCATGCAATTGCTCTGCTATCAATTCAGCTGATGAGGAATGCACCGGCGACGTCGTGTCTTGATGCACATATCTGGTCCGTAACGGGCGCGAACAACGTGAACGCCGGCAAACTCGACAGGTAGCTTACATATGTCAACGAGGGCCGCAGCGCTCGATGATCGACCAAGTGCCGCAGCTCCGTTTACCGCATGACGTATCGTGCGCCGAGGACAGTGTGCGCCGAGGACAGTGTGCGCCGAGGACAGTGTGCGCCGAGGACAGTTGACTTCTCTGCGCGTTTGGTGACGGTTGTAGGGCGCCTGCCAACGGGCGACCGCCGACGTGGCTCTCAGGATGCGCGCCGATGAGATACAACAAAATTGGAGGATTCTATGAAGTTCTGGAACAGGCCGCAGGTTCGTGAGCAGGCCGTTGGCATGGAAGTCACAGCCTATTTGCCAGCCGACATCGACCTCATCTAAGCTGGATGCAGAGTCGGCTACCGGCTCCCCCAACCGCGGCGGAAAGTTTACGGCGGCCGAAAATCCGACCATCGTTTCCATAGATGAGACGATTTCCCGTGTCATCTCCGTGGCTTGGCCGCACGCGGCACGCCGACCTTGCGATCGGCACCATGGGCTCCATCCGGCATCGAGCAAGGCGACATGCACATCAAGGTTCTGGGTTCGGCGGCAGGTGGCGGATTCCCGCAATGGAACTGCAATGGTCCCATGAGTTCGCGCGTCCGTCGCGGCGACGCTGGCTTCCGCGCGCGCACGCAATCGTCGCTGGCGGTGTCGTCCAATGGTCGAGATTGGGCGCTACTGAACGCGTCACCGGACCTGCGCCAACAGATCAACGATACGCCTGAGCTACGGCCCGCCGCCGATGGCCCGCTGCGCGCGAGCCCGATCAAAGCGGTGGTTTTGACAAACGCCGACGTCGATCACATCATTGGCCTTATCAACCTGCGCGAGGGGCAGCCGTTTTCGCTGTATGCCTCCGACAGGGTGATGGCGACCATCAACGCCAACTCGGTGTTCAACGTGTTGAACCCACAAAAAGTGCCGCGCTTACAGCTGCCGTCCGAAGCGGCCACGCCGTTGACCGGTGCTGATGTCGATCTCGGCTTGACCATCACCGCATTCAACGTGCCCGGCAAAGTCGCGCTGTTCCTGGAAACCGAGGGCCAAAACTTCGGCAGCCGGGATGGCGATACGATCGGGCTCGAGGTTGTGGAGCCTTCGACGGGAGCGCGGTTTTTCTATATTCCTGGCTGCGCCGAAGTCGATCCGCCGCTCGCCGACCGGATCCGGGGCGCCAAGCTTGTGTTCTTCGATGGCACGCTGTTCACCGACGACGAAATGATCACGCAAAAGCTGCTCGACAAGACCGGCAAGCGGATGGGGCACATTTCGATTTCAGGCGCTGATGGCTCGATCGCGGCGTTTGCTCCATTGGGCGTCAGGCGTCGTATCTACGTCCACATCAATAATTCGAACCCGATCCTCGACGAGGGATCGGCCGCCCGACGCGAGGCCGAGCGAGCGGGCTGGGAAGTTGCACACGACGGCATGGAGGTCCGCCTATGAACGAAATGCTGATCAACCGACCGAATGCTGCCCTGCTGGCACCGTGGTCGCGCGCCGATTTCGAGGCGGCCATCCGGGCGGTCGGGGCAGAGCGGTATCACGACAAACATCCGTGGCATCACCTGCTGCACGGCGGCAAACTGAACATGGGACAGGTCCAGGCTTGGGCGCTGAATCGGTTCTGTTACCAGTCGGCCGTGCCGCGCAAAGACGCCGCCTTCATCGGCCGCGTGTTGGACCGCGAGTTGCGCCGGGAATGGGTGCATCGCCTGCTCGACCACGACGGCTACGGCGACGAGGTTGGCGGGATCGAGCGCTGGCTCGCGTTGACCGATGGCCTGGGCCTTGATCGCGAGATGGTGATCTCGATGCGGTATGCGCTGCCGGCCACACGGTTTGCGGTCGAGAGCTACGTCACGTTCGTGCGCGAGCAGCCGCTGGTCGTGGCCGTTGCCTCATCGCTGACGGAACTGTTTGCGCCGAAAATCCACACCGAGCGCATCTCGGGCATGCTGGAAAACTACGATTTCATTGACGATGGCGTGATGGCCTACTTCAAGCGGCGCCTGACGCAGGCCCCGCGCGACAGCGATTTTGCACTCGCCTACGTGCTCGCGCACGCCCGGACTCGCGACGAGCAGGAGGCGTGCGTCGATGCGGTCCGCTTCAAGTGCAACGTGTTGTGGGTTCAGTGCGATGCGCTGTATCACGCCTACATCAATGGCAACGTCCCGCCCGGCACGTTCCGCCCCGCGCCCGAGACGCTGACGATTTTCGGCCGGTCGGCGTAGGATAAGACTCGCCGTAAGAAAGGTCTTTGACAATGTCCAAACTTGATCAAATTCGAGGATCAATCGAACAACTAGCGCCGCGCGAGATTTCTGAACTGCGAGAGTGGCTTGCCGAACTCGAAGCGCGGATGTTCGACGAACGGCTGGCGCGCGACCTGAACACAGATGGGCCAGCAAAGCGCGCGATCGACACTCTAGCCGACGCGGCCTTGGCCGAACATCGTCGCGGCGAGTCGCATGAACTTTGACGTGAAGCACTACACGACGCGGGCATTCTGGGACCATTACCACGACTTACCGGGTACCACTCAGAGTGCCGCCGACCGGCAATTTGAGTTGTTAAAACGGGATAGGTCGCACCCTTCATTGAACTTCAAGAAAGTAGGACGCTACATGCATGCCTCTCCCCTTAGTTCCGGCGCAGTCAGCGGGTATGTGATCTCCAACAAGGAGATAGCCCATGACGCAGTTGCTGCCGGACGATCTGTGGCGTGATTTTCCCAAGACGGCGC
>Ga0163155_10001789_pt1 | contig 25187 bp, 25 predicted proteins | sample OliLakLV19SP4G1_FD_148611 | JGI IMG/M metagenome (GOLD analysis project Ga0163155, IMG submission 148611) | Freshwater microbial mat bacterial communities from Lake Vanda, McMurdo Dry Valleys, Antarctica - Oligotrophic Lake LV.19.SP4.G1 | ecosystem: Environmental > Aquatic > Freshwater > Lake >... | reverse complement strand
ACGGCACCGCAAAAGGCGGCATTGCCCTAGCGATCGTCCAGCAACTCGGCTTACCCATTCGCTTTATTGGCGCTGGTGAGGGCATTGAAGATTTGCGCCCGTTCTCCAGCTACGAGTTTGTGGAAGCCCTTTTAAACGGGTAGTTATGCCGCAAGTCCTCGGTTAGGGCAGTAGCCTAAAATGGTCTGCTAGTATTTGAATAAAGTAGTTTGAATCTGTAAGGGTGCTTTCCCAGCTGATCTACAGCGAAATCTTGGAATCTTGCAATGTGGAACAGCGTTCTGCACCGTCTGTTCGCAGTAGGTTGTTGATTCAAATGAGATACATTTTAGAGACTAAACTATGAACAGTGATTATAGGGATTCAGACGATCGTCTCCTTAGTTCTCTTACGATCCAAGATCTTCAGGAATGTGCAAAAAATGAAGATACTGAAGGCTTTAAGAGGTTGTGCCAGTCTGAAATATCTAAATTTCACTTGTACGCGAAAGGTAATATTTCCGATTGGAATAGATTTGTCAAATATGTCGAAGAGAATTTTTCTGGCACATATCCATATTTGGTAACAGATGCACTTGTAGATTTTCTCACTCAGCATGAATTTCAAAGGCAATCGTCAAATGATTCGATCACGCTTCCTTATCCTTTAAGCAATGGCGCAAAATTTTTGCTAGGAAAATACAATATTGAGGCTAAGGTCGCTCAGGCAATTGAAAATTCAAAGTCGGAGGATTGGTTTAGTCCTGATTTTGTTGCCGCTCTCAGTGAATGTGTTTCTAACAACAATCCACAAGCTTTTGGGGTATTTGTCCGCGGTGAACTTGTTTTTTCAGGTCTATATCAAGAAGGAAAAGAGCAGGAACTTGGTCGTTTATTAGAGTATCTGAGAATCAATTTCCCAGATAAATATTTTGACGCTTCGATACAAGCCATAACAGAGTTCTTAGTCCAGCAGCAGTTTTTCAAAGAAGTCACACATGGAGAAATACAAATATCTCTTAATTCAATATGTCAATCATTAGCTATTGCTGGAGGGATTGACAACAAAGCTAAAGCACTGGTGCAAATTGCCAACCACCTTGAAACGAGTGAAAAGCCTCAGAAGAAAAAAAATCTTCAATTTGAAGAAATTCCAAGCCAAAGAAAAATCATTGAGAAACGCAAGTTTCCTGGAAAACTCAAAGTTTTTGCTTCGTGGTATTTCATTTGGAACACCATGTATCAGATTGTTTGGGATTTAATCTTTGCTACTGTACTTTGCAATATGCTCATTATTTGCACTAATAGCAATCTACTATTACTCCGAAACAGTAGAATATTGCTTGCCACTTGCACATCAATCGCACACATAAGTATTAGGATGAACGGCAAAGCCAAAAAGCGTTGGAAGTTGAAGTACGGAGATATAAATTCCAATAACAAGGATCTCTAACCAAAATCGATGACAGTATTTCTAACGGTTCTCTCTGGTGTTATAACTTTTGTGCTGGGGCAGTTGGTAATCAAATTGTTTGTAGATCCAGTTCATGACTTTAGAAAATCTGTTGCTGATATCGCTCTTGCATTGATTGAACATGCAAATGTTTATGCGAATCCTGGAGTAGCCGGAAGCGAAATTGAGAAGAAAGTTTCAGAGGAATTGAGACGCTTATCTTCACGCCTGAACGCACAGATGTATTTGATTCCGTGTTATCCCATCACCGCCAGAGTATTTGGATTACCTTCGAGAAAAAAAGTCGTGGATGCTGCAAGCAATTTAATTGGTCTTTCTAACGGTGTGTTTCAATCTGCGTCTAACCTGGTTTTGGTTAATGTGGAAAAGGCTGACAAAATTCGTAAGGCACTTGGAATTTTTATTCCTGAAAATGAGCAAGTTAAACTCAAAAAATAACCTCTTCATGTTTAAATGCGGCATAACACCCCTTGCAGCGGACGGTGATGAGGTGTCGGTAGAGATGCAAAAGCTACTTGCCGCTTCTGAAGGGGAACGTTATGCGAGGCGTACCATTAATTTTGTCTGGTTTGACCGCCTGTCTTTTGACAACTCTCCTCACACGCCGTATGTTGAAGTGTTCTGAAAGCTTTTTCTGATTGCTGAAGCGGTCGAATGAGGTAGGAAACCGAGTGGATCTACTGTTGGTCATGGTTTTAGGGTTTCTCGGCAGTTTTGGTCACTGTGTGGGCATGTGCGGTCCCTTAACGATCGCCTTCTCGTTATCGCAAAAAAGTTCTGCTGCTCCAACCTGGCAAAAATCGCTTTACTTCCACGGACTCCTAAATCTGGGGCGAATTTTCAGCTATGCGGCGATCGGCGCTGGAATTGGAGCTTTGGGGTCAGTGCTGATTGCAGGGGGGCAACTTGCCGGAATTGAAAGCGGCTTGCGTCGGGGACTGGCAATTTTCACAGGCATTTTGCTGATCTGGATGGGGCTGGTTCAAGTTCAACCGGGTCTACTGCCTAAAATTCCGCTGCTGCACCCCTTAACCCAAGGAAAACTCCATCAAACCCTGAACAGCGGGATGATCAAGCTCTCTTTCCACTCCCGTTGGTGGACTCCGCTGTTGTTAGGGCTAACGTGGGGACTCGTACCCTGCGGCTTTTTATACACCGCCCAAATTAAAGCCGCAGAAACGGGCAACCTCTGGCATGGCATGGTCACGATGCTGGCATTTGGACTCGGAACCCTGCCCTCCATGGTAGGAATCGGCGTATCTGCGTCATTGCTGAGTGCCGATCGCCGCAGCCAACTATTTCGGCTGGGCGGTTGGGTAACGATCGCGATCGGGCTGCTGATCTTGCTCCGAACCGGACAGATGGAGAACTACACCAGTCATGGAGCCTTGGTTCTCTTAATGCTGGCGCTGGTTGCCCGTCCGATCAGTCGGCTCTGGGCTGCACCGCTTAAATATCGCCGGGGTCTAGGTGTGGGCGCATTTGCGCTTGCCATTGCCCATAGTCTACACATCGTTCAGCATAATCTCAACTGGAACTTAGACGCAGTTTCGTTCATGCTGCCAGAACAGCAAGCTGCGCTGTGGTCAGGAGCGATCGCGTTAGCGTTGATGACCCCTGCCGCCGCCACCAGTTGCGATCGCGCAGTCCGCGCATTAGGACGGTACTGGCGATGGATTCATCTGCTCAACATTCCAGCCCTAGTTTTAGGGGTAGGTCATACCCTGTGGCTTGGCTCTCATTACTTCGGTGCCTTGGAGGTATCTCAAAGTCAGATCACGTCAGCGCTGTTGCTAGTAGGCTTGACTCTGTTAGTTTTGTTGATTCGCCAACGTTGGATCTGGTCACTTTTATCAGTGGAGCAATTTTATGCGCCTATTGTCAAATCGAAGTAAGGATGTGGGGGCATTGATCACCCTGTTGATGGCTGCGCCTGTTTTAGCGCATGAAATAGAAACCTCGGCGGCGAGAGATGTAGCGGCAACTTTCCATATTGAACCCAGCCACAATCCCACCGCCGGAAAACCCTCTACTGCCTGGTTTGCCTTGACCCGTCGCGGTGGAAAAGTGATCCCCCTGGCTCAGTGCAACTGTCAACTCGCCGTTTATCCCGTTCCCTACAAAGCAGGAAAAACTCTTCCGGTAATGAAACCGACGTTGAATAAGCTCGACGTAGAACGCTACAAAGGCGTTCCGGCAGCAACTATCACCTTTCCAAAAGCGGGAATGTACGAATTAAAGTTGACCGGAACGGCAAAACCAGGAGCTAACTTTCAGCCATTCAGCTTGTCTTATAAGGTCACGGTTGGCGGCTAAGCATACACAAATAAGGCATGATTTGGCATCTGCTTAGGAATGAAAATTAAACAAGCTCAAGATTTGGTAGGGGCGTAGCATTCGGGCAATAATCCTTGCAACTCAAGCAGAATCATCTACCGAATGCTACGCCCGTACAGCCGGAATGTTCAATGTTATTAAATCCATGATCCTTAGTCCTTAGCGCTTATGATTTTGAGAGTTGTGATGCGAGTGAACCGATGCAGACGATTGTGGAAGTATTGCCAGACAAAAGTGCATTGATCGAGCGATCGCTAGAAATCGTGCTTACCAAAATTGAAGCCGCGATCGCTCAGCGGGACATTGCCACCATCGCCCTTGCAGGTGGCAGCACCCCCAAACCCTTGTATGAAAAACTGGCAGAGCAAGATCTCCCCTGGAAAAAAATCCATGTGTTTTGGGGCGATGAGCGCTATGTTCCCGCCGACCATCCCGACAGTAACGAAGGCATGGCACGGCGAGCATGGCTAGATCAAGTGCCACTGCCAGCCGCCAACATTCACCCGATGCCCACCGATGCCAGCGATCCAGCCGCTGCCGCCGCCCAACACGAAGCCGAAGTGCAAGCCTTTTTCACAATCTCAACCGGAACCTTTCCAGCGTTTGATATCATTCTCTTAGGCATTGGCGATGATGGACACACCGCATCACTGTTTCCCCATACCGATGCTTTGCAGGTGCGCGATCGCCTGATCACCGTGGGCAACAAAGACGGGCAACCCCGCCTCACCTTCACAGCCCCCCTAATTAACCAGGCTCACGCCGTTCTCTTCCTCGTTGCCGGAGCCAGCAAACGCCCCGCCTTAAACCACATCTTTGCCCCCGAAGATGACGACACGCTCTATCCCGCCCGATTGATCCAGCCCCAAGGCGAACTCTGGTGGCTGCTCGATGAAGCCGCCGGAGAAGAATGACGAAAGGCGAGTGGCGAGTGACGAGTGGCGTTCGCGTAGCGTCTCCATGGGAGATATGACGAGTAGCGCATGATAAGGATGTGCCCTATTCTCTCTTCCCTGAAACCTGAAACCTGCCCCCTGTTTTACTCAATCGCCGCGATCGCGAATATGATAGTCCTGAGAACTAGGAAATTTCTATGATTGTTTGTCCAAATTGCAATCATCCCAATCCGGATGGTGCTGTGCAGTGCGAAGCTTGTTACACGCCACTACCGGCTACGGCTGCTTGCCCAAATTGCGGCGCGATTGTCCAGTCAGACGCGAGCTTTTGCGGTCAGTGTGGGTCTAATCTCCGTGCCGATGGAGCTACTTCTGCATCGGTTGAACCCGACAATGCATCTTTGCCTAGTGAGGCTCCAGCGAATGTTCCAGAGCTTAGTTTTCCTGACTCGCCCATACAACAACCTTTAACATTTGTACCTAGCATTTTAGTTGAGCAGATTGAACCTCCGCCCGATCTTGCGGCGACAGTGCCGCCTGCCGCAGTTGAACCCGTTGAGGCAATTGAACCAGCGGCTACGGCGGGTGATAATCCAACGGTGGTGCCGTCAACCGAAACTAGCACTAGCACCCAACTGCAAAAACAAACTGCAAAACTGCTGCATATCCAAACTAATGCCACCGCCGAGCTGCCCCAAGGTCTGATGGTGATTCATATTGGTAAGCCGAACGATCGCATCCCGCCTGATATTGATGTGTCTGGCTTTCCCAATTCCGAAGTCGTTTCCCGGATTCATGCAGACATTCGTCTGGAAGGAGACAGTTATTACGTTGAAGATGTGGGTAGCTCCAACGGGACTTACATCAATAATTTGCCCTTAGCAATGGGTAATCGGCATCGACTACGACCCGGCGATCGCATTGGCTTGGGTAAGGGCGATAAAGTGACATTTCTCTTCCAACTTTCGTAGATTCCTCACCAATTTGAGTTACGTTAGATGGTGGAGACTGTCTTGAACCTGCTTCAAAGATTGCTGAAAATCGTCAAATTAAACCTGGAAGTTCCATATCCTGTTCGCGATTCATTCTGGTTCGTCCTGTTGCCTTTCAGCAGAGTTTTTCGTTCTGCGGTTGCTAAAGCACCGTAGGATAGAATAATTTTCTGGCATCAGAAGCGCAATTTGCACTACAAATTTTCGGCTCTACCTGCCAGCGTGATTACCCTGACCTTGTTGCATCCCATGCAGTCCATTCCCGTTCAAAGCTGGAACTTTGAACACGAGTCCGTCGTTCGGATTGGGCGCTCCACCGATAACCATGTCATCCTATATAGCGCCGTTGTCTCTCGCCATCATGTTGAAATTCGTCAAGCGGAGACAGGCTGGGAAATTGTCAACTTAGGTGCAAATGGCACTTACCTTGAAGGACGGCGCATTACCAAAGTTCCCGTTGAAGATGGCGTGATTATTCGTCTGGCGCGATCGGGTCCCAATGTCCAAGTCCATCTTGGCGTAAAAGGTGGCGATCCGGCTGCTGCCACCCCATTGGGTGAGAAAACGGTTGGTCAGCGCACACGGCAAACCACCACTGCGGCTGCTAATGTAGAAGCGTCTGCACCCAGATCTGAGCTAACCTCAAACGCCAGCCAGCCCAAAACTGACATTGGCAACTCCACGGCTCAGAGTGCTGAGCAACGCGGAACTCATGTCCAAACAATAGTGGATGTAGAAAGTCAGGTGCTGCCCAATTCTGAGCTTAATTCTGACGATAAGCTTATTCTTTCAGACTGCTGCCAGCGCTATGTCGGAACGGAACGCCTGTTTTGCCTCGATTGTGGTAAACCGCTTAACACGTTGGGCACGATTGGTACTTACCATGTTGTGAAAGTGTTGGAGCGCGATCGCTTAGGCATTACCCAATTGGTTTGGCAGGATGGACAAACGTCGATGCTGCGGTCTCTCAACCCTGAATGGGCTAGCCATACGGAAGCACTGGAGTTGTTTGAGCAAGAAGCGGAGCAACTGCTGAAGCTTAATCATCCAATGTTGCCTCGGTTCATTGATGTTTTTATTGCAGGTGGGCAACCTTATCTGGTGATGCAACCGTTATATGGGAAGTCGTTACAGCAAGTGGTTGCTACAACGGGCACTGTTTCCTTACAGCAGGCGATCGCTTGGGTGCTTCAGGCTTGTCATGCTTTAGAGTATTTACATCAGCAAACTCCCTCAATAATCCATCAAGATATTCGCCCTGAAAATTTTCTGCGCCGCGCTTCAGTAAATTCAGAAATTGCCCTAGTCGGTCTTTACCCCTGTAGAAGCCTAAAGATGGCAATTCAGCCAGACTTTGCCGGATATTCTGCCCCAGAACAACAGCAAGGACAAGTGTTTGCTACGTCCGATTTGTATGCGCTTGCCCCAACCTTAGTTTATTTGCTCACTAGGAAACCTCCCAACACCTTCTATACCCAGCGAGAGCAAGGCTATCGGTTTTATCCAGAGTATGTGCCAGGAATTGATACTGAACTGATTCCGATTTTGCGGAAACTCACCAATCCTGCGCCGGATGAACGCTACGCCTCTGTCACAGAGTTAGTCCAAGCCCTGCAACACCTTGTGCCCATTGGGGTTTGAGTCCAAAATAGTTCTTTTTGATCAAATTTATTTAACTGAGAAATTTTGTTCAGTCGTCGAATAATTTGGGCATTCTGGTAAGATTGCCTTTTTTAGGCGACTTTATATTCAGGACATCTTGCCTGTGTCACGTCAATCCTGTCAATCGCTGATTCCAACCCTATCCGAAGGGCGTGGTGAGGCTCTGAATCTGGAGTCTAAGCTACAAGATTTGCCTTTGCATCGATTTGAAATTGAGCTAGGGCATTTAGGATCGCAACTCGCACAGGTTTTTGAGCAGCATCCGTTCCTACCGGGCGCAATTTTGGTGAATCAAGGCAACTATGTAGGAATGTTGTCGCGGCGGCGATTATTGGAATATTTGCTCCGTCCCCATGGACTCGATATTTTTTTGGCAGAGCCGCTTCAGGTTTTGTACAGCTATGCCCGATGTGATCTCTTGCTGCTGCCGGGGAATACGCCGATTTTGGTTGCGGCTCAGCAGGCTTTGCGGCGATCGCCCGATCTCTTGGCTGAACCCGTCATCGTTCAAGATGCTCAAACGTACTATCTATTAGACATTCATGAACTTAATATTGCCCACTGGCAAATTCGCGGCATCGAAACCCAAGTGCGCTATGAACGCATCCAGGCGCAGATGATTCAGAATAATAAAATGGCAAGTTTAGGGCGACTGGTAGATGGGGTTGCCCACGAAATTCTTGATCCAGTCAGCTTTATTTGGGGCAATCTCAGCCATATTGCTAGCTATAGCGACGATTTGTTAACCTTGCTGGACGCTTATGAGCAACATTTACCCGGAACTCTAGCAGAAATTGAGCGGCTAAAAACAGATCTGGATGTTGATTACTCGCGCCAAGATCTACCAAGAGCGATCGCAAGTGTCAAAACAGGCGCAGAACGCTTGTCTAAACTGGCATCCAGCCTACAAAACTTCTGCCATATTGATGAGGTCTATCCGAAACCTGTCGATTTGCATGAGGCGATCGACGGTATTTTGTTGCTGCTCAAAAGTCGCCTAACCAACGAGATTCAAGTGATTCGTCAGTATGGGAAATTGCCGCCCGTGTTGTGCTTTCCTGGGCATTTGCAGCAGGTTTTCATGAATATCTTAAGCCGCTGTTTAGATAGTTTGTTGAATCAGGCAATTAGCCAAGAACTGGATCAAGAGTTTCGATCGCGCCATGCTGCCCAAAACCCTGCCGTTTCTGTCAAACCCACAATTTATATTACGACGCAAGTTTGCTCCTTGGCGATGGGCGATCGCGCACCTGCCCGGTGGGTATTAATTTGCATCGGCGATAATGGATCTGGCTTATCGGCTGAAGCGCAACAAGAAATTTTAGAATCATTTTCCGTTAAAAAACGGGCAGAAAAAGAAACCAGCCTTGCCGTCAGCTATCAAATTGTCACCGCTAAGCATGGCGGCAAATTGTGGGTGCGATCGCGGGGGGCAACCTTGGGTGAATCATCTACCAACAACTCAGATGCCTCGCACCTAGACGATTCTCCCTCAGATACTCCAACCCATATCATCGGCACCGAGTTCGAGATTCTGTTACCTCTTTCATAGCCTTTAGCTTGCTCTCTTGTTTCTTCTTCCTTCCTTTTTCTCTCTTCTTCCTTCCTTTTTCGCTCTTCTTTCTTCTCTCTTCTCTCTTAAAATACCAAAGTCATCAATTTCGAGGTATTTAGCTATGACAGACCCAATCCCAGTGTTAGTAAATGGTGCGGCGGGCAAAATGGGTCGTGAAGTGGTGAAAGCGATCGCCCAAGCAGAAGATATGACCCTAATGGGAGCGGTCGATCGCAGCCTTGAATATCTGGGTCAGGATGCGGGGGAACTGGCAGGCTGTGGCACGTTGGAAGTCCCCATCACTACTGATTTTCAACCGATGCTGGCATTTGTTTCTCAAGAGAAGCAGCCAGCAGTGATGGTTGATTTTACTCATCCCGACTCGGTATATGAAAATATTCGGATCGCGATCGCCTATGGAGTACGCCCTGTTGTGGGCACCACTGGACTCAGCCCTGCTCAAATTGCTAACCTGACTGAGTTTGCAGATAAAGCCAGCATGGGCTGTCTGCTGATTCCTAATTTCTCTATTGGCATGGTCTTGTTGCAACAAGCTGCCATTCAAGCTTCTCAACATTTTGACCATGTGGAGATTATTGAGCTACACCACAATCAAAAAGCGGATGCTCCCAGCGGGACGGCGCTGCAAACGGCTGAACTGTTAGGAGAACTAGGCAAGCCCTTCAATCCGCCTAGTGTGGAAGAAACGGAAAAATTGCCCGGTGCGCGGGGCAGCCTCACAGAAGCAGGCATTCGGATTCACAGCATTCGTCTACCTGGATTGATCGCTCACCAAGAAGTCATTTTTGGGGCACCAGGTCAACTGTATACGCTGCGGCATGATACGAGCGATCGCGCTTGCTATATGCCGGGTGTTTTACTTGCCATCCGCAAAGTGATGCAGTTGAAATCGTTGGTTTATGGCTTAGAGAAAATTTTGTAAAGCTAGCGTCCAGCTTACCTTGCGAGACAGCAAACCTCTGGCTGTGATTTTGATCAACTGATTTACTTTGGTTCATCACCGCGATCGCGTTAGCAAAAACGCATAATCAGCGATGACAAGCAAAAATATCTTCGTGAAGTCGTATTCCTGATTCAAGGCATTAAAAGAAAATCGCCTGACCCTTAAAAGCCCCCAGGGTCAGGCTGTCTACCTGTAAGTACGCTTTTCTAACTGAAAAAACTAAGCCAACATAGTTGCCCCCTAGTTGTTTAGCTCTTCCGAATCACGTTCCTCAGATGTATTCTAATTTTGCAGTATTTTTGTTCCAAATCCATCCGCATAGTCCCTCATGTTTTACTTGAATTGGCTCTGAAGCAAGCTAGGGTTTTTGCGTAGATTTACTTTAGAGTGTTCTACGCACATTTATAGTCCTAAAAATTGCCGATATACTTTATGGTCGCTTCACTAATCGCTCCGCACTCTGATCTCCTCTAGGCAAGCCGACAAGTGTTAGGCTCGTAGCAGTTATTCGAGTAGTTTGACCTGTCTTATGTTAGTTCCACTAACCCGCAAAACTTTTGAAAGCCTAATTCCACCGATCGCGACAGGCGGGCAATATGCCTACTTTTGGGGTAAGCCGCGCGATGCGTTGCGACGAGTGCTGATCTCAGTGGTTGGCATTTTCGCGATCGTGCTAATTCGGTCACTATTCCTTGATGTCATCCCCGATGGCATTTTATTATTTGTGGGTTTAAGCGTTGGGCTGTATTGGATTTGGGGTCCGATTTGGTGGGCAAGCCTCCGCAATTGGGAATATCGCCGATATGGCTATGCTGGATTTTGGCAGGGCAGAGTAACCGATATATTTTTGACGGAAGAACTGATTGGCACCGAAGAAAACGTCAACAATCGCGGTGAGTTAGTGGTGGTGGAGAACCGAGAGCGCTGTTTAAATTTAGAAGTGGGGGACGAAACAGGCTTTACGGCTCAATTGCGAGTTCCACTTAAGCGCTATCATCGCGCGATCGACCTTGGTGATGTTGCGGAAATGCTAGTGCTGTCAAATCGGGGTGATTTAGGACGCATTGCTCAAACATCAGACATTTACATTCCAGATCATAATCTTTGGGTGAGTGACTATCCCTATTTGCAGCAGGATGCTTTTATAGATGTCAGTCGTAGGCTAAGCACTCAATATCCTGATGCGGCAGACTCAGTGGAACCTCAGCCTACGCGCCGTAAACGAACTCCAAAAGGCGATACTTCTAAAAGCGCAGCATTGACACGTAGACAATCTAATGATGAACCAGATACCCGTAGACGCAGCACTCAAAATGTAGATTCTGATTACCAGCCAGCAGCATCGCCTCGGAAACGGCGATCGCGTCGTCTTGCAAATGACGATTGATGGAATGTATTCGTTAAACGCCTACTTGCTCCTGCCCGTAAGCTTGCCATGCTAAATCGACTAAGCCATTCACAATAGCAGCCGCTACAACTGAACTGCCCTTGCGTCCGGCGATGGTGATGTAGGGGACTAGCGAGTCTGCTAATCGTTCTTTTGCCACGTCTGCCCCGACAAAACCAGCCGGAGTGCCAATTACAAGCGCGGGTCGGATATCTTCGGTTTCAATCAGGTCGGCGATCGCGGTTAGCGCTGTCTGCGATTGCCCAATCACATATACTCCTTCGGGATAACGCCGCGCCAAGGTTTCAATGCCCCAAGCCGCGCGAGTTTTCTCCTTTTGAGGACGAGTCAAGGTATCCATGCTGCAATAAACGGGGTTGGCGAAAGTGTGCTGAATCGTAGCCGCGATCGCCACCTGCACCATTGGCACATCCACCACAATGGTCGTTCGAGCCGCTAGCGCCGCTGCCCCAGACTGTAGCGCCGCATCTGAAAATCGAATCAGCGATTGATAGTCAAAATCTGCCGTGGCGTAGATCACCCGACGGACAATTTCGTATTCCGCCGGCGAAAATGTATGCTCTTCGACTTCTCGATCAATCAACGCTAAACTCTGCGCGTCCGTTACGTGCCATTCCATGTCTTTGCCCTTAGACTTCCCTGTCAATCGGCAAAATGCCGCAGGAGACTAGCAATAGAATAGGCGATTATGTTTCAGATGGGGAGGAACGATTCAATGTTGGGGCTAGAAATGCCACCAGTGCGCCGATCAAAAAGCCTGCCACATTGCGGAATAGAGGCAACCAATCGGATGTGCGCGTCACGACCGGACCAATGCCAAAGGCAATAAACAAAATGCCCCACAGCGGCGAAAAAATTAGCGCCCACTGCCAGGAAAAAACTTGCCCTTCCTTGCGGGGGTGTGCGGCAAAACCGCAGATGACTCCACCCAGAATGGAGGTAATTAGGGTTAAAATCCATTGCTCCCTAGGTAAACCTGGAACTACTTGACAGCCACCCTGCACAAGGCAAGTTTTAATGGAATTAATCGCACCCAAAATTGCTTGATCTTCACCATTTTCACGCACATAGAATTGATTGCCAAAGCGGGTTTGCAGTTCAATCCAAAATACGCGCGGCATCAATGGGTAAAAATCGTCTCCAACGCTGAAGTTCAAAATATTACCGCCTCTAGGATCGGCAACCAGCAGGACGCTGTGGTCGTCCAAACCCCAATACTTTTTCACTGCCATTCCAGGAGTGCGATCGAACTGAGTCAAAACCTTCAGTTTCCATCCGGTCGTTTGTTGAAACTGAGCTAGATCTTCTGCCAAAGTAGCTTCTTGATCGCTATTCAAAAACTTGGCTAAATCAATTACAGCAGTATCGGTTTTTGGCAACAAATCAGGATTATTAAATGCGTGGGCAGCAGAACTGGCGAACAGACCAATCGGGTTAAGCCATACCGAAAAGGCAAGTAAGCAACCGAATAAATTAACCAGACATTTCTGAGAGAAGCGATGATGAGATTGCATCCCTGTATTCAGTTCAGATTGAGCCATGGGTAACGCTGGGATGAGCAGTGAGGAAAGCATCCAAAAAAGTTCAACGAAGAAAATTGCTTAACACTTGTTAATCATATTCTAATATTAAGGATGTCGGGCGATCGCCGTCAATGTTAGTTATCCTGAAAACAGGATGCTTCGCAAAACTTTGCATCTTGTTTACGGCTTCCTAGGCTGATCCGGCACGGAATTTATGAAATGTACTATTAACCGTCGCGCCCAGTTTTCTGCTAGCCATCGCTATTGGCTGCCAGAACTGAGTGAAGCGGAAAATCTGACTCGCTTTGGTGCCTGCACTCGTTTTCCTGGGCATGGTCATAACTATGTTTTGTTTGTCTCGATGCTGGGCGACTTGGATGATTACGGCATGGTGCTAAATCTATCGGACGTAAAACAGATCATCAAACGCGAGATCACCAGCCAACTTGATTTTTCTTATTTAAATGATGCCTGGGAAGAGTTTGGGCAAACGCTGCCGACGACTGAAAATATGGCGCGGGTGATTTGGCAACGGCTTGCGCCCCATCTTCCGCTTGTCCGCATTCAGCTATTTGAACATCCCGAACTTTGGGCAGACTATTATGGAGACGATATGGAAGCCTACCTGACTGTTAGTACTCATTTCAGCGCTGCTCACCGGCTTGCTCGACCTGATCTTACTTTTGAAGAGAACAGCGAAATTTATGGCAAGTGTGCCCGACCCAATGGACATGGACACAATTACCACTTGGAAGTGACAATTAAAGGAACCATCGATCCGCGTACGGGGATGATTGCCGATCTAGTTAATTTTCAAGCTGCGATCGACACCTATGTAGTAGAGCCTTTTGATCACACCTTTTTAAATAAAGACGTTGCCTACTTTGCAAATGTGGTGCCAACTGCTGAAAACATCGCCATCCATATTCGTGATTTGCTGCAAGCACCCATTCAGCAAATTGGCGCTCAATTGTATAAGGTAAAGCTGATTGAAAGCCCTAACAATTCCTGCGAAGTCTATTGTGCAGAACCACAGGAATCTCGGCGATCGCTGCACAGGCAAGCATCTGCGTTAGTTCAGGTTTAACTACGGTTTATCAAAGAAGATTCTTTAAGGGACGCTGAATTCAGCGTCCTTTTTACTTTAAATTTTCTTAGTAGACTTTGAATTTAGCTATAGGTATTGCTTGATTGCAGGGTCTGCCTTAGACTTATCACCTTAATAGCGCTTGAAAAGCTAACTCCAGGAAGATAGTTTTTTCTTTTTATCTAGATTTTCATTGAGAAGCTTGTGAACCTACGTCACCTGATTCCGTTTTTTGATACCACTGCCCAAGATTGGTCTGTAGAAGCGCGATCGCTTCGCTGGCTAACTTTTCTCTGGCTATTTATTGGCTTAGCCATGGTGTTTTCTGCTGCCTATGCCGTTGCGGATGCCGAACAGGGAGATGGACTGTATTACTTTAAACTCCAAGTTGTTTGGGTTCTCATTGGCTTAGTTGGCTTTAATCTCTTGGTTCATACCCCGATTCGCTTCATTCTTGGGGTTGCTGATTGGGGATTGCTGATCGTCTTGGGGCTAATCCTGGTGACGTTGATTCCAGGGGTTGGCATTATCGTCAATGGCTCCTCTCGCTGGTTATTCATTGGTCCGTTTCCCTTGCAGCCGTCGGAGTTAATCAAGCCTTTTCTAGTACTACAAAGTGCGCGAATCTTTTCTCAGTGGGATCGGTTGCGCTGGTCTGTTCGCATCGCTTGGCTAGGAATTTTCTTGGTAGTCGTGGCAGGCGTATTGCTTCAGCCCAATTTCAGTACGGCGGCACTGTGCGGCATGATGCTATGGCTAATTGCTTTGGGTGCAGGTTTGCCCTACATTCAATTGGGAGGGACGGCGCTTGCTGGCTTGCTGATTGCGGCGTTGAGTGTAAGTTTTCGTTCCTATCAGTTGCAGCGAATTCTTTCCTTTTTAAATCCTTGGGTTGATCCTCATGGGAATGGCTATCAGTTAATTCAAAGTATTTTGGCGGTGGCTTCGGGTGGTGTCTGGGGAACTGGATTTGGACTGTCTCAGCAAAAATTGTTCTATCTTCCCATTCAATATACCGATTTTATCTTTGCGGTTTTTGCTGAAGAGTTTGGCTTTTTGGGCTGCGTAATGCTGCTGTTGATGCTGGCAGCGTATGCCACGCTGGCGTTGAGGGTGGCGCTGAAGGCGAGCAGTCCAGTTCATCGTTTAGTGGCGATCGGGATTATGGTGCTATTGATTGGGCAATCACTGTTGAATATTGGGGTGGCAACGGGTGTGTTGCCTACAACAGGGCTACCCTTTCCCTTGCTCAGCTATGGTGGCAGTTCAATGATCTCTAGCTTGATTGCCGCAGGTTTGCTGGTTCGGGTAGCGCGGGAAGGCGGCGAAGCGAAAGTGGTGCGCTTGGATGACCATCGTCATAACCGCAAGCCTGTTTCTCTAAAGCCACAATCGCCCCGCGTTCCTAGAATTCCTCGTCGTGCAACTTAATGCTTTCGTTACGGAGCGTTAAGCCGATTAAGATAAAGAGGTATTAAATAGGCGCTGGCATAAAGCGCGATCGCGACAGAAAGAATGTTTGAAGCCTTCCAAACCCAACTTTATCAACTGGCTCAGTTTGCCAACACGCTTGTATCGACTCAACTTGCTCATCTCACTCCAGTGAGTGTAGGAATCATTTTTTTGGCAGGCTTATTGACTAGCCTCACACCCTGTATGCTCTCCATGCTGCCCATTACCATTGGCTACATTGGTGGCTACGAAGCTAAAACCCGCCTGCAAGCAACAGTGCAATCGACCTGGTTTGCCTTGGGATTGGCAACTACCTTGGCGGGATTAGGCGTTGTGGCTGCCGTGGTCGGTAAAATTTACGGACAAATTGGCTTGGGTTTGCCGATTGTGGTCAGCGCGATCGCGATTCTGATGGGCTTAAATCTGCTGGAAGCGCTGCCTTTTAGGTTGCCATCATGGGGCGGAATGGATTGGTTTTCGCAAGAATTGCCAACTAGTGCAAAATCTTATTTGATTGGGGTGACATTCGGTTTGGTTGCCTCTCCTTGCAGTACGCCCGTTTTAGCCACTCTGCTTGCCTGGATTTCCACTACAAAAGATCCAGTCTTAGGCAGTCTGCTGCTGCTAGCCTATACGGCGGGTTACGTGACTCCACTGGTTTTGGCAGGAACGTTTACTGCCTCGATTAAAAAGCTGTTGGAACTGCGCCGCTGGTCGGGATGGATTACGCCAGCTAGTGGTCTTTTGCTCGTTATTTTTGGGGTGTTCTCGCTGGTATTTAGAGCAACCAGTTTTTAGATTTTAGGTTAATGCTTCATGAGGAATGGGGCAATTGTTTAAAGGCAATAGGGCAATGACTGCAAAAGATACCTTTTTATCAAAATTTTCTACGCTTAGTGCCGCTCCTCGAACTTTTTTTAAGCGAGAACTGGTGCCGTTTTTGGCAGATCTGAGGTTGGCGATCGCTCTACTCTTGCTCATTGCCCTATTCAGCATTTCTGGCACGGTTGTAGAACAGGGGCAACCGATCGCGTTTTACCAGGCAAACTATCCTGAACAGCCTGCCCTATTTGGGTTTCTCACCTGGAAAGTGCTGCTGACGTTGGGGCTTGACCATGTGTATCGCACTTGGTGGTTTCTCGGTTTATTGATTCTGTTTGGGTCTAGCTTGACTGCCTGCACCTTCAAACGGCAAATCCCCTCCCTACGATGGTTTTCTCGCACCTGGAATTTTTATACGCAGCCACGCCAGTTCGAGAAATTTGCCCTGAGTGCCACGTTAGATCAGCGATCGCTGGATGATTTAGCGCCACTTTTAGCAAACCGCCGCTATCGTATCTTTCGCCAAGGCGATTCTCTCTATGCACACAAAGGGCTGATTGGGCGAATCGGTCCTATTGTCGTTCATGTTGGCATCTTAGTGATTTTGCTAGGTGGCATTCTAGGTGCCCTGACTGGATTCATTGCTCAGGAAATGATCCCCAGCGGCAACACGTTTCAAGTTCAAAATATTACGGATGCTGGACCGTGGGCAACGCCTCAAATTCCCAAAGACTGGTCGGTTAAAGTGAATCGCTTCTGGATCGACTACACGCCCGAAGGCAGCATCGACCAGTTTTACTCCGATATGTCAGTGTTGGATAGCACCGGTGAAGAAGTAAAGCGAAAAACCATCCATGTGAACGAACCACTGACCTACAAAGGAGTGACGTTGTATCAGGCATCTTGGTCGATCGCAGCCGTGCGGGTGCGTCTCAACAACAGTCCGATCTTTCAACTGCCGATGGCGCAATTGGATACGGGTGGCAAGGGACAACTTTGGGGCACTTGGATTCCCACAAAGCCAGACTTGAGTGAGGGCGTTTCGCTGATTGCCAAGGATCTCCAAGGCACTTTGATTATCTATGGCAACGATGGCAAGCTAATTTCTACGGCGCGATCGGGCATGGGCACTGAAGTGAATGGAGTCACTTTAAAGATCCTGGAATTGGTCGGCAGCACGGGGCTGCAAATTAAAGCCGATCCTGGAATTCCCCTGGTCTATGCCGGGTTTGCTTTGTTAATGGCGGGTGTAATGATGAGCTACGTCTCCCATTCGCAAATTTGGGCATTGCAAACAGGCGGAGAATGCTATGTGGGCGGCACAACCAACCGCGCCCAAGTCACGTTTGAACGAGAAGTGATTGGCATTTTGGATCAATTAGAGCAGACCGATGAACCTGCTTTGAGCTTGGTATCTTGATTGTTGTAACGAACGAATGATGATTCAAAGCATTTATACAGACGGCGCGTGTAGCGGCAATCCGGGACCAGGCGGCTGGGGCGTAGTAGTTTATTTCAGCGATGGCTCCCGTCATGAACTGGGTGGGGCAGATCGGCAAACCACCAATAACCGCATGGAAATGCAAGCCGCGATCGCGGCACTCAATTTTCTCACCGAACACTCCACGGATGCGATCGAACTGTATACCGATAGTGAATACGTCAGAAAAGGCATTACCGAGTGGATCACAGGTTGGAAGAAAAAAGGCTGGAAAACCTCCACGGGTAAAGATGTGGTCAACAAAGACCTATGGCAGGAATTGGATCTTTTAAATTCAAAACAGGTGCAATGGCGTTACGTGCGCGCCCATGCTGGCAACGAAGGGAATGAAAGATGCGACGCGATCGCCCGTGCTTTTAGCCTTGGCAAAAATCCTCAGCTAGTTCAAGTTCAAACGAGTCAAACAATAAATCCTGACAAACTCGAATCTCTAACTATAAAAACTTCTCTCAAATCGGTTGAAACTGAGCCAGCCGCCTTAAAGCTCGATACGACACAATCTGATCCTCTACTCACCGATGTTGCAACATTTAAACCGATGACAGACGCACCCATCGCTCTCACGCCAGATACAGTGGAAGACGCTCCCCGTGAGATCAAAGTTGCCCAACTGCGCGACACGGTTGAAGCCCTTCGCATTGCCGATGAAATCGCAGAAAAAGGATATTTGATTACCAGTTCAGAATTGGCAGATTTAATGGATGTGAATGCCAGCGCCGTCACCAGTCGTGGAGATAACTGGGTCTGGCGCAACTGGACAGTCTCCCGTGTGCGCCGCGAAGGAAACCAGATCCTTTGGCAGCTAGAACGTCTAAGTTAACTTTAGTTAACTAAAAAAACTATGCCCCATTCTTAAAATTGCGCGGTCCCTGATAGCCCGATTTGGTTGCTAAATCGGTCAGTTGCTGAGTGCCCGTCAAATACTGACCATTAACTTCCCAGGTCGGAAATCCAAAACTCTGTCCAGTTTGCTTCTCAATTTTGGGCGCAATTTCCTGACAAATCGCTGTTTTGGAATTTACGCCATCCGGTGCGCATTCCACATAAGGATAGATTGCAGCGGCTTCTTTGCCAAACAGTTCTTTTTGATCGTTACAGTGAGGGCACCAGTATGCACCATACATTTTTGCGTCAATCTGCTTCAAATGCTTCGCCAATTCAATCTCAGCCGTGGAAGAGGTGTTGGCGATCGCAGGTCCCGTATTACCTGATGCAGTAACTTGGGAAGTTGCAGCCGTGTTGCTAATAGGCGCGTACACAACCAGAGTGCCAATCAAGGTGATCATTACTGTGATGATCCCCAACATCAAAAGTTGACCAATATCCTCCCAGTCGCGACCCAGCAGGGTAAGCACGAACATGCTGAGGGCAAATAGGGCAGAGGCAATGCAGTAGTAGCAAATTCCGCCCGCACCATATTTTGAAACGAATTGGGACACCATGATATACATCAGATAGCCACTAAAGACGGTCATGGCAGTTGCGCCAATGAATAACAGCCGCCAAGTTAAGCCTTCTAAAGTGGTTCGCTGTTTACGGTTTTGTTCGATATTGACTGCCAATGGAGCCAGCGCCAAAACTGCCATTCCGATATAAGCAACTAAGCCAAAGACTGAGAGAGGCAGCCCAAACACCGTGGCATAGGGACTATCTAAAACTCGTTCGCAACCGCTGGTAGGACAGGCGGCAACGGTTTTTGAAAGTTTGGCAATCGTGATGTATGCCGTATTGATCGCGCCGAGAATTGCGATCGCTCCAATAATTTGGCGTGACCAGCGATGAATCCAGGGAACATTACGGCGACGACCCACAAGACTAGACATAGCTCAACCCCATACGATTAATCAGAATCCTAATTAGGAATCTCGTCTTTATTTTGCCTTATCCTGTTCCCAATTGTGTTTAAGGAACGAGCCAGAGGTTTATAAAAAGCAAATATTTCTATGGAAACATGCAAAATCTGAAGCATCACGAGCCTTTGTTAAAACTTAGTGGAGCCTTTGTAACCAGACCATTTTGCTAATTCTTCTAAGGATTGCACCCCAACATATTGTTTTCCATTGATTTCCCAGGTTGGGTATCCGGTTACCTTGGCGGTTTTACACAGATTTGGCTTGGCATTTTTACCCCGGGGATCGCATTCAACATAGTTAATGGATTGAATGGCAGACTTGCCGAACAGCTCTTTTTGCTGCGTACAGTGGGGGCACCAATAAGCACCATACATTTTGGCATTAATCTTCTTCAAGTGCAGGGCTAAATCTGTCAATGCGCTGCCGTCTGCAAGGTGCATGGGAGCTTCAACAGGTTTAGGTTTAGCGCTGATGGGTGACGGCTGAACAGTCATTGCTGCTGTGCTGATGGTAAAACCAAATAAGGCGATCGCGTAAATTTGACGATTCATATAAAGTTCCTTTGAAGAATGCAAATTAAGAGTGCAACCGAATAGAAGAAAGTGATTCAGGTTCAGATTCGATTGGCACACCCCGACGCACTGCCTCTACAAACCGATTCACTCGAATGGGATCAATTGGCTGATCTCGACGACCATGGCGCTTTAACGAGCTACAGGCAATCACGCCATCAGCCGCTTGCATTAAACTAGCCACATTCTGCCAATCTGCACCACTTCCGATGAATACAGGAGTGCTGTGGGCGGCGGCTTTTGCCAACTCCAAGTCTTCTAAACTGGGAGGACTGCCTGTTGCCCAACCCGATAAAATAATCGCATCTGCAAGCCCTCGTTCAATCGTATCTTGCACGGCAACAGTTAGGTTTGGAGAACTCAGCGGACGAGCATGTTTCACTAATACATCCGCAAAGATTTTGACATCGCTGCCCAATGCTCGACGATAGCGCAATAGTTCGTAGGCACAGCCTTCAATTAAGCCCTGATCGGTTGCCATCACACCCGTCAACACGTTTACCCGAATAAATTGAGCGTTGGTGCAGGTGGCGATCGCTAAAGCACTCCGAGCGTCATTCCGCAGCACATTGATGCCAATTGGTAGAGTCACCATATGCATTAACCGCTGCACAATCAGGCTCATGGCACTAATCACTGCTGGATCAACTTGACCACTGGTAAATGGCGCATCGAAAAAATTTTCTACAATAATGCCATCGACTCCGCCGGATGCTAAAGCCACCGCCTCTTGCTCTGCACGGTCTAAAACAGTTTTGAGGCTGCCTCCCCATCGGGGAGATGTCGGCAAAGGCAGAAGGTGGACAACGCCAATCACTGGCTTTGAGGTTTTGAAAGTTTGGATTAAGTCCACGTGGTTATGAATCGGACTCATCTGAATCTGAAAAGGGTCAATTGCGGCAGATGACAAGTAATAGGTGACACTTGAAGAACGTCTGTATGATACAGGCTCTACTCTGTCATTCGTCCTTATTCTTAGTTGCTTACTGCTTTATTCAAATAATAGCGTTTCACTGTAACGATCCTTGCAGTAAATCGTCGCTCTCTTCTAAATCCGTCAAAATCTCCTTTACTTTTGTTTTAAACAGAAAATCTAGCTTGTAAAGTATCGTAATATTTTCATTTTCAAGTTAGTATGTAAATTGAACATTATCTGAGCGATTGCACTCAGAAACTGAATAGCTGATGCTAATAGGTTTGATGCGAGGGGAAAGTCCGTCGCGACGCGATCGCCAAAGTCCGACGACTGACCACCCTCTCATAGGATTATTACTAGCTTCATGGGCATTAAGCCAACCATTGCTATCTCACATCTAGGATGTGAGAAAAACCGGATTGACACTGAGCATATGCTGGGTCTCCTTGTTCAGGCTGGCTACTCAGTAGACGCAAACGAGGAACTGGCTGATTACGTTATTGTCAATACCTGTAGCTTCATTCAATCGGCTCGCGAAGAATCTGTTCGCACCTTAGTCGAACTTGCGGAAGCGGATAAAAAAATCGTGATTACCGGCTGCATGGCGCAGCATTTCAAAGAAGAATTGCTGGGCGAATTGCCAGAAGCAGTTGCCTTGGTGGGTACGGGTGACTATCACAAAATCGTCGATGTGATTCGGCGGACTGAAACCGGAGAGCGGGTTACGGAGATTTCATCGCAACCCACCTATATCGCCGATGAGAATACTCCTCGCTATCGCACAACGACCGAGGGAGTTGCTTATCTTCGGGTGGCTGAAGGCTGTGATTATCGCTGTGCTTTTTGCATTATTCCTTATCTGCGCGGAAATCAGCGATCGCGCACCATCGAGTCCATCGTGGCTGAAGCTAAACGGCTAGCATCAGAAGGGGTACAAGAGCTAATCTTGATATCCCAAATCACGACAAACTATGGTGTCGATATTTACGGCAAACCTAAACTAGCCGAGCTTTTACGGGCGCTTGGCAAAGTAGAGGTTCCTTGGATTCGGATTCACTATGCTTACCCAACCGGATTAACTCCCGAAGTAATTGCCGCGATTCAAGAAACGCCCAACGTTCTGCCCTACTTGGATTTGCCGCTGCAACACTCTCACCCTGATGTGCTGCGATCGATGAATCGTCCCTGGCAAGGGCAAGTGAATGATACGATCATTGATCGGATCAAGGAGTCCATTCCTAACTCTGTTTTGCGAACCACTTTTATAGTGGGTTTTCCGGGTGAAACAGACGAACACTTCGAGCATTTACTACAGTTTGTTAGAAAGCACGAATTTGATCATGTAGGCGTGTTTACGTTTTCCCCTGAGGAGGGAACTCCAGCCTATACTCTTCCAAACCAACTTCCTCAAGCTGTGATGAACCAGCGCCGTCAAACTTTAATGCAGGTTCAGCAGCCGATTTCTCTTAAGAAGAATCACCTGGAAATTGGCAAGGTTGTCAATGTGTTGATTGAGCAGGAAAACCCTGAAACTGGGGAACTGCTCGGTCGCTCATCTCGTTTCTCGCCAGAGGTTGATGGCTTAGTTTACGTTTCTGGTGAAGCGAGTTTAGGGTCTTTGGTGCCAGTTGCCATTGACGATGCCAGTGAATATGACCTGTATGGTCATATCGCAACCGCAGCAGATTTATTTAACCATCAACCTTTAGCCGTCCGATAAATCGCTGCATTCTAAAATCAACTCTTTTAAGAGTTGCGGCTTTGTTGGGTTATTCTCCCAACGTTTAAGCTTCTTGATACCGTCTAATTTCTGATATTTATAGGAGATTCAATGACCCTTTCGTTTAGTAGCCTTGGTCTATCTGATGCCCGCGTCCGTTTTCTAGAGTCCTTAGGATTCACAGCTCCTACTCCGATTCAAGCAGAAGCGATCCCCCATTTACTTGCGGGTCGCGATGTTGTGGGTCAAGCTCAAACGGGTACTGGCAAGACGGCTGCATTTTCTTTGCCAATCCTAGAGCAGATCGATGTCACTTCCCCTGTGGTGCAGGCACTCGTTCTGACTCCGACTCGCGAACTTGCGATGCAGGTATGTCAAGCAATTCGCGATTTTAATGACGATCGCCATCTGAAAATTGTTTCCATCTATGGGGGGCAGGCGATTGAACCCCAAATTTCCCGGTTGAGACGCGGTGCCCAAATGGTCGTGGGAACGCCAGGTCGAGTGCTTGATTTGTTGAGCCGGGGTGACCTGAAGCTCAACAATGTCCAATGGTTGGTGTTGGATGAAGCCGATGAAATGCTGAATATGGGCTTTATTCAAGACGTAGAAAAAATTCTGAACCAAGCTCCTCCTGAGCGTCAAACAGCGTTTTTCTCTGCCACGATGGAACCGTCTGTTCGCAAATTGGTCGCTAAGTTTTTGCGATCGCCCATCACGGTCACAATCGAGCAGCCCAAAGCGGCACCCAGCCGGATCAACCAAGTGGCTTACATGGTTCCTCGCGGTTGGACAAAACCCCGCGCGCTTCTGCCAATCCTTGAGCTAGAAGATCCTGATTCTGCCCTAATCTTCGTTCGCACTCGTAAAGCGGCGGCTGACCTAACCAGTCAGTTGCAAGCAGCAGGGCACAGCGTGGATGAATATCACGGTGACTTGAGCCAATCTCAGCGTGAGCGCCTATTGCTACGATTCCGTCAGCGTCAAGTGCGTTGGGTTGTGGCAACCGATATCGCAGCCCGTGGAATTCATGTGGATGACCTGACCCATGTGATTAACTATGATCTGCCTGATAGCGTGGAAAATTACGTCCATCGGATCGGTCGTACCGGACGAGCCGGCAAGGAAGGCATTGCGCTGACTCTAGTTCATTCTATGGATCGCCGCAAGCTGAGAGACATTGAAAACCATGTCCGTCAGCGTTTGGAGGTCGTCTCTATCCCAACTCGCGCTCAAATTGAGGCGCGGCAGATTGAGAAACTTCAAGACAGCTTAAAAGAAGCCTTGGCTGGTGAACGGATGGCATCTTTCTTGCCAATTGTGGCGAAACTGTCAGAAGAATATGAGCCTCACGCGATCGCGGCGGCAGCGTTGCAAATGGCGTATGACCAGATCAGACCTGCGTGGATGCGTTCTTCTCAGGATGCTGGCGGAGATTATAACGATGATGACAGAAGTGCTTCACCTAAAACTAAGCCTGTCAAACGTGTCAAATCGGGTGGCAATCAGCGGCAAACTGCTGCAAGTTCCAACCGCTCCTCGTCTAACGGAGTTTCTAACAATAACTAAGCGATAACGCTGAATTGAGTCATTAGCTTTAAGAGGCGCGAAATTTCGCGCCTCTTTTATTAGATGTTTCTAGAATTTATAACTGTGCTATCAACCGATCTACTATTTTTTTATCGTCAGGTGAGTCATCAAGTTTTAACAGTCGTAGATGTGGAAACCACAGGACATCACCCTAACTCTAGCCGCGTAATTGAAATTTCAGTTTTACAAGCTACTTTAGAATCGGGCATCCGTCACCAGGAAACTCACTTGATTAACCCACAAGTGTCAGTGCCGCCCAGCATTACCCAATTCACGGGCATTTCTCAAGAGATGGTGGCTCAAGCTCCTTTGGCAGAGGATGTTTGGCAGGACTATTTGCCATTATTGAACACTGGCACCTTAACGGCTCACAATCTCGCGTTTGACTATGGCTTCCTGCAATCAGAGTTTCGTCATTTAGACATTGGCTTTACTCGCCCAAATTCTGAACAACTCTGCACCGTGATTTTGGCGCGGCTGATGCTGCCTGATTTGCCATCTCGCAGTCTGCCAAACTTAGTGAAGCACTTTGACTTTCCGATCGCGACTTCTCATCGCGCCGAGGCAGATACTCTGGCGTGCTGGCTGCTGGCAAAATTGCTGTTGACAGAAATTCAAACTGAGTCAGATGAAACCCTGCTAAATCGCTTTGCGAAACAATGGTTATCCCTCCGAGATGCCGCTGCAATTTTGGGGGTTTCGACTCAACAAGCGCGTTCTGCCCTGAAGCGATCGCACTTGAAACCGCGTTTAGTTGGGCAATACCGCACTCCTCAATATCAGCGAGGAGACGTAGAGCAGCTTCTTCGATCAAGTCAAAGCTCCAATCAACTGTCGCTACTGCAAGATTTTTAGGCATAAAAAAGGCTTGGCGATCGCCAAGCC
>Ga0163155_10001788_pt1 | contig 25234 bp, 24 predicted proteins | sample OliLakLV19SP4G1_FD_148611 | JGI IMG/M metagenome (GOLD analysis project Ga0163155, IMG submission 148611) | Freshwater microbial mat bacterial communities from Lake Vanda, McMurdo Dry Valleys, Antarctica - Oligotrophic Lake LV.19.SP4.G1 | ecosystem: Environmental > Aquatic > Freshwater > Lake >... | reverse complement strand
ATTCTATAGATGAGACCGCTGTCGTCCTGCCCGACAGTGGGCGAGCGTTTGGCTTCTGACAGCAGCCCTGGCAAGCCCGCGGGGTGTTTGCCGCCCTCCATTTTCAGCAGGCGTTCCACGATCGTTTCAGCCGTGCCGATATACTTCTCGGCCAGCAGCGGCGACATCGTCAGCACATCGGCGATGTTGTCGAATCCGTAGCCGGAATCATCAGCGGGAAAGTCGTCAGCGGGTTTGAAGTCGATGCCAGTCAGGTCGCGTATCGTGTTGTTGTACTCGGTGCGGTTGAGGCGGTGCAGCGAGACGAACCCCGGGTCGCGCGGCCGCACGCTGTCCGCGGTGGCGACGGCCTCCTGCATCCATTTCACCAGGAGTTCAGCGTTCTCTTTTTTGGGCGCCTGAACGTCTTCCGGCGGCATCGAACCGGTTCGAACTTGCTCCAGCGCCGCGAGCCACATGAGCGTATTCTTCTGAACGTGTTCGATGCTAAAGGCTTCGTCGAGGATCACGTTGCCTTTTTTCTTGCCGTTGCCGTGACATTTGAAACAGTGCGTCGCGAGCAGTGGTTTCACTTCCCGTTCATAGCGTGAAACAATTTCTTTGGGATCTTTCGGCGCCGGCCGCGGCTCAGCGGCGATGACACCGGGACACAGCCCGGCAGCGGCTAACGCCAGTGCAGCCCCTACCGCTTTAAAAAATGTCGCGCGTTTCGCGTTCAAATGACGGGCTCTTCCACATGTCACGTTACACTATGCGTACACCTATAAGGAGAGGATTGAGCTTAAATTTTCGCCGGATCGATGCCGTGCGCGCTAAAACATGCCACCTCGTTCTTTTCGCTTTTGATCAAAAGGCCCTAAGTTTTCCGTCCCCAACCCGTCAAACCAATCTACTCCTATTGAAAGGTGTGTTTGATGCGTCGTGTCGCTTTACATCTGCCCATGTTTGTGGTGTCCTTCACCGCTTTTGTTTTCGCCGCAGAGCCCGAGAAGAGGCCCGCCGACATCGCGCCGGTCATGTGCAAGCGCGGCAAGCTCCTTTTTGAAGAAAGCTTTACGGAGCCGGCTATTAACAAGGCGTGGCACACGTATAAGGGCAACATTGTGGTTGAGAACGGTGCGCTGAAATCGCAGGAAGTGGCGGCCGATGCGCATCATCCCGCGATCTCCCGCAAGCTCGGCGCGAAGAATGTGATCGTCCAATTTTCATTCCGATTCGATGGCGGCAAATGGCTCGGCGTCTCTTTCGACAACAAAGAACATGTCGCACGCGTGATGCTCGGACCGGACAATTTTCGCGTCATGAAATTCAGCGGCATCGGCGCCACGACCAAAGGCGAACAGCTCGGCCAGAAAAAGACCAAGTTCGAACCCGGCAAGTGGTACACGATGCTCGTGGAAATCCACGGCAACGAAATGGTCGCGCGCCTCGACGATCAGACCTACACCTTCGGCGAAGCCTCGGCCGGTGTCGATCAGGACAAAACGCGCTTCGAACTGATCTCCGGCGGCGACTGGGTCGGTTTCGACGACATCCGCATCTGGGAAGCCGAACCCAATCCCGATTGGGCCGCGACCAAAGCCAAGCTCATCGCCCTCCAACCAATCGATAAAAAAGCAAAAAAGTAATTGGGGCCGCACACGAAGGTGGGGCAGACATTCCTGTCTGTCAGGGACGCGCGCCGACCCCGCCCGCGCGGCCCGCGCAACCCTCCCACAGACAGAAATGTCTGCGCCACCATTGCAGTCACTAATTCTTGCGGCTGAATTCATGGCACGCGCAGGCAGGATGCCTGCCGTACAAACGCCCCGACGAACTCGACAGCCGCCACCGACGCTATAACCTATAGGAATGACTGGTTTCTCCTCGCAACGCATGCTCTACAGAGTCTGTGCGCTTCACGGCGCCACGCATCTAGTCGCCCCCTCCTTGCCACCGCTTGCCACCGATCCGAATTATTTTCCTCCCGTGCCGTCAGCCATGGCGCTGCTCAAGCCGGTCGCGCGAGCATCGAACGTTGAACGATTCTCAGCAACCTCCTACTCTCAACCGCGGCGTCAACTGGACGCAACGGCTTAAAGTTGTTTGGCGCAACATAGGGTCCGGGATTTCGGTCTGATGAAAATGCCACTGCTCCTCGTGAGTTTAATCGTTGCGGCGATGCCTCTGCACGCCGAGGACGATATCGCGGCGAACGAGCGTCAGGCGATGAGCGATTGCATTTCATTTTCGCAGGCTCAGGAAATTTTCCGCCGCACCGATTACGACCGCGACGGCGTGCTGGAGTTTGCGCAGTCGCTCATGGGCGGCAAACCCGCGGTTCCCAAGGGCACGCCCAAAACAGTATTTCCACAGCCAAACGAACAGGAACGCGCCCAAATCGCGGAGCTCATCCAGGCGCTGGGCGCGCCTGATTATTCGGCCCGTGAGAATGCCATGATGAGTCTTGCTCAACGCGGCGCCAAAGCTTGCGCTCAACTGCTTGACGCTCAAAATACCTTGCGCGATGCCGAGGTTGTTTTCCGCTCAAAATTGTTACTCCAGCAAATCCAGGCAACGCTGTCACCGGACTCAAGTCCGCAGAAACGCTGCGGACTTTTCCGCATCGTCGCAAACAACGGTGCTGAACACGACATCAGTCTGCTGGACCGCGCCATCGCTGAAGCCGAATGTCCCATCGGCACCGACCCGGCCTCCGTCGCCGCGTACAAAGGCTACGTTTTCCGCATCCTGCTTCAGCAAGGCGATGCGGCGCTTGGCGGGGCAAGAAACTACGTCGTCAACGGGAACATGAACTTGGGCTATGCGCTGCTGGCCTTCCCTCAGGAATACGGCAAGACGGGCAAAAAGTGTTTCATGATCAGCAATCAGCGCGCGGTGGTCTCGCGTGATTTTGGCGATAGAGAAAAAACCGACGCCTTTTCAAAACAGTGCGTCGAGTACAATCCGGCGCTTAACGACGCGACTGGCAACGTGCTTTGGGGAACGGAATGACGTGAGAATCTATCTGGCCGGCCCGCTCTTTACGATCCAGGAACGCTGCATGAACCGCGTCCTGGCCAGGGGCCTTGAAGACGCGCTGCCGGGATCGTCAGTGCTGCTTCCGCAGGATTTCAAACACGATGGCCGCTATAACGATTCCCGCGCATTCGGCCATATTTTCAAAGGCTGCATCGCCTCCATCGATGCGAGCGAATGCGTGGTGGCGTGGCTGGACGGACCCGATGCCGACAGCGGCACCTGCTTTGAAGTCGGGTACGCGTTCGCCAAAGGAATGCCGGTCGTCGGCATCCGCACCGACTTCAGACTCAGCCAGGAGCGCGGCGTCAACCTGATGCTCTCGCGCGCCTGCACCGCGTTTGTGTACCGTCCCTCCTTTGATGAAGACGTGAGCAGCCTTGCGCGAAGCATCGCGCAGGCGGTAAAAAAGGTGATGAAGCCGAGGAAGCCGGCGCCGAAAAGCCGTAGCGGCGAAACGACTGGAACGTGAACACCCAAGGGCGGACTGCGAGTATGAACCGGCAGGAACATCGAGGACGTGAAATGAACTTCAAGAAGATCTATCTGTGCGGCCCGATCATGGATTGCCAGATCGGCGAGACCAAGGATTGGCGCACGCGATCCAAAGAGCGGCTCGCCGGGAGATTTATTCTGCTCGATCCGATGCGGCGCAGTTTTCGGGACAACGAGATCGATAGCGCCAATGAAATTGTCGAGTTCGATCTGCAGGACATCCGCGATGCCGACGTGCTGCTGGTGAATTATTCGAAGGCGAGCGTCGGGACATCGATGGAAGTCTTTTACGCCAGCCACGACCTCGGCAAGTTCGTCATTGGTTTCTCGCCGTACGAATTTAAAAACTGCTCGCCCTGGATGGTGCGTTTCTGCACCAAGATCACGCCCGATCTGGAGTCCGCCATCAATTACATCGAACGTCATTTTTAGGCGTTCCTCTTCCTTTGGGTAATGGCCTGTCGTGAACGAACGTGAGGGAGCTTTCGATGGCGAATGCGCTGAGCCCGAAGGAACACGCTGAACAAATCCTGCGGCAGCGTTCGCTCCCTCTTTTCACGCTTGTGCGCTACCGCATGAGCATGCTCGCGAACCATGTCGCCGGGATTCGGCGTGAATCCGTCCTGAAAGTCCTGGTCGTCGCGGTGCTGGGACTCTTTTTCTGGATCGGCCTATTCCTGATATTTAAAGAAGGCTTGCGCTTCCTGGATGCCAATCTGTGGGATGCGGTGCGCATGAAATTGATTCAGCGCATGATGAGTTTTTTCTTTCTCGCGCTGACGTTCATGCTCGTCTTTTCGAACACTGTCATTTCATTTTCCAGCCTTTTCAAAGCGCCTGAGACGGCATTCTTATTTTCTCTGCCGTTGAGGCACGACACTATTTTTTTCTACAAACTGGTTGAATCCCTCCTCTTCTCGTCGTGGGCCATCTTCGCCATCGGACTGCCGCTGCTGCTCGCGTACGGAATTCATTCGCAGGCGCAATGGTATTTTTATCCCCTGTCGCTCGTCTTCATGCTGCCGTTCGTCGTCCTGCCCGCAGCCATCGGATCTCTGCTGGGCCTGCTGCTCACGGCCATCGTGCCACGCCAGCGCGGCACCATCCTCGCGATACTGGCGCTCTTCCTGCTGGTGCTAGCATCGTTCGTCGGCGTCGCGATTCTCAACGTTCAGCGCCAGCGCAACACGGAACTTGAAGCCAGCGTCGAAGCGGTGCTCAACCATTTGCGTTTTACGCAGCAGCCGATGATGCCGAATTTCTGGATCACGCATGGCATACTGGCCGTTGGCGGCGGATGGGTCTCGATGACCGCGGGACAGCCGAACTGGGTGCACGCGTGCGTCTATTTCAGCGCGCTGATGACGAGCGCTGCTTTTTTCCTGGCGCTCGGCTGGTTTATCTCCGGCATCGTTTATGAGAAAACATATTCCATCGCCAGCGCCGGCGACTACATCAAACGCATCACCGGCCGCAGCAGGATCGAAAAATTAGTCAGCCCGCTGACGGCGCGGTATCCCGAAGTGATGATCCTGCTGATCAAGGACATGAAAACGTTTTTGCGCGATCCCGCCCAATGGTCGCAGGTGCTGATCTTTTTTGGAATTCTCACGATCTACATCGGCAATCTTCGCAATTTTTCGTACCCGCTCGATCAGCCTTTTTATCAGAATCTGATCTCGTTCCTCAACCTCGGCGCCACCTCGATGACACTCGCGACGATGACCAGCCGCTTTATTTTTCCGCTGATCTCACTCGAAGGCAGCCGCTTTTGGGTGCTCGGCCTCGTGCCCATCCGCCGCCGCGACGTGATGATGTCGAAATTTTATTTTTCTCTCGGCGGCTCGCTGATTCTCACGCTGATGCTGGTGCTGCTCTCCAACTACATGCTGCGCAGCCCCAGCCACGTGCTGCAAATTCAGCTCTACACCGCCGTGCTGATCTCCTTTGGATTAAGCGGCTTGAGCGTCGGGATGGGCGCGGTCTTCCCCTGTTTCAACGAGCGCAACCCGTCGAAAATCGTCTCGGGTTTCGGCGGAACGCTGACGCTGATCCTGGCCATCGGTTTGGTGATTTTCACCATCCTCGGCGAAGGCCTTATCTGCCACCGCTTCCTGGTGCTGCAGATTTCCGCCGACTCCGACGACGCCGAAGCGCGTTACCGGCTGGCGTTCTACGCTGTGATGACGGCCATCACAATCATGAATGGACTGGCCGCTTATCTGCCGATGCGTTTCGGCATCCGGGCGCTCGAGCGCGTTGAATTTTAAAACCGAAGCACTGATTCATCGCGAGGCGTTGGCAAACATCTTTTTGGGAATCCAACAATGGACGAACATCGCCCCAGTACCGCGCGTGGATTTTTCAGGCATTATCTGAAAGAACTCATCTATGGCGCAAATGACGGAGTGATCACTACGTTCGCGGTTGTTGCTGGCGTGACTGGAGCAAACTTGCCTGCACGAATTATCATTTCACTCGGGGTTGCGAACCTGATCGCTGACGGTTTCTCAATGGCCGCGGGCAATTTTCTGGCACTGAAGTCTGAGGAAAATGCACTTCAGCACGAAGGACGCGCCTCGGTGGAGCCATTGCCGATGCGCCATGCGATCGCCACGTTCCTGGCGTTTATCAGCGCTGGGTCTGTCCCGTTGCTCGCGTATCTGCTCCCGGCCCAGAATCCATTTCTACTTTCGACATTTTTAGCCGGGATCACATTAACCGCCATTGGTTCCGCGCGGACATTTGTAAGCGGGCGGTCCTGGATTCGGGAAGGCCTGGAGATGCTGCTTGTGGGCGCGGTTGCGGCGATTATCGCCTTTCTTATCGGCGGGTTGATCGAACGACAGTTAGCTAAGTAATGAGAATTTAAGACGGTTCGTTCGACGACACCTACCGGGTCGAAATAAGTCCTCGGCAACTGGCCTTGCAGTAATCTTTAAGGTTCGTGAAGCGCATTTGCCATCCCCGCACACCACTCTGTTTCGCCCCTGACATTTCCGAGGCCGCACATATGCCGGTGATCTGGGCGACACAAGTGCTTGAGACGCTGGCAAAGAAAGGTATTCCCACGCGCGCTGAAATTACCGATGCGGCCATGGGGGAACGCGCCGAATGCGTTATGTTGAACAAGGGCCCGCATAGTCTCAGCGCGATAAGCGTGCTGGACAATATCCTGCGCCGTATGCAATCGCATCAGAGCAAAAAGGCGCCGATGCTGCGCGAACTTAAATCGGGGTCACGCCCGATGTTCAAATAGCAAGGCGCACGATTTTCATGCCACGGGGTTTGCAGATTTTCCCGTGGCTATAAACGTATTAATATTTTCTACGGTCGTCGTTACTATTCGTTGCACAGCTTCTTCTGAATTAAAGGCGTTATGCGGGGTGACGATGACATTTTCTCGCGCTAGCAATTTGTGCGTTTCGATCGCGGCGAGCAGTTGAGCGCGGTTCGCGTCCTTTAATAACTGTACGTCTTCCTTGATGTAGTGCTCGCCTTCCAACACGTCCAATCCGGCGGCGGCGACGTGCTTGTTCTCGAGCGCCACCAACAGATCGTGGGTGTTTACCAGCGCGCCGCGCGAGGTATTGATGAGCACCACGCCACGTTTCATTTTCGCGATCGATTCTGCTCGCACCATATGCTGGTTTTCTTCCGTCGCCGGGCAGTGCAAGGTGATGACGTCCGACTCGGAGATCAGTGCGTCAAAAGGCACGTACTCGAAATTCAAAATATCCGCGAGCGACTTGCGCGGAAATGGATCGTAGGCAATGACGCGCATGCCGAAACTCGTCGCCATCCGGATTACGTGCAGCCCGATGTTTCCGGTGCCGACCACGCCGAGCAGTTTGCCGCGCAGATCAAAACCGCGAAGGCCGCTGGTATCAAATGCGCCCGCGCGCGTACGCGTGTAGGCCGGAATCACTCGTCGAGACAGCGCGAGCAGCAGCGCGAAGGTGTGTTCCGCTACCGTGTTTGAACCGTACTCTGGAACGTTCGATACTTGAATGCCGTTCTTCTTTGCCGCGGCGCAGTCAATGTGATCGTATCCGGTGGAGCGCGTCGCCACGAGTTTAAGTGCCGGCGCCAAGCGGAGGATTTCAGCATTCACCTGGCTGAAGATGAATGTCGAAAGAATGTCGCAGCCCGCCAATTTCTGCGCATCGGCCCCCGTTACCTTATGATTGTAATAGTCGACTGCGTGTCCCGCCGGGAGCCGTTTTTCCAGATAGGGCCGCTCCCATCCTTCCAGTTCAAAAAAGAGAATATTCATTTTGAGGCTAACTCCACTTTAGAATTGATTTGAATGTCAGAGTCAATCTTACCGCGTACTGCTAGCACAGGATACTTACTGGTTCGGATGACGTCCTCGGCGACCGAGCCCAGAAAAATTCGGCGTAACCCTGAGCGCCCATGAGTCGCCATGATAAGGCATCCTGCTTTAATTTCCGTAGCCACCGCCTTGATCTCCTCGGCAGCCTTTCCATGGCGCACATGAGTCACGATTGTCAGCTCTTCACGGAGGCGAAGATCGGCAGCCAGTTGCTGAAGCTGGGCTTCCGTCGTTTGATGTTCTTTAATCATCCATTCCACGGGTACGGTATGGAGAGCCCCGTCCGCAATGTTCAGCTTGTCTTCTATGACCACAACAAGATGCAGATCACAATTCTGCTGTTTAGCGAGCGACGTTGCAAACGGAACCGCGGTTAGAGACGCGGCAGATAGATCGGTGGTCAGCAGCAGCGGCCCGGCGTTGCAGGGCGTCTCGCCCGGCTTGACACACATAACCGGACACGCGCTATCCCTGAGCACTTGTTCCGTGACGGAGCCGAACATCAGACGCGCCATCCCACTGCGGCCATGCGTCGACATGACGATGCAGTCCGCTTGAACCTCAGCGGCCGTTGCAATGATCGTCTTGGCCACGGAGCCTTGTTTAAGATGCGCGACGACTGCAAGAGACTCGCTCGCCGCCCAGGCTTGCGCGAAGGTTCGCACCTCTTGCTCGCGTTCTTTTCTCTCCGCAACCATCCAATCCAGTTGCGCCACGGTGATCGAGTCATCCGTCGGATAGATCGAATTGGGTTCCTCGACGTATAACAGGTGGAGTTTCGCGTTGTGCTGCTTCGCGAGTGTGGCTGCAAAGGGCAAGGCGCTCTTGGCATTCTCCGAAAGATCGGTGGTCACCAGCACATTTTGTAGCTTAAGCATTTTTTTAATCTCCAGTTGGGCCGCGAAGGGGTTGGCGTTTCACGCCAGTGGAGCCTGATCCTTTCGGATTCAGATTGAAAATAAGCGCGAGCAGTTCGTCTATCTCATACGGTTTGGATAAACAGGCGTTAGCACCATCGGCCCGGTATCGCTGCATGTCCGACTCGGTGGCGAATGCAGACACGACAATCACCGGCAATTGAGTTTTGTCTTTCTTCAGCCTCAACGCCTTCAAAACCGTGCCGCCATTAAGACCCGGCATGCGGATATCGAGAATGACCAGATCGTAGCTGTGATTGAGCAGTTTCTGATAGGCGACGTCCCCGCTAAACGCGGCATCCACTCTGTAGCCTTCATCTTGCAGTGTCTCCCGCAACATGTCCGATTGATCCGGATCGTCTTCGGCGATGAGGGCAACGCGCTGGGTATCCTGATTGAGAGTCTGCGCGGTGGATTTCATGGTGTAAGCCTCTGTAGTTGCGGATACACGGCGTTTTCGGTCTCGCCAACTTAATAAAGCGCAACAGGGGTGCCGGATAACGCGAAAACTAATGGCTGCAATGGATGGCTGTTACAGGATCACAGGCGCGTGAAGTTTCTCAAGTCTGCGAATGTATCGTCGGAATTGAGATTTTTTACTTTCCCAACCGCTGAGCTTCAATCTGTCCTTGCCGCGCAAAGTCGATCGCTTCACCCAGAATTCGCGCCGATTCCTGAGGCGCATGGAAGCCCATTGAGTTTTCGGCCGCTATGAAATCAAGCCGCCATTGCGCTTTGCGATGAAACTGGAGAGCGGCCTTGAGCTGGTCGTCGGTTGCGCCAGCTTTGCGCGCTGAATTGACGGCGTCCATCATGTCGGTGAGCGCCCGTGCGGAACGTTGCGTCAGGTCTTGGGTCCGTTGCTGAATCGTGTCGACTCGGGAGTGGATCTCGCTTTCAGAATAGTGGTGACACTGCTGGCAAGCCCGGTTGATGTTCAACAGCGGACTGCGCACGTGATGGTCCGAGACTTTAACCGCGCCTTCGCGTTTATAAGGCATATGGCAGTCAGCGCATGAGACGCCGCTGCGCGCGTGAATACCCTGGCTCCACAATTCAAATTCAGGATGCTGCGCCTTTAAAATCGGAGCGCCCGTCTCGCCGTGTTTGTAGTCCGTCCACCCCGCATCATCGTAATACTTTTCGATCTCTTCCATTTTCAGGCCATTGGCCCAAGGGTAAGTAACGATTTTATTCTCACCTTTGAAGTAATATTCGACATGACATTGCGCGCAGGAAAACGAACGCATTTCCTGGCGCGTGGCGTCTCGATTGACGTCGTAATCCTTCACGCCTTCCTTCGCTTTGAGTTCCTTCATCGCATTCATAAAGGCGGGACGGGTGACACGCAGTTGCATCGTTTGCGGATCATGACAATCCACACAGCTGACGGGATGCTCGATCAGTTTCTTGCCTTTCTCATCGAGAAGATCGTGCGCTTTCCGATAGGGCATCGCACACACCAGCTCGAATCCTTTCTGGACGTCGCCGTTGCCCACATGCCGGTACGCAGGCATGATCGACGAATGGCAGTGAAGGCAAGCGCCAGGCTGAGTTTTCTTCGTCACACGCTCGGTTTTTTCCTGATCGTAGAGCATGTAGGCGTGGCCGCGGCGGTCGCGGTAATCAAGCGAAAAAGCATAGCCCGCGAACATGCGCTTCAGCCACGGATCGCGCTCGAGTTTCTGCTCCGGCATCGCATCGCTGCCGCCGAATCGCGTTCGCACCGTATCGACGGTTCGTTTGTAGCCATCATATTGGCTGGGAAAGTTCATGCCCCAGACTTCAGGGTCCGTGGTGTCCTCTGTGACTTCGACCAGTTTTAGATAAGGGTTTCTGGCCTCTTGCCGACGTTCGAAGATATTTGTTAAAAGCGCCGCGATGACAAAAGTGACGACGGCCACAGCACTAAGGACCGAAACCAGCATGAACTTACGGCGTCCAAAAAATCCCTGCTTCGAGTTGTTCGTTTCAGTTTCCATGGCTGGTTTATTTCTGGCTCCCGTGACCTACATGTGAGTGACAATGAACACAGCTCACGCCTGTCGATGCAGATCCATGCGCTGAGATGCCTTGAACAAATTCCGTATGGCAGCGCATGCAATTCACCCGCAGGATTTCTGAATTGCGCGGCTTGATCATGATCGGCTCGTGAAAATCCTGAAAGGTGAACCCTTTCGAGTGGCGATAACCGTTGTCGGCCTTGGCGATTAGTTTGGCCACCAGACTGTCGTGAGGCATGTGGCAATCGACGCAAGTGGCCGCCGCGTGATGGCTGCTTTTCCGCCACGAATCGTATGGATCGTTCATGATGTGGCAGTTCGCGCAGGCGCGCGGATCGGTGCTGAAGTAGGAGAACCCTTCAGCGTATGTGAACGTGAACACGCCCAAGCCCGCGAGTATGCCCAGCGAACCTGCCAACAGTAGTTTGAGCGTTCGCTGCTTCACCGCTGGTAGTGCCTCGTGATGAGATCGTTTTGCAGCCAAAGTAGCTTATTGAATGCCCGCAACGTTTGAAGCTTTCGTTCCCCTGGCAAATCCAGGCTTGCAATCGTGGTAAGCAATGCATCGGCCACAAATCCCATCAGCACGTTCATCTGCACGAGCGGAACAACGATGGCCCGCGATCCACCCTTTTCGGTGTGGATCTTTCCGACGAAGTCGAGGTAGGTGACCATATTGGCGTCGTAGGGCCCGGTCACAAGACGCGCGAGGTAACGGGCTAGTTTTTCTTTGCGAAATTTAATTGCGGGATGGTCTGTCGTCAGATCCTCCAAAGATGGCGCCGCTGGGCCCTCATAGCCGCTGTTTATAGGGACGAAATGACGCTTCGTCGCATCGTAGGCGAACAGTTTTTCGTAGACGGCATCCACAAGCGCCGGAACGTGCGTCGAAAGCGCGGCGGCGGACGCGAGAATGGCTTCAACGTCGCTTTCCCCGAATCCCATAAACTCGCTTAAGTAATTGAACCGATATCCCAGATCGGCTTCAAGCCTGAGCTCATCAACGTGTTTCATCATTGGTCGTGGCCTCCGTTTGGGTCGTTTTAACGCAAAGACTCTGCCAATTATTTACATGCTCAGGCGGCCCGATCCTTTCGCGAAATTGACAATGAGCTTCTCAACGTTGATAAAGGATCCGGAAAGAGTGGTCCCCATGCCCAGTATCGAACAGCATCTCAAGTATATCCTGGTGACCGATGACGATGTGGCGTCACTGCGGGAAGTCCGGGACCTGGTTGAGGTCCACGCGGATGCGTTCGTCAGTCATTTTTACGAACACCTTTTTTCTTTCGAAGGGACACGCGCTTTTCTGAGTGATGAGAATAAAATTCGCATCCTCTTGAAGGGTCAGCGTGATTACCTGCTCAGTTTATTCGACGCAAAATTTGATGACGAGTACTACCAGTTCCGCCGGATGATCGGGCACACTCATTTTCGGATCGGCCTTGATTTTAAGTGGTACATTGGCGCCTACGCGCGTTATCTGGACTTCTATACGCCGCTGTTCCAGAAGCATTTCGAAGGCGACGACGCGCGAATGTATCGAATCACCGGGGCGTTCCGCAAGGCGACCTTGCTGGATATGTCGATCGTGCTCGAAGCCTATCACGAAGGTGACAAAGCCGCCCTTAAAGCAAGTCAGGCTCAAGTCATGCACCAGGAAAAGCTATCGGCGGTCGGGCTGTTGGCCAGCGGCCTCGCACACGAGATTGGAAATCCGCTCGCCTCGATACAGGCCGTCTGCGACAACCAGTTGCGCAAGCAACCCGATCCTTTAGTCGCCGAAAAATTCCAGCGCATTCGCGAACAGGTTGGGCGCATCACGGCGATTGTCCGGCAGCTTGTCGGGTACGCACGGCCGACACCGTCAACCTGGCAGCCGGTGGTGATCAGCGAAACCGTGCACTCCGCGCTGATTATCGCAAAGCTCTCCCGCAGTGCGAAGACGGTCGACATTGATCTACAAATCGATAGCGCGCTGCCTAAACCCTGGGGCATCACGGATCAGGTCTCGCAAGTCTTCCTCAATCTTTTTCTGAATGCGTTTGACGCCATGCCTGAAGAGGGGGGCAAACTGATTGTGCGCACGCTTCAAAAGGACGCCAGCATCGCTATCGAGATCGAGGACAATGGCGCCGGCATGTCGACTGAAAACCTGTCAAAACTCTTCACGCCTTTCTTCACCACGAAGGATGTCGGTAAAGGCACCGGGCTGGGATTGCATGTCTGTCATGGAATCGTCAAGCGGCATGGGGGCCGAATGAGTGCGGAATCCAAGCTAGGAAAAGGCTCCGTGTTCAGCGTGATCTTGCCCATTACCGACTCTCCACCTGAAGGTGCTTCGACGCAATGAGTACGATTCTTATCGCGGAAGACGAAGACCTATTGCGCCAGGAACTTTGCGACGTGATCAAAGATCAGGGCTACCACGTGCTCACCGCGAATGACGGCGAATCGGCTCTGGCGGCTTTGAGAACGAATTCGGTGCAGCTAATTATAACCGACTTGCGCATGCCGCGAACCGGCGGACTGGAACTTATTCGCAAGGGCCGCGAAACGTCCCCCGATTCTCAATTTCTGATCATGACCGCTTTCGGAAGCATGGAGACAGCAATCGAGGCGCTTCGCGCCGGCGCCATCGACTACGTGCTCAAGCCTCTGGCGATGGACGAACTTCTCGCCAAAGTAAATCGATTCATGGAAACCATTGAGCTTCGCGCGAACAATCGCATGCTCAAGCGGGATCTGGATCGTAAAGTCGGTACCTTGGAAATGATCGGTCAGAGCGCCGCGCTGGACAAGATCCGCGAACTGATCCGCAAGGTTGCACCCACCCGCTCCGCCGTCCTGATCACTGGCGAATCGGGCACAGGCAAGGAACTCATTGCGCGCGCCATTCATGCCTCCGGTTCAACAAAAAACGAGCCCTTCGTCCCCATCAACTGTGCCGCTATTCCAGAGGCGCTTCTGGAATCAGAACTATTCGGGCACCGGAAGGGGGCCTTCACCGGTGCTGTCGCGGACAGCGAGGGTCTATTCCGTTCGGCGCGCAAGGGAACGCTGTTTCTTGATGAAATCGGAGAGCTCCCAGTCTCGATGCAGGCAAAGCTTCTGCGCGTGCTTGAAGAAAAGATGATTCACGCCGTCGGTTCGGCAAAGCTGTTGCCGTTCGAGGCGCGCGTTATTACCGCAACCAATCGAAATCTTAAAGAAGAGATCGTGAAGTCCGCATTTCGCGAAGACCTCTACTTTAGATTAGCGGTCATCGAACTGCACGCGCCGCCGCTTCGTGAGCGAACTGAAGACATACCCTTGCTTGTGGGCCACTTCGTACGCCGTTTCAATCAAGAATTGACGCGCGCTTATTCCGGCGCGGACGAACCCGCCATGCAACGCCTGAGCGCATCGACGTGGAAGGGCAATATTCGTGAGCTGCAAAACACAATCGAGCGCGCCATGATTCTGGGGACTGAACCACTCATCCGGGAAACAGATTTGATTTCCACTACTCAATCAGCCAGTTCGTTTTTAAGTTCTAACAAAGTACTCAAAGACGCCATCCATCACTTTGAGCAGGCGCACATCAAACACGTGCTCAGCCTTTGCAAAAACGACAAGCGACAGGCCGCTAAAGACCTTGGTATCTCGCTTTCATCGCTCTATCGCTATCTCGGAGAACCCCTGGGCACTTCGCACGAATGAGAAATCGGGCACGGAAAGTGCCATGAATTTTTGGCGCGCCGACCTTAGGCGACAGACAGAAAATTTACTGCAAAGTACCGTTTTCAATATAAGGTGCACCGATGCGTAATCTTTGGCGTGCCTTTAAGCTCGTTTTGCCGCATCGCCAGATGTTGGTCTGGTACGCGATCACTGCTTTGGGATTAGCGGTTTTCGGCAGCGCGCCACTGATTCTGGTCAAATCGCTGGTCAATAAACTCAATCGTCAAGAGCCCAAGGACCCCCTGGGAATCTACGTTGACCAGTGGCTACAGGGCATCTTTGGTCACGGGCCGCGTTACTTGTGGGGATTGTGCGCGATCATCTTCGTATTTTGGGTTCTCAAATCCCTCCTCGATTTTCTAAACACGTACATCGCATCCTGGCTTGCTCAACGCTTGCGGACAGAGGCCATGGAACGAGTCATGGCGCGACTCCTGACTCTGGATCAGCCGTATTTCGATAAGCAAAAAACGGGCGATCTCGTCAGCCGAATGGTTAGCGATGGCGACAACCTCAGAAAGACGGTGAAAATCTTTCTTGATTTTCTGCAGCAGCCAATGCTTGTTGTGGCGTTGGTGGCGATTGCTTTGTATTACGACTGGTTTCTTTTCTGTGTCGGTGCGGTCGGTGTTCCGCTGGTGGTATGGCCTCTGACTCGAATCATAAAAAATATCACGAAGCAAACTAAGCGTTATCAAGAAAAAACGGCCGACTTGGCGCAGGCGATGTTGCAGAACCTCTCTGGAATTCGGATCATCCACGCCTACGACGCCGCTCGATCTGAAACGGTGAATTTCAACAAGACGGCGGACAGCCTCTTTCAGATTGGAATGCGCCGCAACATGAACCGAGCCGCGCAACGCCCTCTTACCAGCGTTATGTTGGGATTGGGGGGAATGGCCGTGATGTTGACCGGCGGCCTGCGCATTGTTAATAACCCAGAAAGCGACCCGGCTGCTTTTCTTGTCTTTCTCGGCGCTCTGGGCATGCTGTACGCGCCCGCCACGGCCATGATGCTCACGCTTGGAGAACTGGCTGAATTTCTGCCCTCGGCGGAGCGAACATTCGAGATTCTAGATGTCAAACCCACGATTATTGATCAGCCGAACGCACCCGCCTGCCCCCGCTTAAAACAGCACTTGGTGTTTGAAAACATAAGCTTTGATTACGGCCGTGGTCAGGTACTTAGTCATTTTACCCTCTCAATCGCGGCCGGTGAAAAAATCGGAATCGTAGGCCGCACTGGAGTGGGAAAGTCTACGCTGCTTTCGCTGCTAATGCGCTTTTACGACCCCAGCGGCGGCCGAATTCTTATCGATGGCATCAACATCAACTCAGTCTCTTTGTCGAGTTTGCGATCGCAAATCGCCCTGGTCAACCAGACCCCTTTTTTGTTTCACACGACGGTGGCCGACAATATCCGCTATGGCAAGCCGGACGCCACGGACGAGGAAGTCATCGAAGCGGCGAAAGCATCGCGTATCCATGACGAAATTATGCAGCAGCCCCTGGCTTATAAGACCTTGTGCGGCGAACGCGGCGGCGAACTTTTTTCAGGCGGTCAGCGGCAACGAATAGCGGTGGCTCGAGCCATTCTGCGTAATGCGCCGATTCTTCTACTGGATGAAGCAACGAGTGCGTTAGACACAGTCAGCGAGCGTTACGTTCAAGAAGCATTGGACAAACTGGTCGTGAACCGAACGAGCCTGATCGTCGCGCACCGGTTGAGCACTCTTCGCAATGCAGACCGAATTTTAGTTTTCGGCGACACTGGCGGAGTGGAGGCGATCGGAACGCACGATGAATTACTTAAATCGTCGCCGACTTTTCGCATGTTATCGACAGCGCAGACAGGCAGTGGAAACGAGGACGTAGTGGTGGCACAGACGCCCCCTTCCTTTGTGAAAACGACGGTTCCCCCTTCCTGAAAATCAACGGAACGCAATAGAGCTTCCAGCCCTCTTGCGGGACGGAACTGTCTGCTTCGTTGCGGCTTCTCGCCGATACTCTACTGTATCGACTCGGCGCCAACGCCTCGCAGCCAATTCCGTCGCGCATCGCAATCTGGCCGCGCTGGGTTTTTGTTAGAGGCTTCTTAATCTGTTTCGATTGACTTGAGCGTAATAGTCACTAGGGTTTTCAGATCAAAGTCAAAAATCAAGGTGGTACATTCATGCAACCCGATGAACAACAAAAAGCTCCAACCTCGCCAGAAACGTTCTGGATTCGAACTGCGAGGCGGTGGTCGGGACGTGGCCGAATTCGCAATGTGTTCTTCTGGATTGCGCTGATTTTTTCAAACCCAAATACTAATTCGATGCTGGCTGGGTTCGCCGTGTTTACATTTGGCGTGCTACTGCATGTTATTGCAAAAGGGCACCTCGTCCGCAATACGCAGCTTTGCACCGATGGGCCTTACGGATGGGTACGTCACCCCTTTTACCTTGCGAATCTCTTTGTTGACTCGGGTTTGTGGATGATCGCGGGTGTGCCTTGGTTGACCGCTATTTACGTGCTGGCATTTCCGCTGGCGTATCTTCCCAGGCTCTTTGCGGAGGAAGAAGTCCTGAGCGCTCGTTTTGGTGATCAATTTTTGAACTACCGACGCGATACTCCCGCTCTCTTTCCCCGCCGATTGCCACATATGTTTAATTGGGTATTGGATATCTCCTACGAAAACTTGCGGCTGGAAAATGAACTGTCCAGGTTGGTCCGGCTGCTCTCCTACCCGTTTTTGATTGTCGCCGTTCTATTGGCCAAAGAGAGCTATCTCACAGGCAGCGGCTGGACATCACCCCACTTGATAGGAAGCACCGCCACGGCAATTTCACTCTGGGTTGTCGCGGCCGTTTTACATCGCTTTGTTGAAGATGGTCATGCTCGAAATTCGTGGCAAGCCCTCAGCACGCTTCGGTATCTGTGGCTCTTGTTGCCCGTAGCGTGTCTGACCGGTGTCTGCACATCGCATGGGCACGAGAACAGCGTTTTTAGAGTCATAGGCGGTGTGGCAATAGTGGCTTCCGCAATCACGTGGCTCGTGACGAAGGTCGAGCCCATCCGAAATGGTTTTGCGCAGCCGGTCGCGGCGCTGGGATCCGCGTTGCTGTGCGAACAAATAGTGGTGGCTCCGCTGCTTGCGTTATTGATTTGGCTCAGTTACTTTTTTGATACGAAAGCGCGAACCGTTGTCGACCCTGCTTCGGGGCATCTCGAAGGCTCCAGTCGCCGCAATTATTCGTTACAGGTAATAGCCTTTATCCTATTTTTATTGTGTATGCTATTTCACGAGAGTTATGGCCACTCGTTTTAAAAGTATCAATACGCAACGTGGCTCACATCGTTAATTTCGTGTTTTCAGAACGCTGCTCACGACACTATTCTGCGACGCCCAAATGAGTATGAAAGTCTTCTTTCCGTCGACTTCGCGCCGCGAGCATGTCGCGCGCACCGCTTCAGGCTATGCGCTGCCACAGCGGCAGGTCCGCAACTTATAAATTTAGCAGGAGTTGAAAACATGGGCGATGAGGGACTCGAACCCCCGACCCTCAGCTTGTCGAGCTGATGCTCTAACCAACTGAGCTAATCGCCCTTCGAAAAGGAACGGTATTAAAACACCTGCGGGGAAAAGGTCAAGTGGAAGCGGATAAGGGGGGTGCGATTTTCTTTTTGGGCCGTTTGGCGCGGGCGTTCACTTTGCCGCTCCGGTAGACTCGGGCGCATGGAACTGGATGACACCGTTTGCTTTTGTTTTCACGTGACTTACCGAAAGCTGCGAAATTATGCGCGGCACAATAAGCCTCGCGTGGCGTCGCAAATGACGGAGTGTCTCGGCGCGGGAACCGGGTGCGGATGGTGCCGGCAGATCATCGTTAAAATCTGGGAGAAGAACGGGCAGGGCGACGGCTCGGAAATTCAAACGGTGGAAGAACGCAAGGCGGCTCGCGAGAAATATTGGCTGGAAAAATATGGCAAGACGCCCGGCGAAGGGCCACCGACGAAAGAATGAGGGTAGCTGGAAAACGCGCCTGATCTCTGGGCGAGGCGCTTAGGACTACGTTCGAATAAAAGCATTCAATGCTAATCGCTCCACCTATTCCATGGGGTCGTCGTCGCGGTACTTTGGGAACGTTTTTTGTTCGCGGGCTTTGTGGCGCAATTTCTGAGGCTTGTCGGTGACGAAGCCGACGGTTTCGCGCAGGCGTTCGCGTTCGACGCGGCGCGGGACAAGCAGGTCCATCATACGACCGTTCTGCGCTTCCTTCTTGCGCAGCGCGATCAATTTTGTTTTCAGCGTCGGGCGAATGCTCTCGCCGGACTTGATTAGTTCCGAGAGAGTTTTTGCGGCAAGCGCGGGGTCGCCGGGCGCGATGGCGAGCGTGGGCGAGCCCAGGATGGTGAGGAATTCGGTGACGCCGGGTTCCGTGTTGAGCGCGGCGGCGGGAGTTTCGCTGGCAGTGGCCAGATAGAGGCCGCTGAGAGAGAAGCTGAGAACGGCGCTGCAGGCGGCCAGTTCGGACTGGATCTCGGCGATTTTTTCATCGGCGCCGATGGTTGAAACGCGATCGGGATTGATTTCTTCGAGGCTGGCGGCGAACGTGTTCACGGCGCCGGTGTCGTCGTGGAAAAGAACGATGTTGGCGCGCGATTCTGTTTTTAGCAGCAGTTCGATGAGTTCACGGACGTACGCGGAGAATGAATCGGCCGGCGCGATCTCGTCGAAACCGAAGGTCGTGCGCGAGGGTGTGCCGGATGACAGAACAAGGCCGATGCGTGGATGCGTGGTGGCAATTTCGGGAGCGGCCGGCGTGGGCAGCGCCAGAGTGGGATCGCCGTTGCTGCTGAGGCGGTTGGCGTTCATGCCGAAGCTGATCACGGCGGCTTTGGAGACGGCATCGCGCGTGGACATGCCATCGACTTCGTGATGCAACAGGCGCTGCACGCGGGCGCGTTCTTTGGCCTCTTTGATGGGAATCGCACCGGCGGAAATGAGCGCGGTTTTCAGGCCGACTTTCTGAACGTATTCGAGTTGCACCAGCCAGTGGCGCGCGGGAAATTTTCCATCGGCGCTGATGGCGCCGGCGCTGGTTAAAACAAAAAGATGCGCTTTGCCGATGGCTTCCCACGCGGGTTTGTTGCTGAGAATTGTGGTCGGGTCGCCGGCGAAAACGGATTCGACGTCGTGCAGTTCGTGGGTGATTTTCGGATCGGCGGAGAGCACGGTGACGCCGTGCTTCTTTTCTTTGAGGCGGACGAGAATGCCAGCCAACAACGCTTCATCAGCCAAAGAACCGCGGCCGAAGGGACCGGAAATTACGACGTTCATCGTGGAGCTTCCTGTAGTGGTGACTCGGCCCTTCCAGGGCGCGATCTATGACCTAGTGTAAAGGGATGAGTCGGGAATGATTCTACATTTTGGATTTTACGACCGATCTTCACGCGTTGCCCGCAACCCCGGTTGACGGGTGCTCAGGGACGAATTGTTTATCGCCAGAGAATAAGGGTCTGGTATAACACGGGGGTGAGCGAAACGATCAAGGCTGAACCAGTCGCGCTGAAAAAAACGCTGTGGGCGTCCGTCCACACGCCACTGTATCCGCGTGTGCGATTTTTTCTGAAAGTGCCGGATCCGGCCCCGACGTTTCAGGACATTACCGATCGCGTCGCAAAACTGATCGTTGAAGAATCGCAGGACGGATCGGAATTCTGCAATCTGCTGAGGCTGGACGCCAATGATAACCTGGTGTGGAAGACGCGGCATATGACTCTGCAGGAGTTGAAATGGCACGTGGAGTTTGAATACGGCCTGCCTGGAGAAAAATGGCTGACGTATCCGCCCGTTTGACACAGAAGCTCACGAAGGGCACGAAAAAAAATCATCGGACACCATTCAACAGTCAGCGCGTGACTTTGCCCGGCATAAAACGGTATTACGAGTGCATAAGACTCCAACGTGATTTTTCTCTGAGGTAAGAAACGCCTTTATGCGTGAGGCTGATTCCAAAGCCAGCACCGAAGCACCCCACGGCCGATCCGGCGGCAGCGACGAAGCTCTGATGGAGAGCCTGGCTCAGGGGTCGCACGAGGCGTTCGATACGCTGCTGTCGCGCTACGAAGCGGCGGTGATCACATTCTGCTATGCCTTCATGCGCAACCGCGACGCGGCCGAAGACCTGGCGCAGGAAACGTTCATGCGTGTTTTCAGGAACGCCAAGCGCTATCAGCCCGTGGCAAAATTTACGACGTGGCTCTACCGCATCGCGGCGAATCTGTGCATCAACGAATTGAAAAAGGGCAAGCTGCGCTATAGCCGATCTCTGGATGAAGCGGCGGGTCCGGATCCGGACGGCACGAAAATTATCGAGCGCATTGCGACCGATGGAAATTCGCCGCTGAACGACGCGGAAAATCATGAAGCGCAAGTTCTGATCGGCAAAGCGATCGACCATCTTCCCGATGACCAGCGCACAACGCTGATCATGGTGGAGTACCATCACATGCAGTATCAGGAAATTGCGGAGGTGCTGGAGGTGAGCGTCAGCGCCATCAAGATGCGGGTGAAGCGCGCGCGGGAGACGTTGCGCGAGACGCTGAAAATTTTGCAGTCACAGGAACGGTAACGGCGAATTTCACCGCAAAGACGCAGAGGCGCAGAGAAGGGCAGGAACGCGGGGTATTTGGTTCAGAATGAGAGTGGGGATTTTAGTGACCGTTGAAAGCGGTGCGGTGTTCTCAGTAATAAGGGGCGGACTGGAACGAAATGACTGAGCAAGCCATCCAATTAAACTGCGAGCAGTGCCGCGAATTGCTGTCGGATTATGTTGACCGCGAGCTGACTGGCGATGAGAAGGCGGCTGTTGAGAAGCACCTTATCACGTGTACGAAGTGTGGCACCGAGTCGTCACGGATCACCGGTTTAAAGAAGATTGTGCAGCACTGGGACGGCGTAAAGGGCTCGGGAGAATTTCGGAAGTCGGTGATGGAGAAGATGATCCGGGAATCGCAGCAGATGCCGTCGAAGCAATTCACCGATGCGGCGCGAGCGGATGCAATGAGCGGGTCGAGCGTGAGTTCGTTCGAGCCGGAGATCCGGACCTTACCGCCGATCTGGATTCTGCTTGTGGCGGCGGCGGTCTCGGTGATGGCGTATTATACAGTGCTGTGGCTGCGCGGGGTTTGAACGGCCGGGGTTTGGGTTTGGGGTTTCGGGCAGACGATCAGTCTGCTTTTTTTGTCAGAAAAAATAGGCTATTAAAAGAGAGGTGGGCTGGTCTATGTTAGGGTAGACTTCGGATGTCATTTCGCGGCCTGGGTTTGGGGTGGATTGGAGTTTCGCAAGCTGACAGCTTGCGTTACGGGTAATCGCAGGCTAGAAGCCTGCGCGACGGGTTCGAGCAGGCAGGAAGCCTGCAGTACAACGACACAATGTGCATTATTTTAGCATTTTATAGAGCATGAATTTTAAACTTTATAGCGGGGAATAGCGTGGCGGAGTGATCTGTTTAGAAGTGAACTGGTTGTCATTACATTCACCACTGGCGAACCCATCTATGATTGATGTACGCGAGCTCAGCAAGATTTTCCATACGCACCAAGGGCAGGAACAGCGCGCGGTCGACGGCCTCTCCTTTAAGGTAGAGCGCGGCGAGATCTACGGGCTGCTCGGGCCAAACGGCGCTGGCAAGACCACGACGCTGCGCATGCTGGCCGGATTGATGCAGCCCTCCGGCGGCGAAGTGTCCATTGATGGCGTCGCCGGGAGCAGCGATCCACTGGCTTTAAAAGAGCGCACGGGGTTTCTGACGGCCAAGGTGGGCCTCTACAGCCGGCTGACGCCGCGTGAGACGCTGCAGTATTTTGGCGAGCTGCGCGGTATTCCAACGCGGGAACTGTCGCGGCAGATTGAGGACTTGATCAAGATGCTGGGGCTGACTCCGTTTGCGGACCGCCGCTGCGATGGGTTTTCCACCGGCGAGAGCCAGCGCGTGCAGATCGCGCGAACGCTGGTGGGCGATCCGCCGGTGCTGATCCTGGACGAGCCGACCAACGGACTGGACGTGCTGAGCAACCGGTTGATTCTGAATTTTGTAAGGCAGGCGGCGAAAGACGGGAGAACGATTATCATTTCGACGCACCATCTGGATGAAGTCGAGACGCTCTGCCACCGCTTCGGGCTGATTCACAAAGGCAAGATGCTGGCCGAAGGCACGATCGCCGCATTGCGCGGACTGTCCGGCAAAGAACGCTTGAGCGATATTTTCCTTGAGCTGGTCGAGCGCGTGGAGGGCCGCGGCGCGGCGAGCGGAGTGCAGCCCGTGATGATCGATCCGCCGGCGGATGTGGTCGCGCATCAATCAGCGGCGATGACGGACGATACTAAAGGAGGTGCGGCTTGATTTCGCCCAAAGCGCGCGCCGTTTATCTGAAAGAATTGCGTGATGCGCTGCGCGATCGGCGCACCATTTTCGCATCCATCGTCATTCCCCTGCTCCTCTATCCGGTGATGCTGCTGTTGACGGCGGAGGTGTCGCAGATCGCGCGCGCCAAATTGGAGCGCGAAGTTCATGTCGTCGCGGTGCCGCAAGGATCGGCGGAATTTTTTAGTTCGCTGAACGCCGTTCCGAAAGATGAGCCGAAAGAGGCGGAGAATAAAAAAGAGGATCCGGCGGCGGCCCTTCGGAAGATGCAGGGCGCCAGCATGGAAGAAAAAATGGGCAAGGCTCCCACCCCGAAGCTGACCTTCGCGGAGATGACAGAGACACAAGCGGAGACGGCGCTGGCGGCCGGAAGCATTCGCGCGTACGTGCTAATGCCCGATAATATCAAGGACGTGGTCGCGGCCGAGACGAATACCAAAGTCGAGATTCGTTATGACCAGGCCGAGCAGCGGTCGCGCGATGCGTCGGACCGCGTGCAGACGATGCTCGAACGCTACGAGCAGACGATTATCAAGGAGCGTCTTGAAAAACGAAACCTGAGCCCCGACTCGATCCGCCCGTTCAAGCTGACGACAAAGAATATGGCGAAGGCGGCGAAGGTGGGCGGTTCGGTGCTGGGCTCGTTCCTGCCTCTGCTGTTTATCATGATGTTGATCACGGGCGCGATTCATCCGGCGATCGACACCACGGCCGGCGAAAAAGAACGCAGCACACTGGAAACGCTGATCAGCGCGCCAGTGCGTCCGATTGAGATCATCACCGGAAAATTTCTGGCGGTGGCCACGATGGCACTGGCCAACGCGGCGCTGAATGTGCTCAGTTTTGCGCTGACCTTTTCGATGATGCCGATGGGCAACTCCGGTTTCCAGTTCCCGTGGGAAGCGCTTCCGCTGACATTGCTGCTGCTGGTGCCGCTGGCGCTGTTTTTCTCGGGGCTGCTGCTGGCGGTGGCGAGCCTTGCCGCGAATCAAAAAGAAGCGCAGATTTACTGCCTGCCGATTTATCTGATTCCGGTGATCGGGATGATGGTGGTGTCGATGCCCGGCATTGAGCTGGAGGGACCGCTGCTGCTGGCCCCGGTGGCCAATGTGGCGCTGTTGATTAAAGAATTGTTTCTCTCGCACGGCACGGCGCAGCAGATCGCGTTTGTGTTTTTCAGCACGTGCCTTTATGCGGCCGGAGCGGTCGCATTTGCCGGGCGCGTGTTTGCGCGCGAGGAAGTCATGTTCTCCGAGCAGGCCAGCCTGCGGCTGTTCTTGAAGCGCCGGTTTTTCAAAGCCGGCGGAGCGCCCAAGGCAGGTGACGCGCTGCTGCTCGCGGCGCTGCTCTTCCCGATTAATTTTTACTTCCAACTGGCCATGCAGAAGGCGCTGGTCGGGCCGGACGGCATCACGGCGACGGCGTTTTCATTCATGCTGCTGCCGATCTGGATCGTCTTCCTGGGACTGCCGGTGGCGGTCGCGTGGTATCTCAAGCTGGATTTGAAGAAGACGTTTTTGTGGTATGCGCCGACGCCGCGGGCGGTGCTGGGTGCGGTGTGCCTGGGGCTCGGATCGTGGCTGGTCGCTCAGGAGTTGCTGTCGATTCAAAGCCGCTTCTGGGAATTTTCGGTCGCGGAAATGGAAGCGCTCGAACGGCCGATGCGGGAGCTTTCGAGTACGTTCAGCGGGATGGCGCTGCTGATTTTCCTAATCGGTGTGACGCCGGGAATCTGCGAAGAACATTTTTTCCGCGGCTTCCTGCAACAAGGAATGCTGCGATCGGGCAAATGGGTGGCGTTGATTACAGTCGGTGTCATTTTCGGCGCGTACCACTTCCCTTTGTTCCGCCAGCCGCTCGTGATGACGATGGGCGTGGTGCTGGCGTATGTGGCGTTCGAAACGCGAAGCATGTGGCCGGGCGTGATTTACCACACGCTGCATAATTCGCTGGGGCTTATTGGACCGGCGCTTTTGAATTGGGAACAGACGAAGACGGCGCCGGGGCAACCGATGCCAAGCGTTCCACTGCAATTTCTGCTGCCGGCCATTGTGCTTTTTGGAGCAGGCCTATTTCTGGTTCGCGGCGCGCGCAAAACAGGTGAGCAGAAGAATGGCGAAACGGGTGCGAATCCACCGAGCAGCAAGAAAGTGGAGCCGCCGGTGTTGACGATGACCGGAATGCTGAACTAAAAACGGCCCGCCTCACCCTGAAAGCGAGTGTGCCACGGGCGGCCAGCAGTTGGCTGCCCGTGGCACATCGATGCGCGCGCGTTGTGAAATGCGGATGGCGCCGAAATAGTGGCAGCGTACAATCCGCCTCTTCATA
>Ga0163155_10001787_pt1 | contig 25235 bp, 29 predicted proteins | sample OliLakLV19SP4G1_FD_148611 | JGI IMG/M metagenome (GOLD analysis project Ga0163155, IMG submission 148611) | Freshwater microbial mat bacterial communities from Lake Vanda, McMurdo Dry Valleys, Antarctica - Oligotrophic Lake LV.19.SP4.G1 | ecosystem: Environmental > Aquatic > Freshwater > Lake >... | reverse complement strand
TCCGGTAACTGTTCATGGCCTCCTCATAGTCGATGGTCGTCGCCCCCTTCATGGCCGACATGTAGCGCGGCGTCTTGCCCGCGTTGCTCAGCAAAACGTCGATGGGCTGATCCTTGTACTTCAGGGCCAGGGCATCGACTCCGGCGAAATCAGTGACGTCCAGCTTTTCGACGGTGATGTCCGAGTCGGACTTGGCCAGCGCCTGCAGGTCGGTCGCGCCGGGCACATCCCGGACCGTGGCGATGATCTTCCAGTCCAGGGCCGAGTACTGGCGGACCAGCTCAAGGCCGATACCCCGGTTGGCACCGGTAATCAGGACCACGGGCTTCACGGCATCGGCCGCCAGGCTCAAGGCGGGCAGGCTGGCGGTGGCCAGCAGGCCGGCAAGGAAAAGTACAGCGGTGCGCATGGCATTTGGTCTCTCGGGCAGCGACGGGATCATCAGCTTCGGTGATGGGACCCGCAGCGTCAAGGTTTCCGGGCTGCAGCCCCGGCAGGTGGTTGCCTCCCGATCCGGTTGGTACTCTAGGGACTCGTGAATCGGCGCTGGTGAGATACGCATATGACGGACGGCGTGCTGATTTTTGGGGCGAGCCGCGGTACCGGGCTCGAAGTGGCGCGCTTGCTGGACCGGCGAGGCGAGTCCGTTACGGCCTTCGTGCGCCCCACCACCGACATGGCGGCGTTGCTGCAGCTCCGGGTCCGGTTATCGCGCGGTGACATCCTCGATCCCCAGTCCGTGCAGGGCGCCCTGGCCGGTGGCAGCTTTCGCGCCATCATCGACACGGTTGGCGGCAGGCGGGGCGAGCCCCGGCCTGACTACCACGGCACCCGTAATCTGGTCGATGCGGCCCGGGCCGCCGGCGTGCCCCGGTTCATCCTCGTCACGGCGATCGGCTGCGGTGACAGCCGCGGCGCGGTGGGGCCCGGTGTCCTGGCATTCCTCGGCGCCGTTCTCGAGGAAAAGACCCTTGGCGAGAACTACCTGATGGCGAGCGGTCTCGACTACACCATCCTGCGTCCGGGTGGCATGACCAGCGATCCCGCCAGCGGCACGGCTATCCGTACGGAGGACCGCCAGGTCATGGGTATGATCAGCCGGGCCGATCTCGCGCGACTGGTGGTGGACTGCCTGGATGATCCGCTCAGTATTGCCAAGGTCTTTCATACGGTGGACCCCGGGATCCGGCGGGAGGCGCCTCTGCAGCGGGGCCAGGTCTTCCCGGGGGGAGCCGTCCCGTGAGCGGCGTCCCACAACTTTCCCTGCCCCGGCCGGCCGGGTGAATCCGCGTCGGAGGCAGCGGCGAAATCGGTGTTAACGGTATTTTCTCGAGACAGATCAGGACCATGGTCATGGCCAGAGCGCAACCAGCCCACGGCAACGCCTTTGCCGGCGACCTCCTGGAGCGGAGCGCCTCGGGTTACGCCGGCGTGGCCGCCACACTCATGGTGGAACGCGATCCCGGCCTGCGTGAGCGGCAGGGACCGACAGCACTGACAGCCTGGCGCTCCCATCTCACCCAGCGGGTACTGGAACTGGCCGCGGCGGTAGTGGCGGGTGAACCCCGTCTTTTCACGGGCCGCGTCACCTGGTCCCGCAAGGCCTTCAAAGCCCGGGGCCAGGCTGATCTGGATCTGCGCAACAGCGTTCAGGCACTCCGGGATGTTCTCGTCGAGCGGTTACCCGAGCCTGCCCTCGGCCTGCCGGTCGACTACGTGGATGCCGCGCTGGCGCTGCTGGCGCTGCCCGCGCCATCACCAGATCCGTCGGAGCTGGATCCCAGGCGGCCCACAGATCGCCTTGCTCTGGACTACCTCCAGAAGATTCTCGAGGGCAACGTGGCGGATGGGATCGAACTCGTTACGGCGGCGGCCGTGGGCGCTCTGGGTGCCAGGGCCGCGTACACCGACGTGCTGCTGCCCGCCCAGCGGGAGGTTGGTCGGCTCTGGCATGCCGGTGAGCTCAATATCGCCGAGGAGCACATGGTCACAGCCGCCACCCAGCGCACCATGGCTGTCGTCGCCAGCCAGGCGCCGAAGCAGCCGCCCAACGGGCGCACCGTCGTGGTGGCTGCCGTCTCCGGCAACGTGCACGATATCGGTCTGCGGGCGGCCGCCGACATGTACCAGATTGCCGGCTGGCGCGTGATTTTTGTCGGCTCCGACATTCCGATGCAGGATCTCCCGACCATGCTCGCGTTCTTCGAGGCTGATCTCCTGATGCTGGGCGCAACGCTGGGCACGCACATTCCGCGGGTGGCTCAAGCCATTCGTTCCATCCGCGAGCGCTGCGAACGGCCGGTGCGCGTGATCGTCGGCGGCGCTGCCTTCGATGAGGCGGTGGATCTCTGGGAGAAGGTGGGCAGCGATGGCTACGCCGCCACCATTGACAAGGGGCTTGAAGTGGGCGCCAGGCTGGTGGGCCTGCAGGATGCCTAGGCTGCCGTTCCTCGCCTTGCCGGCCCTCGTCGTGGTGCTCCTGGCTGGCGCTTCGGCTTTTGCCGGGCAGGATGGGTACGCAGAACGGCAGGCCGAACTGGACCGGCGCTGCGAGGAAGCCCGGGCGGTGAAGCTGGCACCCATTCGCGCAGACCTCTACAAGGAGTGCGTCGCGAACAAGCAGGGGGACGAGGCTTATTGCCGCCGCTCCGCCGACGCCTACAACGGCAACCGGGCCAAGGGGGCTCCCCGCTTCTACGAATTGCCCGAGTGCGAGGCGGCGTTCGCCTTCAGAAAAAGCGCCCGGGGCTAGGGTTCAGCCGCCAGCCTCTAAGCGTCGCCCCCACAGGGCCAGCGTAGAGCCGGTCAACTTCCGCGAATATGTTGGGTTCGTCCTTCTCGAGCAGGGCGCGGTTGGTGGGGGGGAATTTTTCTCGCCCGCCTTCTTCCGGCCACTGCATCGTGGCGTCGATGATGATTTTGCTGGTCCGACCCTGCACGGGCTGGCTGGGGTCGGTGACGATGCCCTGCACGTCCCCAATGGTCTCAGTGGCCGGTGCCGGCTGCCAGCGTGAGCCCAGCGCAAACATAATCTGCGTGCGATCCATCACATCGATGTCTTTGTCCACCACGGTCACCACCTTGGCATTGCGGTAGCTGGCTGGCCCGTTGCCCGGCACCACTGGCCGCCGATCTTGACCCGGTCGAAGAGCAGGGCCGGAACGCCAAAGAAACTGTAGAGATCTTTGGCCCGGTAGACGAGCCCGGTGGCCTCCAGCGCCGCGAGGCTGCCGCCAACTGCCAGGAGGTCACGCCGGGACAAGAGGGAATCGGTCATGGACTGCGCTCCGGAATCAGAGTGCAGTCGAAACTACCGGTTGCCCCGCGCCACGGCGCGCCGGGCCCGCCCGCGCAAGCCGAGAATCGCCGCCGACACCACCACGAGGGTAGCGAGCCACCCCCCGGTGCGGCCTTCGATCACCTGGAAAATGACGCCGTGGGCGATAGTAAGGAACAGCGCGACAACGGCCGCGCCCTGCAGCCGCTTCCAGCGCGCCGGGCCCAGCCGGGCCAGGCTCCAGTGGTTCGACAGGGCGAGCAGCATGAGGAACAGAAGTCCCACCAGGTAGCCAGCGACGATGCTGAGGGTCCCGATCCAGCCCGCCCAGCCGGGCAAGGGGTTGTCCGGCGGGCCCGTGATGTAAGCACGGAAGTAGGCGGCCTGCATCACGATGCCGGTGGCCACCACCAAGTGCGCGAGGCCGGTCAGCGCCGCCCAGATCCCCAGGTCCCTGCGCAGCAACTGGTTGATGACCGGCCGGCCGGTACGCAGCGCCTGCCAGGGTCCGATGCCGAGCGCCGCCACGAGCAGGGCGACGCAGAGCCACGCGGTCAGAAGGCTGAGGCGGTCCCGGGCCATGGCGGGCTCGCCGGCGAACCAGCCCACCGCCGCGAGTGCCGCGACAGTCAGGAGCAGCAAACCGTGGCGCCGTGACCGCTTACTCAGGGGTCTCGCCGCTCGTTTGGCCGCTCGTCTGGCCACCCATTTGGCCGGGCATCCGGCCCCGGGTGTAGAGCTGGTCGATACGGCGGGTGACCAGGGTGGCCCACCGCTGGCTCAGGCGGCGCAACTCGCTCCAGGTGGTGACCGGGTCTGCGCGGGAGAGGTTGCCGGCACCGAGGCCACCACTGTCATCCAAAGAGTCTGCCACCCGGCGATCAACGGCGCGGGCAAGGATTTCGCCACTCAACGAGTCCTGCAGTTCAAGGACCAGGGTGGCGGCGCCAAACTCGTCGATAAAAGTTTCGGTACGGCCAGGTCCCTCCGGCGGCACCTTCGAGACGATGTCGAGTAGCGAGGTCCGGACCAGCAGGACGTCGGGTCCCGGTTCCGTCGTGAGCTTAAGATTGCGGCTCTGGGCGAGTGCGTCGCGAAAGGCCATCGTCACCGTAGCCACCAGCCGTTGCCGGTTTGCCGGGCTGACGGGAAAGTTTCGTTCCTGGGACGCGAACGTCGGGTTGTCCGTCCCGGGACGAACGGCCCGGAACTGGACTTCCACCGGCAGCAGCAGGATCTGCCGGTAGTTGCTGATATTGATCTCCGGCTTGACCCACGCTTCCTTCATGCCCGAGTCCCGGACGGGGACCATGCCGTCGTAGGTGGGGCCAGCGGTGTCGATGACGGGATTCGCTGGCGTGCAGGCGGCGGCCGCGAGAAACGCGGCGAGCAGCGTCACGGCGGCAAACGGGCGAACTGCGCTGGTGGCCATGGTTGGGCATTCCTGGCTTAAGTGCAGTGGCGTAATCATCGTCGTTTCCAGTCTGTCCCGCCAGACGCCAGGTGATTTCTGCTATGGGGGATTACGACTACACTGGGATGCGGCGCCGAATACCCCGCAGCATTTCAGTGGCACTGACCCGGAGACCGACCATGCCTGACCACCGGCCGCTACTCGCCCTGTTGATTGCGCTGCTCGTCTCCGCCTGCGGCGGAGAACGGGGCAAGCCGACGCCGGCACTTCCCGGCCCGGCAGCAGACGCGGCCCCGCAGGCAGTGGCTTTCCCGCCGCCAGCTTCGGCGGAGTTCTGCCGGGCTGCCCAGAGTTTTATGGCGAACACCGCCGTGCAGGCCACCAACACCGTCTTCACCGACATGCCCTCTTACCGGCATTCCAAACCATCGCCCAACCCGCTGCTGATCTACCAGGTGGTGACCTATGCCGGGAAGCTGCCCATCATGGTCTCCTGCAAGCTCAAGACGGCGGCCCACCTACGGGCCGTCTACGGTCCTCAGGCTGCGGGTGAGCAGCGCTCCTGCCCGGCAGTCACCCGCGAGTTGCTGGCGACTACAGTGGCGGGGCTCCGGCAAAACAGCGAGGCAGAGGCCGCGGAACGCGGCGCCGCGTTCGTGGTCGACGAGGACGAGCCCTACGTTACCGGGCGCGACTACCTGGCTGATTTCCCACTGAGTTACCGGGGCCCGGACGGTGCTATCCATGTCAGCTCCCACGGACTGTTCCAGAACTACGACAGCTGGATCACGGCCGTGCTGCCCCGGCAGGTGCAGGGGCAGAGCTACTGCCATCTGGCGACGGTTGAGTATCTGACGGCCCTGGCCCGAGGAGATCTGGAGCCTGGCACCGTGGTCACGACGGCCGACGATGCGCCGGTCGTGCCGGCCGGGGGCTGACGAGTCAGCCCCCAGAATCCGGACCCAATCGGGACTTTCGTCACTTGCAATACGCCCCCGCGGTAGGTAGTGTGTAGCTCCACAGCTACACGTGTAGATCAATGGCTCTCAACATCCGCAATGCCGAGGCCGAGAAGCTGGCGGACGCCTTGGCTCGCCTGACTGGCGAAACCAAGACCGACGCGGTGACCAAAGCCCTCCGGGACCGCCTGGCGCGGGTCCGGCGCGAGCGCGCCAGGCGCCGCCTCGCGGACGAACTCGACGATCTGGCCTTGCAGTGCGCCCGGCTGCCCGTGCTGGACCGGCGAAGCGCTGACGAGATCCTGGGCTATGACAACACCGGAACTCCAGGCTGATGGTTATCGACTCCTCGGCACTGCTCGCGATCCTGCAGGACGAACCCGAGAGGCGCGCGCTCGTCGAGGTCATTGAGAGCGCCGATCGCCGCTGCCTCTCGGTCGTTAACCTGGTTGAGGCCAGCATCGTGCTGGAAACGCGACGTGGACCGGCTGCAGCCCAGCTCCTCGATGCTCTCGTTGAGCGTGCCGGAATCGAGGTGATGGGCGTTGACCTTGAACAGGGCGCACTGGCCCGGCGGGCCTTCGCCCGCTACGGGAAGGGGCGCCATTCCGCAGGGCTGAATTTCGGTGACTGCTTTGCCTATGCCCTGGCTCAGACCCTGGGCGATTCGCTGCTCTTCAAGGGCAACGACTTCAGCCAGACGGACGTCGCCCCCGCGCGACTCCCACTGAATGACTAACCCGTTACAGCCTGCGGCTGCAACCGCGAGTCGGGCTTGTCGAGCACCACCTGGACGGCGCTGATTGCCCGTTCCAGGAACCCGCCTTCGCAATAGGCGAGGTACCAGTCCCACATGCGGACGAACTCGTCGGGGTAGCCGAGGCGTCGCACCGCCGGCAGGCGGTGCAGGAAGCGCTTGCGCCAGATCTGCAAGGTGCGGGCATAGTCGAAGCCGATGTCGTGGAGGTTCGTGAGTTGCAGGTCCGTCACGCGGCTGACGGACGAGAGGATTGCACCGCAGGAAGGCAGTGCGCCACCCGGGAAGATGTACTTCTGGATGAAGTCGACGGAGTGCCGGGCCTGCTCATAGTTCCGGTCGGCGATGATGATGGACTGCAGGACCATCCTGCCAGCCGGCTTCAGCCGTGCGCTGCAGATACGGAAGTAGCTGTCCAGGAAGTTGAGCCCCACGGCCTCGATCATCTCCACGGAGACGAGCTTGTCGAAGGTGCCCGTGAGGTCGCGATAGTCCTCGCTGAGGATCGTGATGCGGTCGCCGAGACCCGCCTTGCCCACCCGCTCGGTGGCGAAATCAAACTGGTTCCGGGAGATCGTGGTCGTCGTCACGCGACAGCCGAAATTCTGCGCCGCATACAGCGCCAGTCCGCCCCAGCCCGTGCCAATTTCCAGGAGGTGATCCGTGGGGCGCAGGTCCAGTTTGCGGCAGAGCAGATCGAGTTTGTGCAGGGACGCCTCTTCCAGTGAGGACTCTGGCCGGGGGAAAACGGCCGATGAGTACATCATGGCGGGGTCGAGAAACAGCTCGAACAACTCGTTCCCGAGATCGTAGTGGGCCTGGATATTCCGCCGGCTGCCGGCCCGGCTGTTGCGATGATACCAGTGGGCCACCTTGAGCAGCGCCCCGCCCAGACGGGCCATGCCCGACTCCAGGCGGTTCATGACCTCCCGGTTGATGACCAGCAGGCGCATGACTCCCGGCAGGTCCGACACGGTCCACTTGCCGGCCATGTAGGCCTCGGCAGCGCCGACGGTGCCGCCGGTGGCGATGTCCAGGTAGGCAGAAAGATCGTGGATGTGGAGCGCCACGTCCGGGACCAGCGCCGAGGGCGCCGCCGTCTGCGCCACGCCGAAGTGAAAGCTGCCCAGCGGGTCCTGCAGCTGCAGCCGGCCGGCGGTGATCGAGGCCAGGACATCGTGCACGCCGCGCCGGGCGAGGCGCACGGCGGCCGTCAGCGGCGGCGTCGGATCCGCGGTGCGGCCAGTCACTGGCCGGGCAAGAGTTTCTTCCGCGTCATTCATGAGGCGCATTCATCGAGGCGACAGGGACGTGATCGTACACCGGCGCCTTTTTCCGCCACAGGCGCAACGCCTGCCAGTGGATCAGCGCCGTCACCCGCAGCGTCGCCAGCGGATCGGTGGCGATGACCCGGGCCAGAGACCGGGACGAGATGGCAACGCGCTGAAAGCTCAGGTGAGCATCGAAGCACCGCGCCCCCTCCCGCCAGTTTTCCAGCGCAAAGGCCAGTCGCGGCCCCGGCGGCGCGAGCCGGCAGCGGTATCCCATGTCCATCGGCAGGAATGGCGACACGTGAAAGGCCTTGGCAAACTCGAACTTGAAGCCCCCGTTGGCGATGGGCGCACCGCGGGTCAGCACGTAGGGATGCATCTCCCGCCAGGGCATGTTGCTGACCTCAAGGACCACCGCCTCAAGCTCGCCGTCGGGGGCGTAACAGTAGTAGGCGCTCAAGGGATTGAAGCCGTAGCCAAGGTACCGGAAGTGGGTCAGCAACCGGATGGGACCTGAGGGGCGAAAGCCGGCCTGGACGGCGACCAGATCCCGGATGCTCTGGTCCAGCGGCACCGTGGCTTCGCCGTAGTGATCGGCGCGCCGGAACCACGCGGGGGCCGGGCTTCGGGCAGACCACAGCCAGAACGGGTCGAACAATTCCGGCAGCTCGGCCAGGTCCACGTAGAGCATGGAGAGGCCGTAACGGAAGTCGTGACGGACCGGCCGAAAGCGCCGGTGGCTAACGTGTCCCTGATAGATACAGCTGTGCATCGGCCGTCTCTGGAGCAAATGTCGGGGAGAGTTTGTTCCCCAGCGCGCCGCACACGAGAGCGGCACTCCGCACCCCGTCCTCGTGGAAACCATAGCCCCAATAGGCGCCGCAGTACCAGGTGCGCTGCACGCCGTTGATTTCCCCACGCCGTTCCTGGGCACGCAGGCTGGCGTTGTCGAACACCGGATGACTGTAGGTCTGGCGGTGCAGGACCGTGCGCGGGTCTATGCCCTCATCCCCATTGAGGGTCAGCAGAAACTGGCGCCCGGTTGGCAGGCTCTGGAGCCGGGTGAGGTTGTACGTGACGGATACCCGGCTGGTCGCAGTGGCCTCGGGACGACGGTGATAGTTCCAGGACGCCCACGCCCGGCGACGGCGGGGCAGAAGTCGCAGGTCGGTGTGGAGCACGGCGTCGTTATCCTGGTAGGTGATGGCGCCGAGTACCTGCCGTTCCGCCGCGCTGGGATCCCGCAGCAGCGCGAGGGCCTGGTCGCTGTGGCAGGCCATGATGACCTGGTCGTACTCCGCCGCGGGACGACCCCTGGCCTTCACCACCACCCGGTCCGCATGCCGCTCGATCCACTCCACCGGCGTGTCGAGCTGCAGACGGTCGCGCAGGGGGCGGAGCAACGCCCGGACATACTCCTGGGAGCCGCCGGTGACCGTCAGCCACTGGGGCCGGCCCTCCACCTGCAGCAGGCCGTGATTCTCGAAGAAGCGACCGAAGTGCGCCGCCGGGAACGCGAGGATGCGGGACGGCTCGGCCGACCAGATCGCGCCCGCCATCGGCAACAGGTAGTCATCCAGAAGTCTGCCACGAAGGTTCCGGGCGGCCAGGAACTCGCCAAGGGTCACTGCCGGGTCGGCGGCCACCAGTTGGGGCCCCAGGCTGTTGAAGCGGAGGATGTCGCGGAGCATCCCGTAGAACGCCGGCCGAAACACATTCCGGCGCTGGGCGAAGAGGGCATCAAAGGTGTTGTCACCCCGATACTCGAGACCACTCGCGCCGCACCTGAAGCTGAAGCTCATCTCGCTGGGCTGGCAGGCGACACCCAGCGACTTAAGGAGCGCTGTGAAGAGCGGGTAGGTTTTCTCGTTGAAGACGATGAAGCCCGTGTCGATGGCAAAGCGCTGCCCGTCCATGGCCACTTCGACCGTGTTGCTGTGCCCGCCGGCGTGCCCCTGGGCTTCGAAAAGGGTCAGCTGGCATCGCGGGGCAAGCTGCCTGGCCGCATAGAGCCCGGAAATTCCAGTGCCTACAACTGCAACGCGCACTACTCAAGCCTGCTTTCGGTTTTCTCAGGTCAGCAGAGCAGTACGCCTGCAGACGGCAAATGGATGCAAAAAATGCGAGTATCCGGTATCAGGCAAAACTATATCGGCTGTAGCCGGCGAGCTCGCTGGTGTCGCCAGAAAGGACCGGAGAATGAACCTGCGTGGATGCTTGCTGCTGGTCTGCCTGGGATTTCTCTCGGGCTGCGGGACTCCGCCGACGCCCCTGCCGGCCCTCAATGCAAGCTACGAGCAGGCGCTGGCCCGTACCGCCCCGCTGGCCGTGATCCTGGCGCCCGGTGCCGAAGAAGAGCGCCGGGCCTTTGCCGGAGTCCAGCGCTACTTCACCGGCATGACCACGGCGTCAGTCCGGGATCTGACGTCCCTGGTCTACGCCCCAGAGTCCTACCTGAATGACACGCTGGTCGCCATCGAGGGCAGTGCCAACATCGAGGCCTACTTTGCCCACACCGCCGGGCAGGTCCGCACACTGAACGTCGAGTTTCTGGAGCGCGCCCCGGTCGGGACGGACTGGTATGTACGCTGGCAGATGACGGTGATCGCCGCTGGCCTTAATGGTGGCCAACCCATCGTCACCTACGGCGTCACCCAGTTTCGGTTTGACCCGCAGGGCCGGGTCCTAATCCACAAGGACTTCTGGGACGCCGGCTCGGGACTCTACGAGCAGCTCCCCGTCCTCGGGCGGGTCATCAGGCGGGTCCGGGGGATCGTGGAGGCCGCCGGCCGGAGTGAGGCCCCGCCGTGAGTCTGCTGATCGAGCTGTGCGAACGCGGCCTGATACCCGACCGGCTCACCCGGTTCGGGATGCGCCGGCTGATGGCCGGGAGGCTCGCCAGCGAATCCGGCGACCGGGGTGAAGGTGAGTTCAACGAGTTTCGCCGGCGACTGTTGGGTCTACGCCAGAGCCCGGTAGCCATTGAAACCGCGAAGGCCAATGAGCAGCACTACGAGGTTCCGGCGGCGTTCTTCCAGTCCGTCCTGGGTCCGCATCTCAAGTACAGCTGTTGCCAGTACGACGACGGCGAGCGCCACGGTTCTGTCGCGCTGCGCGAGGCGGAGGAGGCGATGCTCCGGCTGACCAGTGCGCGCGCCGGGCTTGCCGATGGCCAACGTATCCTCGAGCTGGGTTGCGGCTGGGGCTCACTGACGTTGTGGATGGCAGCACACTATCCGGGCAGCCGCGTCACTGCCGTCTCCAACTCCGCATCCCAGCGCCAGTTCATTCGGGGTCAGGCCCTGGAGCGGGGTCTGACAAACGTCGAGGTCATCACGGCGGATGCGAACGTTTTCGCGACGGACCAGCGTTTCGACCGGGTGGTGTCCGTCGAGATGTTCGAGCATATGCGCAACTACGCCACCCTCATGGAACGCATTGCCGGCTGGCTGGAGCCCGGGGGCAAGCTCTTCGTGCACATCTTCTGCCACCGCTCGCTGATGTACCCATTCACCGTGGACGGCGACGAGGACTGGATGGCGCGGTACTTTTTCACGGGTGGCCTGATGCCGGCGGAGAGCACGCTGCTGCATTTCCAGGAACACCTCACGTTGGAAGACCAGTGGCGCGTGTCTGGCACTCACTACGCCCGGACCGCGAACGACTGGCTGGCGAATCAGGACCGGGAGCGTGCCAGGGTGATGGCCGTCCTGACCGAAGCCTACGGCCCGGCGGAGGCGGCCCGCTGGTTCCAGCGCTGGCGGATGTTCTTCATGGCGGTAGCGGAGCTGTTTGGCTATGCCGGCGGCACGGAATGGCTGGTAGCGCACTACCGGTTCAGCCGATAATCCAGCCATGCTCCAGATCGTACTGGCCGGCCTCGCCACGACCACCGCGCTCATGGTCGTGGCCTGGCTGCTGAGTCTGACCCTGCGCAACGTGGGGATCGTCGATGTTTTCTGGGGTCTGGCCATTGCGGGTGCCGGCGGTACCTGGCTGTTGCTGCAGCCGGACCCCAGCCCCCGCGGCGCGCTGGCCCTGCTGCTCGCCGTGCTCTGGGCCGCGCGCCTGGCGCTGCATATCCTGTGGCGCAATCGGGGCAAGCCCGAAGACCGGCGCTATCGCGTGATCCGGGCAAACAATGAGCCGAACTTCGCGTTCAAGAGCCTGTACATCGTGTTCCTGCTGCAGGCCGTGCTGGCGTGGCTGGTCGCCATGCCACTGCTCGGCACGGCGCTATCCACCGCCAGTCCCCTCGGACCCGTCGATCTGCCCGGTGTCCTGCTGTGGCTGGCGGGCTTCCTCCTGCAGTCCACCGCCGACCTGCAGCTGGCCCGGTTCCAGAAACGGCCGGATGCGGAACGGGCCGTGATGAATCAGGGCGTCTGGCGCTACAGCCGCCATCCGAACTATTTCGGTGAGTTCCTCATGTGGTGGGGCCTCTGGCTCATCGCTGCGGCGGGCGGCGCCTGGTGGACGGTCTTCGGCCCGCTCCTGATCACGTTTTTCCTGCTCAAGGTGTCCGGTGTGGCGCTGACGGAGAAGGACATCGGCTCCCGGCGCCCCGAATACGCGGACTACATCCGGCGCACCAGTGCGTTTGTGCCCTGGCCACCCCGCTGAAGCCGCCTCGCTAAAGGAGGACGACTGATGCAGCGCTTCGTCCTGGCCAGCCTGTTGATGCTGAGCAGCGGCTCCGCTTTCCCCGCATCGCCACTGTGTGCGAGCCCGGAACAGGGGGCGATGGTCCAGGCGCTCTACGCCACAGTGACCGTACCGCCCACCTTCATGGGCGCCACTACCCTCGGGATTCCCGAGGCGATGCTGGCGAGCGCCCTGTCCGGGAAGCAGGCCGTTGGCACCACGGGTGCTGGCTTCGCGGCAGTCTGGAAATCCCTACAGGAGTGGGAGGACGCGACGGTGGTGGTGCTGAAGGATGGGAACGTCTTCGAGATCCGGGGACGCATACCGGGTGGAGCGCCGTCCACGAAGAGCCAGTTCTACAATCTGGAACAGGACGGTGCCGGCCTGAGCGGGCATCTGCGCCCGGATCTGCTGGGTGCGATTTATGCTCTGGATCTGCCTGGCGCGCAGGGCCCCCTTCGGGGAATCACGTTCCTCGACGCGGCCGGCGAGGGGATCTTTGGCGTCTATCTGCCCGAGGGCGCGGACCCGAAGCCTTCGCTGCTGGCCCAGTTCGAGAATACCCGGGCCGTGATTGCGGGATTGCCGCGGGTGTGCGGTTAACGGGCTTTGAGTGCCCGGCGCGGCGCGGCCTTCCGCGCGATCGGTTGAACGCGGACCTCCACATTTTCCTGCTTCTGCAGGTGGCTGAGGATTGCGAACAGCCGCTCTGCGTGGGGATTCCCGTCGGCACTCAGCATGCGCATCAGGCTCTTTGGCGAGGTCTGGACCGCCTTTCCCAGGTTGCCGAAGCCCAGCGTGCCGTTGATGAAGTCCCGGAGCAAAGCTTTACCGGCGGCGACGTCTCCAGCGTGAAGGAAGCTGATAGCTTCGCCGAGATAGGCCACGCGAAAGGCCCGGTCATCCCGGAGTTCCTGCCCGAGGGTCTCGCGAAAGGCTTTCGTAAGGGCCATCAGTCAGCGCTCCAGCGCTTGTCGTCGACGATAATCCTGCCACCGGTCCCTGGCCATGCTGATGTCATCAGCCTGCCTTCGCTTGATCCCCCCGCCCAGAAGAATGATGAGTTCATCACCGTCCCGGCCAAAGTAGATGCGATACCCGGGGCCCGTTTGCATGCGGATCTCCAGTACGCCGCTGCCGACGCCGTGGTGATCTCCCGGGTTGCCCGCGGCAAGGCGAAGGAGCACGGCCGCCACTCGTGCCCTGGGCACCGCATCGAGTCCCCGAAACCAGTGCCTGAATGGACTAAAGCCATCAACGGTGAGGTATTCGCGAACGTCGAGCACGCTATTGGTACCACACGAGTTACTATTGAGCAAGGTTCCCATATTCAGGGGACTCGCTTCGTCGAGTCGCCCATAGAAACTGCTCAGATCAACCGGAAACGCCATTAAGCTAGTGACACGCACAACGTAGTAAGGTCCCTGGCCCCATGGCTCAATCGAACTCTGTGCTGGCTCTCTGGAGCAAACTGGCGGGTGTGCCGGGCGGCAAATGGCTGTTCAGCCGGCTGATCTGCTTTAAGGCACCGTACTTTTCGTCGGTACGTCCGACCTTTGTGGCGCTCCGTTCTGGTTACTGCGAGGTGACCATTCCCAACCGCCGGGCGGTGACCAATCATCTCGGCACCGTGCACGCCATTGCGATGTGCAACATGGCCGAGCTGGCGGCCGGAATCATGAGCGAGGCGTCGGTGCCTGCCTCTCACCGGTGGATCCCGAAGGGCATGTCGGTGGACTACCTGAAGAAGGCCGGTACCAGCCTGCGGGCCATCGCTGAAGTGACCCCGCTCCCCGAGTTCGGCGCCGCCTTCGAGCTGCCTGTGACTGTCAACGTCATGGATCGCAGTGACGTGGTGGTGTGTCGTGCGGTGGTTCGCATGTGGGTCTCACCGAAGAAAGAAGCGTCTCGCCGCACTGATTGAAGTGCTGAACGGGCGCATCCTTGGCGCAGCGAGCGGCAGGAACGTGCTGCTGGAAAACTACCCCACGTCGCTCCCGCCGGGGGAGCAAGCGTCAGTCGTCTAGCACGAACGTAACCAGCATGTTCACCTGGTACTCGACCACCTTGCCCTTGGACACGCGCACATGCTGTTCCTTGATCCAGGCGCTGCGGATGTTCCGCAGCGTCTTGTTGGCCCGGGACAGGCCCTTGTTGATGGCGTCATCGAAGCTTTTGGATGACGTGCAGCTGAGCTCGGAAACCTTGGCGACGGACATGCAGCGCTCTCCTTGATTTGTGCTGGTAATGAGGCAGCGTCGTTCCGAGGCTAGGCCCGCCGGGCCGGGCTGTCAACGCGGAGTCAGCGCGCTTCCAGAACCACCACACTCCGGGGCTGGCTCAGGTAGCGCGGCGCCGTCCAGGCTGTCTGGGCCGCCCGGACGACAATGTCGTTGGGTGATGCGCGAGCGGTATCCACAGCCAGATGCCAGCGTCTTTCTCCCAGCGTCGGCACTGTCACTGACTCACTCCGGTCCGACATGTTGATCAGGACATGGAGGTCTTCTTCCCCTGCGTCATGGCCGGCGAGGGTGAAGGCCAGAAAGCGGGAGCCTGAATCCCACGGGTCACTGCCCGCTTCTGCGCCGTACCAGCTAATGTCGGGCCTGCCGGTGCCAAGGTCCGGCTTTCCGGTCAGGAACTGCCGGCGTGACAGTGCCGGGTGCCGGCGGCGCAGGGCAATCATCTGCCGGACGAAATCAAGCATGTCCCCATTTGTTTCGGTGAGGCGCCAGTCGAACCAGGACACGGCGTTGTCCTGGCACCAGGCGTTGTTGTTGCCACCCTGGGTGCGCAACACTTCGTCGCCTGCCAGCAGCATCGGCACCCCCTGGGAAAGCAGCAGCAGCGCGACGGCGTTGCGGGCATGCTGGCCCCGGACCTGTCGCGTGACCTCATCCAGGGTGTCGCCTTCGGTGCCGCAGTTCCAGCTCAGGTTGTGTTCCCAACCGTCCCGATTGTCTTCACCGTTGGCCTCGTTGTGCTTGTCCCGGTAACTGACCAGGTCGTTGAGCGTGAAACCATCGTGGCAGGTGATGTAGTTGATGCTGTGTACGGCACGCCGGTCGCTGGCCTGGTACAGGTCGCTGCTGCCGGCCAGGCAGGTGGCAATCTCGCCAGTGAGGCCCGTATCACCGCGGAGGAAGCGCCGGAGTGCATCGCGATAGCGACCGTTCCACTCGTGCCAGGCGTGGCCCGGGAAATTGCCCACGTGATACAGGCCCGCGGCGTCCCAGGGTTCCGCTATCAGTGGGATCCCGGGCAGGGCCTCCTCGATGGCCCAGGGACAGGGGGGCTCGGCGAGCGGCGCGCCGTCGGTGCCCCGCACGAAGACGCTGGCGAGATCAAAGCGAAAGCCATCCACGTGGCGCTCCCCGGCCCAGATGCGCAGCGTCTGCGTCAGCATCTGCGTGACTAACGGGTGGTTCGTATTGATGGTGTTGCCGCAACCAGTGTAGTCCCGGTAGCCGGCGTCGTCCTGATGGTAGAAGGTGTCCGGCATAAGGCTCTTGTGGTTGATGCTGGGACCGGCGGCGCCGGCTTCGGCCGTGTGGTTGAGGACCACGTCGAGGAGCACGCCAAGGCCGGCGGCGTGGAAGGCGCGCACCATCCCGCGAAACTCATCCACCTGGCCGGCCAGGTCCCCGTGTGAGGTGTAGCCGGGGTGCGGGCTCGCCAACGCGATCGGACTGTAACCCCAGAAATTTTTCAGGCCAATGGCGGCGACGGATTCAGGAACATCCTGCTCATCGAAGGCGGTGACCGGCAGCAGCTGGACATGGGTGATCCCCAGGTCCTGCAGGTAGGGGATCTTCTCCAGCAACCCGCTGAACGTGCCGGGCTGGAGGACTCCGGACGACGGATGTCGCGTAAAGCCGCCGACGTGAAGTTCGTAAATGATCGCGCCGTCCAGGCCCCGGGGCGCCGGGCCTGGCTCATCCGCCACGGGAACCACGATCCCCCGGAGACCGAGGGGCGTCCCGGCCACCCAGTCGGCGCGACGCCAGCGCGCGGTGGTGATCGACCGGGCGAAGGGATCCAGAACTTCCTGCTGCTGCCGGACTCCGGCAGAGTCCAGCTGAGTCACTCTCCAGTTATAGAGAGTGCCGCCCGGCAGGGCCTCCACGGCCACATGCCAGAAAAAGGCGTGCCGATGTTCAGGGGCTGTCAGCTCGACGGTCTGGAAGGGCTCCGCGTCGGCGTCGCTGCGATAGAGGAGTAACTCCATGCCCGTGGCCTGGCGGCTATAGACGGCAAAGTTGGTACGCCCGGGGCTGAAAGTGGCGCCGGCCGGTCCAGGGACGCCTGGCGAAATTCCGTAGCTAGGGCGCACTGAAAATCTGCAGCCAGTCGTAACGCATGCTCACGAGCAGCCAGCCATTGGCATTGGCTGCCTTGACGGAGGCAGCATCGGGTTCGTCGTAGGCATACTCCCGCTCGAAGTCGTCGTGCCTGATCAGCACCTGCAAGCTCTGAACGTCCGGCCCGTGGCTCTGGCTGTAGCGGAGCAGGTCGATGTCGCCGCCGGAACCAACGTTGCCAAACGCAAGGATCGGGCGCCGCCCGATCTGCAGATCGACTGCCAAGGGCTTCGTGGGCCCGTCATTCAGCGCGTGGACGCTGCCCAGGCGTCGGAGCACCAGGCGACCGTCCTCTTCGCGCAAGACCGTGACGACACTGCTGCCAATGACGTCGTCGGCGGGAATGCCATACAGTTCCTCAGCCAGGACCCGCACCACGTCTGCACTGCCGGAGGTGCTGACGAAGACCCGGAAGCCATTGGCCTTCAGGTGGCTGATCAGCTCCCGCATCGGCGTGTACACGAGGCGCGTGTAGGGCCGATCGAAACGAGGGTGGCGCGCAGTGGCGAAGTACTCCCGGACGTCCTGCCGGAAGGTCTCCTGGGTTCGTCCGGAATACGCAGCGGCAAGCAACTGAACAACCGCCTCGTCGCTCGCCTCTTCCAGGTACTTGCTGCCGAGTTCCAGTGCCGCCTTGAAGGGCAGCGTCTTCTGCCATTCCGGGTGGTCCCCCGCGAGGCTCCGCAGGCGTTTCAGGGCAAACATACCCTGTGCCCGGGGTTTTTCGGGCCACAGCGTGCCGTCGTCGTCGAACACGGCGATGCGTTCTGTCGGCGTGACGTAGCCCGGGTTGCCCGGCGTCGTTACGGTGGTCACGAAGGCGAGAAGGCGTTGCCGTACGGGGGAGTCCCGCCACCCGGGCAGGGGATCTGCGGCGCACCAGCCCGGGACTGGCACGGCCAGGGCCAGCAGGGCGAGAAGGACTGTCAGTCGGGTCACCAGGCAAGTACCAGCAATGCGATGGGTGGCCATTATAGTGATGTCGTTCACTGTTCGGTCTGTTCAGCGCCCTATGGCCTGTGACCAGCATCAACGCGCCGGACTGCCGGGACCCGCGGGTACCTGATCCCCGGTATCGTTGGGGCCATGACCCTGGCACCGGCAGACTGCCCCCTCTGTGCAACCCGGGACACGCCGGCCATCTGGCGTGATGCCAGGCTGCGCGTCGTCAGTGCCGGGGACCCGGACTATCCGGGCTATCTGCGGGTCATCTGGCACGCGCACGTGGCCGAGATGACCGATCTGGACGCGGCGGAGCGCGACCATCTGCTGCTGGTGGTTCTGGCCGTCGAGAGGGCCCTGCGGGAGACGCTGCGCCCGGAGAAGATCAACCTCGCCTCACTCGGCAACCAGGTGCCCCACCTGCACTGGCACGTGATTCCCCGTTTCGCCGACGATGCGCACTTCCCCGATCCCGTTTGGGCCGCGAGGCGGCGGGTGGCGACAGTGCGGCCGTTTTCTGTTGAACAGTTTTTTGCCCGGCTGACGCGAGTGCTTGAAGCGTAGTCGATAGCGCCCGGTACCGGCGGGCTGAAGTAGGGTGGTCGCCCGTCATATAATGCCGAGAATGAAGCTTACCCATCTGCAGCGGCTCGAAGCCGAGAGCGTGCACATCCTGCGCGAGGTCGTCGCGGACAAGAGGGATATTTCTGACATGGCGCAAGACTCCGACCTCCTTACGACCGACATCCAGAAATACCTGCGCCAGCACGAGAACAAGAGCCTGCTGCGCTTCATCACCTGCGGCAGCGTCGATGACGGCAAGAGCACCGTGATCGGCCGGTTGCTCTTTGATTCCAAGATGCTTTTCGCAGATCAGCTTGCCGCCATTGAGGCCGACAGCCGGAAGTGGGGCACCCAGGGCGGTGATATTGATTTCGCACTGCTGGTGGACGGGCTGAGCGCCGAGCGGGAGCAGGGCATCACCATCGATGTCGCCTACCGGTTCTTCTCCACTGACCGGCGCAAGTTCATCGTGGCCGACACGCCGGGCCATGAGCAGTACACCCGCAACATGATCACCGGCGCCTCTACGGCAGACGTCGCTGTCATTCTGATCGACGCGCGGAAGGGCGTGCTCACGCAGACGCGGCGCCACAGTTACCTTGTCAGTCTGATCGGGATCCGCAAGGTCGTTCTCGCCATTAACAAGATGGACCTGATGGGCTACGCCGAAAAGGTTTTCCTCGACATCGTTGGCCAGTACAGCGAGTTTGCCCGGCAGATCGGGCTGACGGATATCACGGCGATTCCCCTCTCGGCGCTCAAGGGTGACAACATGATTGCGCCGAGCGAGCGCATGCCCTGGTATCGGGGCCCCGCACTGCTGCCCTGGCTGGAGACCGTGGAGATCGATGAGGCACGGCAGCAGTCGGGCGACCTGCGCCTGCCGGTGCAGTGGGTAAACAGGCCCAACTCCGAGTTCCGCGGTTATGCCGGGACCCTCGCCAGCGGCTCGGTCAAGCCGGGTGATCTGATCCGCGTCCAGCCTTCCGGCAGGGAAAGCACCGTTGCCCGGCTGGTCACAACCACCGGGGACCTCGCCGAGGCCGTTGCCGGGCAGTCCGTGACGCTGACCCTGACGGACGAGGTCGACATCTCCCGCGGCGACGTGCTCAGCAGCGCCAAAAGTCCGGCCGAGGTGGCCGATCAGTTCGAGGCCATGCTGGTGTGGATGGGCGAAGACGCCATGCTGCCCGGACGGCCCTACCTCCTGAAGATTGGCGCGCGCACTGTCAGCGCGACGATCACCGAACTCAAGTACAAGGTGAACGTCAATACTCTGGAACACCTGGCAGCCCGGACCCTCGAGCTGAACGAAATCGGGGCGTGCAACCTGGCGCTGGACAGGGTGGTGGCCTTTGATCCCTACACGATCAATCGCGAGACGGGCGGCTTTATCCTGATTGACCGCATGACCAACAACACGGTCGGTGCGGGCATGCTGCATTTCGCTCTCCGCCGCGCCCACAACATTCACCTGCAGCACCTGGACGTCGACAAGGCGGCGCGGGCTACACAGAAGCGCCAGCGCCCTGCCGTGATCTGGTTTACGGGGCTCTCCGGGTCCGGGAAGTCCACGATCGCCAACCTCGTGGAGAAGAAGCTGCTGGCCCTGGGGAATCACTCTTATCTGCTCGATGGCGACAACATCCGCCACGGCCTGAACAAGAACCTGGGCTTCACGGATGCCGACCGGGTGGAGAACATCCGGCGGGTGGCGGAAGTGGCGCGGCTGATGGCCGATGCTGGCCTGATTGTGCTGACGGCGTTCATCTCGCCGTTCCGGGCGGAGCGGGACCTGGCCCGGGGACTGATGGCACCCGGTGAGTTTGTCGAGATTCATGTGGACACCCCGCTGGCGGTGGCCGAGCAGCGGGATGTAAAGGGCCTGTACGCCAAGGCGCGCCGGGGCGAGTTACGCAACTTTACCGGTATCGATTCGCCCTACGAGGCGCCCGAGAACCCCGAGTTGCGGGTCAACACGACAGACTGTTCGCCGGAGGCTGCCGCGGACCTCGTGATCGCCAGGTTGCGTGAACTTGGCGTGCTGGGCTGAGCCGCTCGCGCAGCCTATCTGTCCTTCACTGCCAGGATGCCATCGCCTTCGACCGCGGTGACAAACCCGGCAAGCCGCAGGCGCTTTGCGACCTCGCGGGCGACATCGCGCCCACTGGTGAGTTTGTTGGGTGAGCCGGTGTAGTGAAAGAGCCTGCCCTTGCGCCGGAGGACCCTGGCCAGGTGGTCGTAGAAGACCTGGGAGTAGAGTTCTCCGGCGGTACCAAAGCGCGGCGGGTCGTGGAGGATGGCGTCGACGGACGTCGCTGGCAGTCGCGTGATCTGTTCCGCGATATCGCCCAGGGTCAGTACCAGTCGGCCCCCGGTGGTCTGGTCAGTGCGGGGTGACCAGGGATTCAGGCTCCGCAGCCAGAGCACATCCGGGTTCTTCTCGAAAGACAGTGTCTGCCTCGCCTGCCCCTGCAGGCACCAGGCGGCGAAATAGCCGAGGCCGCCGCAGGTGTCCAGAATGACCTTGCCCCCGGGCTGAATCAGGCCGACCTTGCGTTCGGCATCCGCGTAGGGCGAGACGGTGGCCGTCGGCAGCATCTTGATCCCATCGATCTCGAAGGTGGGCGGCCCCCACTCGGTGGGCACCAGCTTGATCAGCGCCGTGGTGAAGCGGGCGACCGGGGCAAAGGCCTCGCCATTCCAGTAGTAGATGGTTCTTGCCCTGCACGTTTCCAGCCAGGGAAAGCGCTGGCCCTGCCAGGCCCAGCCGGTCGGGCCCAGTTCGACCGTCGTCGTCGTGCAGTCCAGATCCAGGGAGCAACTAGCCGACAGGGCGCCGGCAGCCGCCGCGCTGCGCAGTGCTACGTGAACCTTCAGAGTGACCAGCGGTCCCATGCTGCCTGTGTCCGCCACGGTGTTTGGTCGGCTATAGTACGTAGAGATTCTCACGCCAGTCGGGCTGGTGTTGGCTCCACGGGATTTGAGGCCTTCTTCCATGATCTACGGTGCTCTGCTGAGCCTGCTGATTGTGCTGAACCTCGGGCTGCTGTTTCGGCAGAGGTCGTTCCGGAAGGGCTTGCCGACACTGCGCGAGTGGCGCGGCCCGCTGCCCGTAATCTGGCCGAGGGTCAGCGTCATCGTTCCCTGTCGCAACGAGGCTGCCGGAGTCGTGGCAGCAGTCTCGTCACTGCTCGCCCAGGACTACCCCGATCTGGAGATCGTGGCGGTCAATGACCGCTCGGAAGATGCGACCGGTGCATTGCTCGACGGCATGGCCCGGCAGGACGCGCGACTCACCGTCCTGGACATCAGGACCCTTCCCGAGGGCTGGCTGGGCAAGGTACATGCGGTGCATGAGGGTGCCCGGCGCGCCACTGGCGAGTGGCTGCTGTTCACTGATGGCGATGTGGTGTTTGCGCCGGACGCCCTGAAGCGTTCGGTGGCCTTTGCCACCGCCCACGGGCTCGGGCATTTCGTGGCCTTGCCGACGTTCATTGCTGACGGCTTTCTCGAGCGCGCGTTCCTGGCGACTTTCGCGCTGACCCTCAGCGCAAAACTGGATCCGTCGAGGTTATCCGTGCCGAAGTCCCGGGCCTTCGTGGGCGTCGGCGCCTTCGGTCTGGTGCAGCGGGATGCCTATGCACGGATTGGTGGTCACAAACGGCTGGCCTTCGAGGTGGCCGACGACCTCAAGCTGGGTCTGCTCCTCCGGCGCCATGGAGTTGCCCAGGGTTGCCTCGATGCCGATGGCCTCGTCAGCGTGCGCTGGCAGAACGGCCTCCTCGCGACGCTGCGCGGGCTGGAGAAAAATGCCTTCGCGGGCTGCGAGTGGCGCGGGGCCGTGGCTGCAGTCGCCGTGTTCCTCATCCTCGCCAGCACACTGCTGCCTTACCTGCCGCTGGTGCTGCCCCTCGCGTCCTGGACGCTGCCCCTGGCGGGCATCGCTGCCGCGCTGCCGCTGGTTGCTGTGGGCCTTTCGGCCCGGCGGGTGTCCGGCGGCAGCGGCCTGGAAGGTTTACTGGCGCCGCTCGCCGCGCTGGCCCTTGCCGGGGTTATCGCCTGGTCGACGGTGCTTACCCTGGCCCGGGGCGGCATTCTTTGGCGGGGCACGTTCTACCCGCTCGATGAGCTGCGCAGGAACTGTGTCCGGGAGTGGTCGATGAGCCCGGCCGCGGCTGTGGGCTGGATGCCCCCGGGTCCGCCGAACCGGAGCCCTGAGCGCTGAGCCCCGGGCCCTGAGCCCTACGCCCTGAGCCGCAGGCGTTCACCGTCGTCGAAGACCAGCTCCTGCTCCGGCCAGCGGACCGCGCCGAGTCGGCCCCGGAAAGGCCTGCTCCGTGGCAAGTGCCGCTCGCGATACCGCACCCCGACCGAGAAGTCCACGCAGAAGGCGTTGCGCCGGGGACCTACCCACTCGTTCATGGCCACCCCCGCGAACAGGTCGCGCTCACCCCTGGAGTACAGCCGGGCGCTGTCCGGACTGGCCCAGCGCCAGTAGTGGCCAAACAGCACGGGCACGTCGTCGGCATAGTCCTGCCACCAGGGCACCCGATCGACCATGCGCCACTTGCCACTGGCGAAGAACGGTGCGCTGGCAAGCCGTTCGACCCCCGACGTCAGCACCCGGACCGGATTGGACATCTGGAATTGTTCGTCCAGGGTGCCGATGGCGCTGAGGAGGGGCAGCGTCTCATTCTCGTCCGGGAGCAAGCGGCCGAAGTCCCGGTATTCCTGCTGCGCCTGCGCCGACACCCGAGACTCCTGCGCCCAACGCGCCGACGCCGCAGCGTGCTGGCGATACAGCTCCAGCACTCCGCGTTCTGGCCGCTCGCGCTTCAGCGCCGCCAGGGATTCGTCGTGCCAGGCCGCGTGCACGACCCGGAGGTCGGGGCGCTCCAGGGCCAGCGGCAGGGTGGCGATGAATTCCAGAAAGCGTTCCCGCTCTGCGGCGGTGGCCTGTTGGCTCGCCAGAAACCTGCCCTCGCACCGGTCGTGGTCCTGGGCAAAAAACCAGCCATTGGCTGGCTTGATTGAACCGCGCAGCAGGTTGAGTTCGTGGTTGCCCAGGACACACTGGGCACGACCTGCGGCCACCAGGCTGGCCACGTAGCGCAGGACGCCGGGGCTGTCCGGCCCCCGGTCGCAGAGGTCACCGACAAAAATCAGGTGCCGCTGGTCGGGGTGGAAGCCGTCGGTGGCGTAGCCCAAGAGGCTGACGAGGGCCTGCAGGGCCTCGAACTCGCCATGGACATCGCCAACGATATCGAGAGGCCCGGGCAGCAGTGCATCGGGACTCAAACGGGCACCGTCACCGCGTTGTAGCTGGCCAGGTCCAGGGACTCCTCGTTCCGGTGCGTGGCTTCGTCGTACCGGTCCGGGTCGGTAGTGGTCAGGTTGATGCCGTTCTCCCGGGAGGCGAGCAGCACGAAGTTGGCCCGGGCGACTCGCGCCCGCTCGTAACGGGCCAAGGCCTCGGTTACAGACCCGGCGGCGAGGAGGGCACGCGCGAGCACCAGCCCGTCTTCCAGCGCCAGCGCTGCACCCTGCCCGAGGAATGGCGTGGTGGGGTGGGCCGCGTCACCCAGCAGGGTCACGCGGCCAGTCGTCCAGGAGGGCAGGGGATCCCGGTCGAATATTCCCCACTTGAAGCACTGCTCCGGCGGCGTGGCCATGAGGATCGACCGGGCGCCGGGTTCGAAGTCCCGGAACTCGGACAGGAGGGACTCCACCGTGGAGCGCACCGCCCAGCCTTCCTCCACCCAGGTGCTCGTCCGGGCCATGGCCACGTAGTTCAGCAACTGGCCGCGACGGATCTTGTAGCGGGTCAGGAAGTGTCCGGGCCCGATCCAGACCGCCGAGTCCGGCACCAGCGCGGACGCCGCGAGACGCTCGATCGGGACCAGGCCGCGCCAGGCGACGTAGCCGGTGAAGCGCGGATCCTCGCTGCCAAACAGGCGGGCCCGCACCGTTGAACGGATGCCGTCGCAGCCAATCAGCACGTCCCCCCGGGCGGTCTGGCCATTGGCGAAGACCGCCGTCACTCCCTGCTCGTCCTGGCCGAAATCCTCCAGGGAGCAGCCCAGATGCAGGCAATTCCGGTCCGCGCTCTGCACGGCCGCGACCAGCGCCTGGTGCAGGTCATTGCGGTGGATCTGGCAGTAGGGCGCGCCAAAGCGCTCCACCTGCGTGCTGCCCCGGGGGATGTCGACCAGGATCCGGCCGTTGCGGTAGTCCTTCACCGCGCCGCGCCCGGGCACTACACCCAGGTCGTCCAGGACAGCGCCCAGCCCCAGGTGCTGAAGGATCAGTGTCGCGTTGGAGGCCAGCGTCAGGCCGGCACCCACTTCAGAGAGCGCAGTGACCTGTTCGTAGATCGACACTCTGGCGCCGCGAAGCTGCAGGGCGAGGGCCGTCGTCAGGCCACCGATCCCGGCGCCGATGATGAGGACGTGAAGCCGCTCCAAGGTTGTATGTGCCGGATTGTGCGCTGAAGGCCGGCGGGGCTACCGGGTCGGCGCCTGGGCGAGCGGGGTCACCTCGCGCCCCACCAGAAGGCCGGCCGTGGCCTGCCCGCTGACGAGGCGCGCCAGGTACTCCGGGGCGATCAGGTGACAGTACTGCACGCCGCGAAAGCGGCCCGGCATGGCCGCGAACTGGGGATCTGTCCAGTCCACCCGGAAGCCCTTGCTCCGGACGTGCAGCACCCCGTCGTCGTCCCGCCAGGTCATGGGGTAGGGCTTCAGCCAGTCCGGGCCCGTCATGCCCGGGTTCGCCGGGTTCTCGACCACCTCAGCCGGGTCGAAGATCACGCGCTCGACCACCGCGGGAGCCCGGGCGCTCTGCAGCCGCGCATAGGTCAGCCGGTTCATATCCTGACACCGCCCGTTCCCCGCGGCGGTGCCCTTGCCGAAGGCTTCGTTGAGGTGGTCGGCGCTCTTCAGCTTGCAGGACACCATGACCGGGCGGGCCTGGTCGTCGGCCTCGTACCAGATGTACTGCTGGATGGTGAGCGGCTCGATGGCAGCCTTGGACTTCACGAAGCC